>Ga0190264_10000019_pt1 | contig 24198 bp, 17 predicted proteins | sample Popmic112T_FD_136651 | JGI IMG/M metagenome (GOLD analysis project Ga0190264, IMG submission 136651) | Populus adjacent soil microbial communities from riparian zone of Indian Creek, Utah, USA - 112 T | ecosystem: Environmental > Terrestrial > Soil > Riparian zone | place: USA: Utah | collected... | reverse complement strand
GGCTCGGCGACCAACCAGGACGGCGCCTCGAACGGGATCGCCGCCCCCAACGGCCCCGCTCAAGAGGGGGTGATCCGCGACGCGCTCGCCAACGCCGGCCTCACCCCCGCCGAGGTCGACGCGGTCGAGGGCCACGGCACCGCTACCGCCCTCGGCGACCCGATCGAGGCCCAGGCGCTGCTCGCCACCTACGGCCAGGGCCGCGCGGGCGCCGAGCCGCTGCGCCTTGGCTCGATCAAGTCCAACATCGGCCACACCCAGGCTGCCGCCGGGGTCGCGGGCGTGATCAAGATGGCGCTGTCGCTGCGCCACGGGGAGCTGCCGCGCACGCTCCACGTCGAGCAGCCGACCCCGCACGTCGACTGGTCGGCGGGGGCGGTCGAGCTGCTGGCCGAGTCGCGCCCCTGGCCCGCCGGCGAGCGCCCGCGCCGCGCCGGCGTCTCCTCCTTCGGCGTCAGCGGCACCAACGCGCACGTGATCCTCGAGGAGGCCCCGCCCGCGCCGGACGCGGACACGGGGGAGGGCCCGCGCGATCCCGACCGGCCCGGGGCCGAGATCGCCCCGCTGCTGCTCTCGGCCAGGTGCGAGCCGGCCCTGCGCGAGCGGGCCGCGCAGTTGCGGGCGCGCCTGCTCGGCGAGCCCGAGACAGACGTCGCCGCGCTCGCCCGCTCGCTGGCGCTCGGGCGCCCCCGCTTCGAGCAGCGCGCGGCGATCTCCGGCGGCGGGCGCGAGCAGCTGCTCGAGGGCCTCGCCGCGCTCGCCGCCGGAGAGGATGCCGAGACGCTCGCCACCGGCGTCGCCCGCGCCGGCGGCGCCGAGCCGGTCTTCCTCTTCCCCGGCCAGGGTGCCCAGTGGAAGAGCATGGCGCTGGAGCTGCTCGACGCCTCGCCCGTCTTCGCCGCCGCGATTGACGAGTGCGAGCAGGCGCTGGAGCCCCACATCGAGTGGTCGCTGCGGAGCGTCCTGCGGCGCCATCCCGAGGCCCCGGCCCTGGACGAGATCGACGTCGTGCAGCCGGTGCTGTTCTCGATGTCGGTCGCCCTCGCCGCCCTCTGGCGCTCCTGCGGGGTCGAGCCCGCCGCGGTGGTCGGCCACTCCCAGGGCGAGATCGCCGCCGTCCACGTCGCCGGCGGCCTCTCGCTCGAGGACGCCGCGCAGCTGATCGCTCTGCGCAGCCAGATCCTCGAGTGGGGCTCGGGTCAGGGCTCGATGGCGCTGGCGGCGGCGAGCGCCGAGGAGCTCAGCGCCCGCGTCCCCGGCTGGGAGAAGCGGGTCTCCCTGGCCGGCGTCAACTCACCCGCCTCGATCATCCTCTCCGGCGGCACCAAGGGCATCGAGGAGGTGCTGGGGCGCTGCGAGGAGGCGGGCATCTGGACCCGCCGGATCCGCGCCGCCGCCGGCGCCGGCCACTCGCCGGCGGTCGACATCGCCGAGCCGCTGCTGCTCGAAGCCGCGGATGGGATCTCGCCCCGCTCGGGCACGGTCCCGTTCTACTCCTCGGTCACCGCCGGCCCGATCGACACCGCCGAGCTCGACGCCGCCTACTGGTACCGCAACGCCCGCGAGACGGTCCGCTTCGGCCCCGCCGTGTACCGCCTGCTGGACGAAGGCTTCCGCAACTTCGTCGAGGTCAGCCCGAACCCGATCTTCACCTTCCCGATCAACGAATCGTTCGCCCAGGAGCTCGGCGACGACGCCGCCGAGGCGACCTTCACCGGCACCCTGCAGCGCCACAAGGGAGGGCTGGACGACTTCGGCCTCGCCGTCGGCCGGGCCTGGGCCGCCGGGGCCGAGGTCGACTGGGACCGGGCCCTGCGCCAGGCGGCCCAGCGACTGCCGCTGCCGACCTACCCGTTCCAGCGCCGCCGCTTCTGGCTCGGGGCAGCGGCGCCGGTCCCCGCGGCGCCGGTCCCCACCGGGTCGCCGCCGCAGGCGCCCGCCGCGCCGGCCGTCACCGAGGAAACCCTGGTCGAGCGGCTCGCGGCCCTGCCGGAGGGCGCCCGCCGCGAGGCGGCGCTCGAGTTCGTGCGCGGGCAGCTGGCCGGCCTGCTCGGCTACGAGTCCCACACCGAGGTCGACCCGGGCACGCCCTTCCTCGAGCTCGGCTTCGACTCGGTCACGGCGCTGCAGTACCGCAACCGCCTCAACCGCGAGCTCGGCTTCAGCCTCGACCTGCGGGTCATCCTCGACCATCCCACCCCGGAAGCCCTGGTCGACCACATGCTCGGCCAGGTCGACCTCGACGCCGCCGCCGGCGCGCCCGGTACCGGCGGCGGGGGCGGGATCCTGGTGCCGCTTCTGCTCGGCGCCCACGAGCGCGGCCGCACGGCGGAGTTCATCGCCGTGCTGGAGCGGCTCGCCGAGTTCCGACCCACCTTCGCGACGCCCGCGCAGGCCGGGGTCGAGCCCTTCGTGGCCCGTCTCGCCGAGGGGCCGGGGCCGGCCCTGGTCTGCCTGCCGTCGGTGGTCCCCACCGGCGGCCCCCACGAGTACGCCAAGCTCGCCCGCGGCTTCGCCGGCGCCCGCGGCGTGGCGGCGCTGCGCTGGCCCGGCTTCGTCGCCGCCGAGCTGCTGCCGGCCACGGCCGAGGTCGCGATCGAGCTGCAGGTCGCGGCGTTGGAGCGGGCCGCGGCGGGCGAGCCGGTCGTCCTGCTCGGCCACTCGACCGGCGGCGTGCTCGCCCACGCGCTGGCCCAGCGCCTGCAGCAGCTCGGCCGGCCGCCGGCGGCGCTGGTGATGATCGACAGCTACCACCCCGCCCAGACCGCGGTCGGGGGTCCCGGAGGGCTGGAGATCCTCGGCCGGCTACTGGACGAGGGCGCGGCCGACTTCGCCGTCGATGACGCGCCGCTGACCGCGACCGCCGCCTACGTCGGGCTCCTGGCCGAGCTGGAGCTGGGGCCGATCGAGGCGCCGGTCCTGCTGGTCCGGGCCGCCGAGCCGATCGGCGAGGACCCCGGCGAGGGCGAGTGGCGCCCGCGCTGGGAGGTCGCCCACGACGCCGTCGAGGCGTCCGGAAACCACCTTTCGATGATGGATGCCCATGCCGAGGCCACCGCCGCGGCGATCTCGGACTGGCTGGCCGCAACGGTCGCCGGAGGGCGCGAAACGCAAGCAACCAATGGGAAAGAGGTAGAGGTATGAGCGCACTGGACACAACGACCGGCGAGGCCGGCGTGGAGGAGATCCTCGCCGCCGAGATCCCGACCACCTACAAGGCGGCCTACGTCGAGAAAGCGGATGCGATCCGGCTTTGGGAACAGCCCGAGGAGACCCGCAACCGCGCCGACGTGCGCGACACCCTCAAGGTCGGGCAGATCCCGACCCCCGAGCCCGCCCCCGACGAGGTGCTGATCGCGATCATGGCCAGCGCCCTCAACTACAACACGGTCTGGTCGGCCCGCTTCGAGCCGATCCCCGGCTTCGTCTTCCTCGACTTCCTCGGCAAAACGGGGGGCTGGAACGAGCGCCACAACCAGGATTACCAGGTGCTCGGCTCCGACGCCGCCGGAATCATCGTCCGCACCGGCTCCAACGTGACCCGCTGGAAGGTCGGGGAATCGGTAGTCGTCCACACCGGCTGGGGCGACCTCGAAGAGGGGGTCAACCACCACGACATCGTGCAGTCGACCGAGACCCGGGCCTGGGGCTTCGAGACCAACTACGGCGGCCTCGCCCACTACTCGGTGGTCAAGAGCGCCCAGCTGATGCCCAAGCCCAAGCACCTGACCTGGGAGGAGGCCGCCGCCAACACGCTCTGCGGGATGACCGCCTACCGGATGCTGGTCGGCGAAAACGGCGCCACCTTCAAGCAGGGCGACCTCGTCTTCATCTGGGGCGCCGCCGGCGGCCTCGGCAGCTACGCCGTGCAGCTGGTCAAAAACGGCGGCGGCATCGCGATCGGCGTCGTCAACTCCGAGGCCAAGCAGCGGCTGCTGGAAGAGCTCGGCTGCGACCTGGTGATCCGCCGCGACCTGATGGATCTGGAGGGGCTGGAGCCGCGCAAGTTCGGCAAAGCCTTCCGCGAAATCGTCCGCGCCGAGTTCGGCGAAGACCCGCACGTGATCTTCGAGCACGTCGGCGAGAAGACGTTCTGGGCCTCGGTCTACCTGGCCCGCAACGGCGGCAAGATCGTCACCTGCGGCTCCAGCACCGGCTATGAACACAAGTTCGACAACCGCTACCTGTGGATGAAAACGAAACGGATCATCGGCAGCCACGGCGCCACCCTGCAGGAAGGCAAGGAGTTCACGCGGCTGGTCGCGCTCGGCCACGTGCAGCCGGCGCTCTCGAAGGTGATCGCGCTCGACGACGTCGCCCAGGGAGCCCACGAGCTCGACGCCAACACCCACGTCGGCAAGGTCGGGGTGCTCTGCCTGGCCGAGGAAGAGGGGCTCGGCGTCGAAGACCCGGAGCTGCGGGCGAAGATCGGCGAGGAGCGGGTCGAAGTGTTCCGCAAGTACGCGTAGCGATGCGGCTGCAGGTCAGGGAGTGGGGGGCGCCGGGCGGCGAGACCGTCGTCTGCGTCCACGGGCTCGCCCAGCACGGCGGCATCTTCGCCGGCCTGGGCGAGTCCCTGGCGGCGGCGGGGCGACGGATCCTGGCGGTCGACCTGCGTGGGCACGGCGACTCGGGCTACGAGCCGCCGTGGGACCTCGGCACCCACGCCGGTGACCTCCTGGAGACGCTCGACGGCCACGGCGGCGGCCCCGCCGCCTGGGTCGGCCACAGCTTCGGCGGGCTGCTCGTCGCCGCCCTGGCGGCGGCCGCCCCCGAGCGGGTAGAGCGGCTGGCGCTGCTGGACCCCGGCCTCGGCGTGCCGCCGGCCTACGCGCTGGCGGGCGCCGAACGGGACCGCCTCGACTGGAGCTTCGCGACCGCCGAGGGTGCGGCCAACGCCCTGCTCAGCGCCGAGACGGTCGTCGCCACCCCGCCCGAGATGATCGCCGCCTACGTCGCCGAGGACCTCGTCCGCGGCACCGACGGGCGGCTGCGCTTCCGCTATTGCCCCGGCACCCTGGTCACCGCCTGGAGCGAGATGGCGCTGCCGCCACCGGCGATCGCCGCCGTCCCGACCCTGCTGGTCCGCCCGGTCACCTCCTCGTTCGTCGCCCGCGACCAGGACCTGCGCTACCGCCAGGCCCTCGGCCCGCTGCTGAAGATGACCGCCGTCCCCAACGGCCACAACGTCCTCTGGGAGTCCCCCCGCGAGACCCTCGCCGCCGTTGCCGATTTCCTCGCCGATCCGCTGAGTGCGGCAGAGGTTTCGCCCGCATAGCGGGCAGAACCTCTGCCGCACTCAGCGGATCGCGATCGCCGTCGCCACCAAGCCGTCGGTGACCAGCCAGCGGCCCTCGAAGCCCGCCAGCGCGGTGCCTGCCACGACCGGGCCGGGGACCAGCAGCCGCGCCGCGAACGTCCCCCCGGGGTCGATTGTCGCCACCACGTCCTCGAAGCCGAGCCAGCGCCGGGCCAGCGGGAACCAGGCCTTGTAGACGGACTCCTTGGCGCTGAACAGCAGCCGGTCCCAATGGATGGAGGGATCGGCCGCGGCCAGCGCCGCCAGCGGCCCCCGCTCCTCAGGCCGGGCGATGTCGTCGATCAGCCCCGCCGGCAACGGCGCGTGCGGCTCGGCGTCGATCCCCAGCGCCGCCAGGTCCGTCGTCCGCGCCACCGCGCAGCCGCGGTAGCCGTCGCAGTGGGTGATGCTGCCGACCACCCCCGCCGGCCAGACCGGCTCGCCGCGCTCCCCGGTCGGGACCGGCCCCGGCGCCTCCCCCAGCGCCCCCAGCGCCCGGTGCGCGCAGTCACGGCCGACAGCGAACTCGAGGCGCCGTTTCGGCACCGCCCTGGCGATCGCCGCCTCCTCCTCGGGGAAGAGCGCGACCGGGCGCTCCTCGGCGTCGGCCTCGGCCACCGCCACCGCGGCGGGCAGGATCGCCTCGATCACGCCGGCCCCGCGGCGGGCAGGATCTGGCGCAGCCCCGGCCGCGCCCAGGTGCGGTCCACCCACTCGCGCGGGTAGCCGAGCGAGACCTCCTCGAAGCGGGTCCCGTCGTGCCAGGTGGTGCAGGGGATGTGGAGGTGGCCGTAGACGACGACCTCGGCCCGGAAGCGGTTGTGCCAGTCGGCGCTCAGCCGGGTCCCACACCACTGCGCGAACTCGGGGTGGCGGAGCAGCCGGGTCGGCGCGTCGATCAAGGGGAAGTGGTTCACCAGCACGGTCGGCAGCTCGGCCGGGCACTCGCGCAGGCGCGCCTCGCTCGCGCCGACCCGGGCCTCGCACCACCGCGCCCGGCTCGGGTAAGGGTCGGGATGGAGCAGGAACTCGTCGACGCAGACGACACCGGCCTCGTAGGCCAGCCGCAGCGCCTCCCCCGGGTCGGCGGCGATGTTGGTCCCGAACGAGTAGTCGTAGAGGAGGAAGAGCGGCGCCACGATGGCGGGCCCGCCGGGGCCTTCCCAGAGCGGGTAGGGGTCCTCCGGGGTGAGGACGCCGAGCCCGCGGCAGGTCTCGACCAGGCGCCGGTAGCGGGCCTCGCCGCGCGGCTCGCCCTCCTTGCCGCGCTGGGTCAGCAGCTCGTGGTTGCCCGGCACCCAGAGCACCTTCGCGAAGCGCTCCCCGAGCCGCGCCAGCGCCCACTCGAGGTCGGCGATCGAGTCGCCGACGTCGCCGCAGACGATCAGCCAGTCCTCATCCGACTGCGCCCGCAGCCCCGTGACGAACTCGCGGTTGCGCGCGTGGTTCACGTGCAGGTCGCTGATCGCGAAGAGTGTCGCCATCGCCCGCGGGAGCTAGGCAAGGCTGCAGCGGGCCTGGTAGATCGAGGTGAAGCCGTTCTCGAAGCCGTTGCGGGCGGCGCGCAGGTAGAGCCGCCAGACCCGCACCCGTTCGGGCCCGGCCAACCGGATCGCCTCGTCGAGGTTGTCGTCGAGGTTGCGCGCCCAGTGGCGCAGGGTCTCGGCGTAGTCGGCGGCGAAGTCCTCGACGTGGTGGGTGACGAAGCCGGCCCTTTCGAGAGCCAGGAGGTTGCGCGAGAGGTGCAGCGGCGCCGCGTCGGGGAAGACGTAGCGCTCCGAGAAGGCGCCGGCCTCGCTGTCGTTGTGGCGCAGCCGGGTGATCCCGTGGTTGAGCAGGCGCCCGCCCGGCTCCAGCATCCGCGCCAGGGTCTGCGCGTAGACCTCGATCTGGGAGGCGCCGACGTGCTCGACCATGCCGATGCTGGCGATCGCGTCGAACTTCTCGCCGGTCGCCGGCAGGTCGCGGTAGTCCATGACGCGGATCTCGACCCGGTCGGCGACGCCCGCCGCCTCGGCCCGCTGCCGCGCCTTCTCGGCCTGGGGTGGGGAGAGGGTGATGCCGACCACGGAGGCCCCATGCTGGGTCGCCGTCCAGAGCGGGAAGCCGCCCCAGCCGCAGCCGACGTCGAGGACGCGGTCGCCCTCCTTCAGCGCCAGCTTGCGGGCGACCGTCTCCAGCTTCTCCTCCTGGGCCTCCTTCAGCGTCGTCGCCCCGCGCGAGAAGATCGCGCAGCTGTAGACCATCGTCTCGCCGAGGAAGAGCTCGAAGAACTCGTTGGAGACGTCGTAGTGGTGGCGCACGGCGCGGGCGTCGCGCTCTTTGCTGTGGCGGCGGCCGCTCGGTCGCAGCTCGGCCTGGGGCCGTGGCGGCGGCTTGCTCAGCCCGGCGGCCCGCACCGCGCCGAGCAGCAGCGCCCGCTTGTCGGCGCCCTCCAGGGCCGGCGGGTCCCAGCCGTCGAGCAGGTCGATAACCGCCTCGATGTCGTCGACCTCGAGCTCGCCGCTGACGTAGGCGCGACCGAGCCCGAGCTGCCCCGGCGCCCGCAGCACGTGGGCGGCGGCGCGCGGCGAGCGCACGAAGAAGGTCGGTCCCCCACCGGAGGTCGAGGGCAGCCGCGTCCCGTCCCAGAACTCGACCGCAAACGGCCGCTCCGGAACCCGAGCTTCGATCTCACTCCGCAACCGTCCCGTATCAGCAAAAGCCATCCCGTCGCACCCTAACAACGGTGGCGCAATCCTTGGCGCGCTTCAGCTCGGCTCCGTATGATCGGGCGCAGTGTCCTCCACCGCCGGCCCACTCCCGTCCGACATCCAGCCCGTCGAGAACGAGACGCGTGACCGCATCATCACCGGCCTGGTCACGCTGATCCCCTTCCTCGCTCTCGGCTTCGCCGCCTGGCAGGTCTGGGGCAGCGCCCTGCACTGGAGCGACGTCTTCCTCTTCCTCGGCATGTACACCTTCACCGGCCTCGGGATCACGGTCGGCTTCCACCGTCATCTCACCCACCGCGCCTTCAAAACGAAGCCGTGGCTGCACGGGCTGCTGGCGATCCTCGGCTCGGCGGCGATCGAGGGCCCGGTCATCTCCTGGGTCGCCGACCACCGCAAGCACCACGCCTTCGCCGACGTCGAGGGCGACCCGCACAGCCCCCACGTCGACCACGGTCACGGCTGGAGCGGCGCCCTCAAGGGCCTCTACCACGCGCACATGGGCTGGCTCTTCATCCACACCCAGCGCGGCAACAAGGAACGCTTCGCCCCCGACCTGCTCAAGGACCCGATCATCTCCTGGGTCGACCGCACCTTCATCTACTGGGCGATCGGCGGCCTGCTGCTGCCCTTCTTCCTCGGTTGGATCATCGGCGGCACCCTCTTCGCCGCCCTCACCGGGCTGCTCTGGGGCGGCCTCGTCCGCGTCTTCGTCCTCCACCACTTCACCTACAGCATCAACTCGCTCTGCCACGTCTTCGGCAATCGCGACTTCGAGACCGGCGACGAGTCCCGCAACCTGGCGCTGATCGCGATCCCGACCTTCGGCGAGGCCTGGCACAACAACCACCACGCCTTCCCGACCTCCGCCACCCACGGCCTCGGCCGCTTCCAGGTCGACCCCTCGGCGATGGTCATCGACGGCCTCGAGAAGGTCGGCCTGGTCTGGGACGTGGTGCGGGTTCCGCCGGAGCGCATGGCGGCCAAGGCGACCGGCCGGGGATAGGCACCGGGCGCAGCTAGTGGGCAACCGTCCCCGCCGTAACGGCGCGGCGAAGACAGGACACAGGGACCGGCTGGTGGAAGGGATGACCCAGGTCGCTGCCCGCTACGGCTACAGCGACGCCAGCGTCGCCCGGGTGGTCGACCAGGCGGGCGTCTCGCGCGCGACCTTCTACGAGCACTTCGCCGGCAAGGAAGCCTGCTTCCTCGCCGCCTTCGAGCGTGCCGCGCAGGGCATCGAGCTGGCGCTGGCCCGCGTCGACGCCGACGTCGCGCCGGCCCGGCGGGCGCCGCAGCTGCTCGACGACCTGCTGGCCAGCGTGGTCAGCGGCCCAGCCGCGGCGCGCCTGCTGCTGGTCGAGGCGTTCGCCGGCGGCGCCGAGGTGCGGCTGGCCCACGAGCGACTGGCGCGCTCCGTGGAGACGACCCTGGAGCGCTGGCTGCGCCAGGCCGACGAAGACGGCCTCCACCTCGCGATCACCGGCCGGGCGCTGATGGAGGGGCTGGCCGGCATCCTCGCCCGGCGCTCCTTCCGCGGCGAAACCGCCCGGGTCGCCGACCTGCGCGACGACCTGCTCGCCTGGATCGACTCCCACCTGATGCCGCCCGGGCATCCCCGCCGCACCCCCGCCGGGTGGCGCCGGCTCGGCGCCGGCCTGGTCGGGGCGCCCCGCGCCCAGCCGCGCCCGGCCGCCTCGCCGCGGCGCCTGCCGCGCGGCAGGGGGGCGGTCGCTCCCGAGGCCGTGGCCGGGGAGTACCGCGAGCGGATCCTCGAGGCGGTCAAGCAGCTGACCAGGACGAAGGGCTACGTGGCGATGACGGTGGCCGACATCGTCAGCACCGCCGCGGTTACCCGCGAGGCTTTCTACGAGCTGTTCAGAAGCAAGGAAGACGCGTTCCTGGCGGCTCAGGTCGCCGGCCTTGAGAGCAGCATCTCGGTCGCCGCCGCCGGTTTCTTCGCGGGGGAGACCTGGGAGACGCGGGTCTGGGACGGCCTCGAGGCGCTGTTCGGCTACTCCGCCCTGGAGCCGGACTTCGTCTATTTGGACGTGCTCGAGGGCTACGCCGCCGGCAGCGCCGCGATCCGTCGCTCGTTCGACAACCGGATCGCCTACCACCTCTTTCTCGAGGACGGCTACCGCCAGAACCCGACGGCGGAACGTCTGCCGCGGCTCAGCTCGGAGGCCGTCGGCGGCGCGATCCTGGGACTGATGCGCTGCCAGGTCAGCGAAGGCCGGACCGAGCGGATGCTGGAGGCGCTGCCGCAGTCGGTCTACCTGGCGCTGGCGCCGTTCATCGGGCCGGTCGCGGCGATCGAGCTGGTCGAAGCGAAGGCCGTCGCCGAGGACGGGGCGTCGACCGCCTGAGCGGTGACATGGGCGTCGGGCGCCAGGGCGGGGGCGGCGAAGACGGAGCGGACGCTCTCCCGCACTTCACCCGAGAGGCTGAAGCGCGCCGCCGGGCGCCCCGGGGTCTCGCCGTCGCTCCGAGCCGGGTGTTCCCGGATCACGCCCAGGGAGACCAGCGCTTCGAGGTGGCGCCGCAGCGTCTGGCTGCTGGCCTGCCCCCAGCTCGCCAGGTCCGAGGCCGTGGCCTCGCTGACCTGGCTCAGTGAGCGCAGAATCCCCAGCCGGACCGGATCGGCGATCACCTCCAGCCATCTTGCGGCCACGGCAGCAGCCGACGGCTCCGAATGGTGCACGTGCATACCCCTCGCTTTTTATGAACATCCCTGGTTGAAGACTGCTGGTACTGCTGGGGACGGGAGGACGCTGGCCGAAATCTAGAAACTTCCCTGTTTACCTCCCTGAGGGAGCCATATATACCGGTCTTTACCCCGATGCGCAAGCGCAGCCGGACTACAAGCCCAGGGCGGTCATGAACAGCACTGGTTTTTTTGCGCTCGCGCGCTCTGGCGGGGGCTCAGGGCGCCGCGGTCGACTCGTACCAGTCGATCCAGCCGTCGCAGGCCGCGGCCAGCGGCACGATCCGGTGCGGCCGGGCGGGGACGGCGACGAGTTCACCGACGTAGGCCTTGCCGTCGTAGCCGCTGAGGCTCTGCAGGGCGTTGGCGTCGGCGGTTGCGAGCGTGAAGCGGGTCTTGCCGCCATCGCTCTGGTAGCGCCCGGCGGGCCAGAACTGGCCGTTGTTGCCGAGGCTGATCGTGTTCGGTCGCTGGCCGTCGAGCGCCGCCTTCAGCGGCTCCTCGAAGCCGGGTGCGGAGAGGGTCAGGTCGAAGGGGGAGAAGTACTGGATCGAGAGGTTCCAGGTGCCTGCCGGCAGATTCAGCGCCTGGGTGGTGCGCTCGCCGGCGCCGAGGATGCTGCCCTCCTCCCAGGCGGATTTGGGACCGATCACGGCGTCGGGGAAGAGCGAGGCGCGGCCGCGGTTGGCGAGCAGGATGCGGATCTCCGGCGCGGCGCAGCCGGCGAACGCCCCGGCCTCGGTTCCCTCAAGCAGGACGTGGCGGTCCTCCGGCGTCGGCCCGGTCCGCTTCCAGAGCACATAGGAGGGGGTGGCGGCGACCCGCTTGAAGTTTTCCGGCGCCTGGCTGTTCCAGGCGGCGCGCCCGGTGACGACGTACTCGAACCGTTCCAGCGTCTCGTGCGAGAAGGAGTCGAAGTCGATCGGGCTGTAGGCGTCGCCGGTGTCGAACGGCTTCTCCGGGTTGGGGGCGACGTCGCTGTCGGGGAACTCGACCAGCGGCACGTGGGTGTCGGCCCCGCGCAGGCCGTAGGCGGCGTAGCGATCCTGCCCGGCGTAGAGCACCGGTTCGCCCGCGACGATCGGCAGGAAGGCCTTGAGCTCACTGCCGTGCCCCGGCGGCCCCACCGGCGCATCCCGCAGCGCCAAGAAGCTGGAGTACACCGCCCCTCCCACAAACAGCACCGCCAGCGCCGCCCAACCGACCCGCACCAACCCGCTGCGCCTTGGTCGGGAGGCAGAGGGGGACTCGGCGGAGCCTCCCCGCTGTTGCTCCGACGAGTCCCCCTCTGCCTCCCCCCACCAGGGGAACTCGGAGAGCAACGGCCGGATCGCCACCAGCATCGCCAGCGGCGCCGCGATCATCAGCGCCTTGGCTTGGGAGTAGTCGCCGCTGAAGGGGAGGGAGACGAGGTAGAGGGCGGCGCAGGCGGCGAGCGCGACCGGGATCGTCAGCTCGCGACGGCGCACCCACCAGATGACGCCGACCAGCAGGGTCAGGACCGAGATCGCCCCGGCGAGGCCCGCGAGCGGGGCACCGCCAGCGGCGTTGAGGCGGTAGTTGGAGGCCGGCCAGATGCCGAGCGCCTCGATCGGCGAGACCGGCCCGTAGGTGTTGCTGCCGGCGACTTTGTTGAAGCTGGAGCCGAAGCCGAACGGTCCGACCACGGTGGCGACCACGGCGAGGCCGGCGAGGACGAGGACCGTCGCCAGCACCGCGGGCCGCAGCAGCAGTCGCAGCAACGCCCGTGGCCGCAACGCCCGCCGCACTCCCGGCTGGGTCAGGCTCCAGAGCGCCGCGATCGCGACCGGCCAGGCGATCCCCGCGAAGCTGTAGGAGAAGAAGATGCCCCCGGCCAGGGCCAGTAGCGGTAGGGCGTAGCGCAGCCGTGCCCAGCCGCCGGAATCGGGCCGGCCCGGAGCGGTGAGGAAGATCGCGAAGCTGAGCACGAAGAGCGCCTCGGCGGTCTCCTTGAAGGCGGCCTGGGCGAAGTAGGAGGCGGCGAGGTAGGGAAGCGCGACCATCGCCGCGGCCGCCAGTCGCCGCCCGGAGGCGAGCTCGCGCAGAGCCCCGAGTGCGGTCAGGCCGGTGAGGACGCCGATCGCGATGATCTCGCCGATGAACGCCTGGCCCAGGCCGATTCCCGGGACGGCCGCGGTCGCCACCGCCAGCCCGTGCGGGCCCAGCGGGTAGCCGGTGTCCGGCGCCGGTCCGAAGCCGCTGCGCAGCCACTCGGCCCAGGCCAGGTGCAGGCCGAGGTCGTTGTTGAAGCCGACCCCGAGCAGGCCCCAGCGGCCGCTGATCGCGAACGGGATCGAGAGCACCGCGATCAGGACGATCGCCACCGGCAGCCCCGCCCGCAGCGCTCCCGGCGCCTCGTAGGGCAGCCACCAGACCACCAGCGCGGCGACGACAAGCAGCGCCGCCAGGCCGAGCGTGGCGCTGGTCCCGTGCCCCGGCGCCCGCGCCAGCACCCCGGTCACCGCCAGCACCGCCGCCAGCCCGACTCCCGGCTCCAGCCAGGACCACGAGCGCCGCCCGGCCAGCGAGAGGATGGCGCGCCCGACCAGCAGCGAAGCGGCGCAGATCAACGCCGCCGAGGCGTAGGTCCCGATCATCAGTATCGGCAACTTATGGCAGCCGGGCGCCCGATGCCGCCGCCCGCCGCCCCCTCAGTACTTCTCGGCCGCCCGTTCCAGCGTCCCGCGCAGGCTCTCGCCGCGCAGCGGCGGCTCGTGCCCGGGGCCGACCAGCCGCGGGTCCAGCGCCGCCAGCTTGCGCACCGACGCCTTCGCCTGCTCGTGGTCCCAGGCCCAGGCCGGGTGGGGGACGCTGGCCTCGCCCTCGGGCAGCGGTTTCAGCCGCCCCGAGTCGACCAGGTAGACGGTGTCGCTGACCAGCGCCACGCGGTCGCTCTCGCGCCAGAGGCCGATCAGCCCCGGCGCGTGGCCGGGGAAGTGGACGACGCGGAAGCCGGCGACCTCGTCGCCCTCGGCGACCGTGCCGGCGATCTTCACGGCGCCACCGTCCCAGCGCCGCAGCAGCGTCGGGTAGATCCAGCGCACCGGCGCCACCGGCAGCTGGGCGAGATCGAAGTAGGGGGCGAGCGCGGCGTCGCTTTCGGCGTCGGCGACTTCGTCGGGGTGGCAGAAGACCGGCGCCCCCATATAAGGAGCGGTGCCGCGGTGGTCGGCGTGGGCGTGACCCAGCACCACCCGCTTGATCCCGCCCAGCTGCTCGCCCGCCGCCCGCGCCTGCTTGCGCATGCTCTTGGTGCCGGCGTCGAACTGGACGACACCGTCGCCGTCCTCGATGAAGTAGATGCTCATCGCCCCGCGGAGATCGCCCCGCAACAGCCAGACCCCGTCGGCAACCTTCTCCAGCCCCATGCCGGAAGCCTACGCCCGGCTAGGGTTCGGCGCGTGCCCTGGATCTGGAAAGCGGGAATGCTGGTGTTGATCGTCTGCCTCATCGCCTCGATGGCGATCGCGATCTTCCGCCTGGCGACGACGCCGACGGAGATCATCGGCGACGACTTCCGCGGGCTCCCCGCCCGCCAGCGTTAGTATCGACCCCGTTCAGCGACCGAGGCAGAGGAGGCGGCGTGTTCACTCGCATCGTGGTTGGTACCGACGGGTCCGAGACCGCCGGCGAGGCAGTCCGGCAGGCTGTCGATCTCGCCAAACTGGCGGGCGCGACGCTCAGCATCGTCAGCGCCTACGCACCGGTCCCCGAGCGCAAGGTCAAGGACCAGCAGCGCGACGCGCCGTCCGACGTCCAGTACGAGCTGAACCCGCGCGAGGACGTCAACCTCGTCCTCGACACCGCCGCCGCCGACGCCCGTAAAGAGGGGATCGAGGTCCAGGTCCACGCGGTCGAGGGCGATCCGGCCGAGGGGATCCTCAGCGTCGCCGAAGACACCAAGGCGGACCTGATCGTGGTCGGCAACAAGGGGATGACCGGCGCCCGCCGCTTCCTCTTGGGGAGCGTCCCCAACAACATTTCTCACCATGCGCCTTGCAGCGTGATGGTGGTCAGAACTACTTAGTCACTACCGGGACGCGCGGGGTCGTCGCGGCGCCGGCGTCGATCAGGCCGGCACCCTGCTGGGTCTTCGGCAGCCCCAGGCTGCGGGCGGTTTCGCGCAGGCGTTTGGCGACGCCGTTGACGCGCGGTTTGGAGCCCTGGCTCTTGTCCGGGGAGAAGCGCGGGCCGCCGTAGGTGTCGGCGGCGAGCACCATCGCGGCGACGGCGCTGACGTGGGCGGCGGCCATCGAGGTGCCGACGTAGTTGGAGGGGATGGCGAAGGTCCGGGTCGATTCCGCTTTCAGCGTCACCTGGTAGATCGGCCGGGCCGAGACCGAGGGGCAGCCGGGTACCGGGGTGCCGCCGCCGGGTGCGACCAGGTCCAGCCCCTTGCCGGCCAGCGAGTAGTTGCCGAGGCAGCCACCCTCGGTGGTGCCGCCGACGCCGATCACCCGTGGCCCGGTCGCCGGCGCCGAGACGCAGGTCTCCGAGCCGAGGTTGCCGGCGGAGGCGACGGTGACGACACCGCGCGCGTAGGCCTCGCGCAGGGCTTCGTCGACCTCGGGGACCTTCTTGCCGCAGCCGAAGTTGAAGCTCATGTTGATCACCTGGGCGCCGTGGGCGACGGCGAAGTGGATGCCTTTGGCGATCTCGCTGGCCTGGCCGCGCCCGTGCCGGTCGAGCACCCGCACCGGCATCAGCTTCGCCCGGTAGGCGAGGCCGGTGAGCGCGACCGCGTTGTCGGTCTTCTCGCCGATCGTCCCGGCGATGTGGGTGCCGTGGCCGTTCTCGTCGAGCGGCAGCCGGTCGTTGTCGATGAAGTCGTAGCCCTTGGCGAACTGCCCGGCGGCGAAGTCGGGGCTGCGCACGAACCTGGTTCCCTGGTCGCGGTAGGCGATGCCGGTGTCGAGGACGGCGACGGTGATGCCTTCGGCCCCGGGCCGGCCGACGGCGGCGAGGTTGCGCCAGGCCTCGATCGCGTCGATGCCGCCGGGCGAGACCGGCAGGCGGCTCGTCGCGACGCCCTCCCAGGGCAGGAAGTTCCACTGCTTGAAGGTCCAGTCGCCGGCCGCGGCAGCGGCTTCGGAAGCGCCTTCGAGGGTGCCGGGGTCGTTGGGGAGGACGAGGCCGGCGCCCGTTTCAGTCGCCGAGGCGGTGGCGATGTAGTCGGGCTCGGCGTAGGCGACACGCGGGTTCTCGCGCAGGGCGGCCGCCGTGCCGCGCACGTCGGCGCCGGCGGGCAGGGCCACGGTGCGCCCCCGCGGCTCGCCCTCGAACTTGACCACGACCTGGCGCGGCGCGAACCCGTGCGCGGGGGAGATCCCGCCGGCGGCGCCCGCCCCGGCCGGGCTCATGGCGAAGCCGGCGAGCAGGGTCGCGGTGGCAAGTGTCGGCAGCAGTCGTCTCATCGTCGGCGGTGATCGGTTGACGGGGTCTAGCCCTAACACCGGCGTGCCGGCGAAGTCGTGGGAGGACATACTCCTGGATCGATGAGCGATCGCCAACCGCCGGCAGCGCACGTGCAGGGAATGGATCTGGCGCTGGCGCAGGCACGCCTGGCCGAGGCCCACGGCGATGTCCCGATCGGCGCCGCGATCCTGCGCGACGGCGAGCCGCTCGCCCTCGCGGGCAACGAGCGCGAGCTGCGCCGCGACCCCACCGCCCACGCCGAGATCCTCGCCATCCGCGCCGCCGCCGCGGCGCTCGGCGGCTGGCGCCTGCCCGGCACGACCCTCTACGTCACCCTCGAGCCCTGCGCGATGTGCGCCGGGGCGATCGTCCTCGCCCGCATCCCCACCGTCGTCATCGGCACCGCCGACCCCAAGGCGGGCGCCGCCGGCAGCGTCCTCGACGTGCTCGGCGAGCCGGCGCTGAACCACCGGCCCGAGGTCGTCTCCGGGGTTAGCGAAGAGGAGTGCGCGTCGCTGCTACGAGAGTTCTTTATTACCCGTCGCTAGTTGTGATTTAGTTGGCTTTAGTTAGTAACTGTCAACTAAACAGCAGACGGTTGGCCAAGTGGACACCACGACGGTCTTCATCAACTATCGGAAAGCGGAGTCTTCGGGGTGGGCACGCCTCCTCTACGACCGCCTGGCGTCCGAGCTCGGCGCCGAGAACGTCTTCTTGGACCAGGTCAGTCTCAAGCCGGGGATGCTGTGGCTCCAGGACATCCGCGCCCGCAGTGCCGGTTGTGCGGTGTTCATCGCTCTGATCGGTCCCGAGTGGGCATCGACCATGAGCAGGCGGGCCGAAAGCGGCGAGGAGGATCTCGTCCGCACCGAGCTCGAAGCGGCGCTGCGCCGGGACTCACGGGTCAAAGAGGTGATTCCGGCCACGGTCGAAGGCGCCCTGATCCCGCGCGAGGAGGACCTGCCTTACCTGGGTTCGGTGCACCCACTGCTGAAGCGCCAGCAGCTCGATCTCCGTCCCACGCATTGGGACGCGGACGTACAGGTCCTGATCGAGCGGCTGCAGCGGGTGGAGGCCACGGCGGAGGAGAGTGAGGAGCCCGCGCCCGCGCCGCCGGAGCCCGCCGCGAGCGCCGCCGAGCCAGCCGAGGCGCCGCTGCCCGGCGCTACCCCGGTGGCGCCGCCGCCCGATCGCAACCACTACGACGAGCTGGTCCGCCTGATGCTCGAGGAGGGATCGGTCGTCGTCCCCTTCCTCGGGCCCGGCGCCAACTCCTGCGACCGCACCGAGCCCTGGGAGCACAGCGACTCCGGCTACCTGCCGAACTCCGCTGAGCTGGCCGCCTACCTCGCGCTCAAGCTCGGCCCGGCCTCGATCCCGGCCGACCTCGCCAACGTCTCCCAGAGCGTGTCCGTCGCCAAAGGCCCGGGCGACCTCTACATGGCCCTGCGCAGGGCGCTCCCGTCGGGTCCGCCGCCGGGCTCCGTCCACCGCTTCCTCGCCGGCTTCCCGGCCGCGGCGCTGGCCCTGGGCCTGTCCGAGCGCTACCAGCTGATCGTCACCACCAACTACGACGACGCGCTCGAGCGCGCCTTCGAGGAAGCCGAAGAGCCCTACGACCTCGCCGTCTACATCGCCCGGGGGCGCGACAAGGGCAGGTTCGTCCACGTCCCCCACGACGGCGAGCCGCGGGCGATCACCGACGCCAACGGCTACGCGGACTTCCCGATCGACGCCTTCGGGCGGGTCGAGCGAACCGTGATCGTGAAGATCCACGGCACCGTCGACAGTCCCCGTGGCTCCTACCCCTGGCGCGACAACTACGTCATCACCGAGGACGACTACATCGACTACATGAGTGTCGGTGACATCGAATCGATCGTGCCCCAGCAGCTGCTCGGCAAGCTGCGGGACTACAGCCACTTCCTCTTCCTCGGTCACGAGATGCGCGACTGGAGCTTGCGTGTCTTCCTGATCCGGGTCTTCGGCGAACGTCCGCAGCCGAACACCTCTTGGGCGATCCAGCGCGAACCGAACCGGCTCGACGAGCGTTTCTGGCAGCGGATCGGGGTCGACCTGGCGGCGATCTCGCTCGAGCAGTACGTCGGCGCGCTCGGCGACCACCTGCCGCGGGTAGCGAGCTCGGAGAACCCGGCATAGCTTGACCCAGCCGGCCGCGCCCATCGCATCGCCCTCCGTCGAGAACCCCTACGTGGGCTTGACCCACTTCACCGAGGAGTACGCCGACCGCTTCTTCGGGCGCGACACCGAGTGCGCGCTGATCATCGGCAACCTGCGCGCCGCGCGGCTGACGCTGCTCTACGCCGAGAGCGGCGTCGGCAAGAGCTCGGCGCTGCGGGCCGGGGTCGTCGCCCGCCTGCACGGTTTCGCCGACCACGACCTGCGCACGCGCGGCACGCCGCGCCTGGTGCCGGTCGTCTTCAGCTCCTGGAGTGAGCGGCCGGTCCCGGCGCTGGTCCGGGCGATCGCCGACGCGACCCGGCCCTACCTGGCGGAGGGGAAGATGCCGGCGCTGCCCGAGGACGATCTCGAGGGCGCGATCGAACTGGCAGGGGCCGCGCTCGACGCGACCCTGCTGATCGTGCTCGACCAGTTCGAGGAGTACTTCCTCTACCCCGACGACGAGGTCGAGGAGAGGCAGATCGCGGCGCAGATCGCCACCTGCGTCAACCGCCCCGACCTGCGGGCCAACTTCCTGATCTCGATCCGCGAGGACTCCTACGCGCGGTTGGGGGACCTCTTCCGCGGCAGGATCAACAACGTCTACGGCAACTTCCTCCACCTCGACTTCCTGCGGCGGGCGGGGGCGACGGAATCGATCCTGAAGCCGATCGAGCGGGCCAACGAGCTCGACCCTGACGGCGAGCCGTTCGAGCTGGAGCCGGCCCTGCTCGCCGCCGTCCTCGATCAGGTCGGGCGCGGGCGGATCGCCGGCGACGGCAACGGTGCCGACGGCGGGAGCAACGACGAGATCGAGACCACCTACCTGCAGCTGGTGATGCGGCGACTCTGGGAGGAGGAGACCGGCTCCGGGTCGCGCCGGTTGCGGCTGCGCACGCTGGAGGATCTCGGTGGCGCCGAGGCGATCATCCGCGGCCACCTTGATCGGGCGATGGAAGGGACGGACGGGGGGGACGCGGGCCTGGGCGAGGATCAGCGCCGGGTCGCGGCCTCGATCTTCCACTTCCTCGTGACCAGCGGCGGCACCAAGATCGCCCTCACCGCCAAGGACCTGGCCGACCTCTCCGAGCTGCCGCAGACGCAGATCGAACCCGTCCTCCAGCACCTCTCCGCGCCCGGCCTGCACATCCTGCGCCCGGTCGTCTCCGAGGACGGGCAACGCCAGACCCGCTTCGAGATCTTCCACGACGCCCTGGCGCAGCCGATCGTCGACTGGCGCACCAGGGTCGAGGAAGCCGAGCTCGATGCCCGGGTTGCCCGGGAACGGGAGGAAAAGGAGCAGGCGCAGCGCGCCGCCGCCGAGGCCGAGCGGCGGGCGGCGAGGGAGGAGAAGCGCAAGCGCCTGGCGCTCGGGCTGCTCGGCCTCGCCGTGGTCGCGCTGCTGGCGGGCGCCGCCTACTTCGCGATCGACCAGGGCAACCTGGCCGACCAGCGCGACGCCGACGCCGACTCCGTGCGCGCGGCCGAGCGCATCTCCGAACTCGTCGGGGCGCCGACCTTCGGGCTTTCCGCGGCGGCGCTCGCGAGCGTCGAGGCGTACCGGCTCTCGCCCACCCTGGAGGCCCGCAACCAGGCCCTCGGGGAGCTGCAGCTCGACCCGGCGATGCCGCTGATCGTCGGCGGGCACACGCGCCGCGTCAACACGGTCGCGTTCTGGCCGGGCTCAGACAAGTTCGCCTCCGGCGGCAGCGACGGCACCGTGCGGCTCTGGGACGCACGGGGCGAAGAACTTGAAAAGCCCCTGGTCAACGCGAGTCGTGAGGTCGAGAGCGTCGCCGTCAGCGAGCCCACGGACGCGGGCACGCGAGTGGTCGTCGCGGGGATGTGGCCCGGGGCCGTGCGGCTCTGGGAAATCGAGGAGACCGGCGAGGTGCGGTTTCAGCGGAATCTGCCCGAGATCGGCGCCGACGATGTCTGGGGCCTCGCCTTCAACCCCCGGGTGCCCGGCATGCTCGCGGTGGGGGACTCCGACGGGCAGGTCGCGCTGTGGGATCTGTCTGCCCCGGAGCATCCGCGCCGGCTCGGGGTCGCACAGGCCGGCGGCCGCATCCTCGACCTTGCCTTCACCGCCCGCGGCCGCGAGCTGGTGGTAGCCGGCAGTGGTGGGGGGCAGGCTTGGGGAGTTTCCGATGCCGGCTTCGCGAACTTGGAACCTGTGACGGTGATGCCGCAGAGGGTCGAATCCGTCGCCACCGCCGCGAACGAGTCCTACGCTTTCGGCAGCCACCGCGGGATCACCCTCTGGGATGAGGACCGGGAGCGGACCCTCAGGTTCGTGGTGCGGGGCGGAGTGTCCTCGCTGGCCTTCGCCGCCGGCGGCTTGGTCCTGGTCTCAGGCGGGGGGGACTGGAACGTCACCACCTGGGACGTTGCCGGCGGCCGCCCCTTCGGCCCTCCCCGCGCCACCGTGGCGCAGGCGGTCACCGACGTCGCGATCGGTCCGGACGACACGATTGCCGCCGCCGGCGAGGACAACCTGGTGAAACTCTGGCCGCTGCGGCCGCCGCGCACGCTTGCGACCACCGTGGGAGGGCTCAGTCCGGGCGAACTCCGCACCGCCCTGTCCGACATCCAGAGTCTCGCCATCGGCACCGGGGGCTTGGTCGCCGCCGCGGCCGGGCCCGCGGGAACGACGATCTGGAAGCTGCCCGGTGAGGATGGCTGGGAGGGAACGGATGGCGCGGGCGCCGTCGATCGCGTGCCCCGACCCCTGTCGCGGAGCCCCGAGGCCAGCTACGCCGTCGCCTCCCACGGCAACCTTCTCGCCGTGGGCAGGCGGCACTCCTTTGTCCTCGAGGACATCGGCCCCGACTGTCCCAGCATGCCCGCCAAGCCCTGCCGGTTGGCGATCCCGGGCCGCGCTCACTCGGAGGAAGACGTCTTCAGCCTGGCCCTGGCGAAGTACGGAGACCGGCTGCTGCTCGCCTCGGCGGGGGTGCTGGACGGCGAAGGCGCCCTCAACCTCTGGGACGTCACCGCCGCGGCGAAGACGGGGAAGGTCACCTATCTCTCCACCCGCCGGCTCGAAAAAACCGAGATCCTCGCGGTTGCCTTCAGCCCCGCCGACCCGCTGGTCGCGATCGGCGCGGCGGACGGGAAAATGCGCGTCTGGGATGTCAGCCGGCCCAAGGTGCCGGACGGGGTCGAGATCAGGGAAGCGCGGGGAAACGAATCCCAACCCGTTGCGGCGGTCGCTTTCTCGCCGGACGGCACGCTGCTCGCCTCCGGCGGTCAGGACCAGCAGGTGGTGCTCTGGCGGGTGACCGAGCACGACTCGCGCCCGCTCACGGTCAACGCGACCCCGGGCACGCTGTTTCAGTCCCAGTCGATCTTCGCGCTCGCGTTCAGCCCGGACGGAAAGATCCTCGCCGCGGGCGACGGCAACGGCGAGACCTGCCTTTACGAGGTCGAGAGCCGCGAAAAAATCGGCGCTGGTGCCTGTCTGCTGGGCCATTACCCAGACCGGGGTGGGATCAGGACGGTGGCCTTCGCTCCCGGCGCTGGCGGCGAAGCCGCGCTGCTGACCGCCGGCACGATGCAGCCGATCGTCGCCTGGAACCCCCTGCTCTGGAACCTCAGCGACAGCGACCGGGTCGATGATGCCGTCGCCGCCGACGTCTGCGCCCTCGCCCGCCGCAACCTCAGCAGCTACGAGTGGAGCGCGATCTTCGACGGGACCAAGCTCGCCGACGACCGCCGCCGCACCTGCCTGCAGTATCCGCTCCCGGAATGAACCTCCAACGGAGAGGGAGGGACGAAGCTCGAAACGGGCTAAGAGATTTCCGAGGCCTTTAGCTTCGCGCCCGTGAGGGCGTGGGCTGCCCCTAGGAAGCGCCGCCTCTCGGTCTCGAAGCGCTCGGCTTCTTGCTCGATGACCTCGATGCCCTCTTTTCTCCACACGGCTAGCTCAGCACTTCGGGCCGCGCGTTCCTCTTTGTTCCTTAGGTCCAAGCCCATCTCCTTCCACTCAATCATCTTGTTGGTAGCCCTCGTGACCTCCGAGCACGCCGCCACGGTTCCCGCGAAGGACTTGACGATCGGGTGCCCCACGCCAAAGCGCACTTTCAATCGCTCTAACTCCACGGAAATGCGCTTGCCTGCGAGATCCGCCGCTTCCCAGGCCGGCATCAAACTGTCAGGCCTTTCCTTGAGGTTTTGAATCCTGGTGATCTGCGTGGAGGTGTCGAGCAGCTGGACGACGGCCTCGTCCAGCACCGACCTGACTGCGTCAAGATCGGCGAGTTCCCGATTCTGCGTCAAAGTCTTGTTCGTCTGGATCCAACCAACGACCACGGCGACGATCGCCGCTCCGGCAGCGATGACAGCCACGACGTTGCCGGCGCTAACACTCACGTCGCGAGCTTAGTGGCGATCCGAAATGCGGAACGGAGAGGGAGGGATTCGAACCCTCGAGGCGGGTTAACCCCGCCCACGCGATTTCCAATCGCGCTCCTTAAGCCGCTCGGACACCTCTCCAGGTGCTCGGAAAGCCTAGCTATTGCGCGGTGGCCGGGAGGGTTGCCGGATCGGCCGCGATCGTGGTCTCGCGGTAGTCGTCGAGGGAGACGACGATCGCCTCGGACTCCGGCGTCGGCGGGGCGAAGGGGCGGTGGCCGCGCAGGCGCTCGTGGCTGCAGACGACGTAGCACCACTCCATCAGGCGCAGGCGCGAGTCGGGGTCGATCGCGGCGATCGTGGCGCCGACCAGGAAGCGCTCCTCGACCTCGCGGCAGCTGCGCACCTCGACCTGGGCGCTGACCTCGTGCATGGCGCCGCTCGCGTCGGCCAGTTGCAGCAGCAGCGCCGGGCGGTCGCCGATCGCCAGCGGCGCCTCGGCGACGAGGCCGACGCCGGCGGCGCTGGCGTCGACCAGGCGCGCCGGCACGTGGCCCTCGTCGGAGAAGCAGTGGGCCTCGGCGTCGCCCTCGAAGCGGTAGACGAGCCGGCGCTGGCGCCGGCGGCCGACCGCGTGGATCGTCTTGCCCAGCCGGCGCAGCTCGAACAGGCCCAGCAGCGGCACGATCACGGCGGCGATCCCCGGCATGTCCGGCAGCGGCCCGACCCCGGCCAGGTCGAGCAGCCGCAGCAGCGTGCCGGTCGCCAGCAGGACGGTGCAGAAGATGACCAGGTGCAGCTTGCGCACGGCGTCGAAGCCGCCGCCGTCGGCGCCCTGCTTCGGCGTCACCTTGAAGGCGGTCTTCCCCGGGCGCACGATGCAGCGCAGGGCCCGGGTGTAGATCTCCATCGTCAGCAGCTCGTAGTGGGCGGTCTCGGGGATTCGCATGTAGCCGCGCGCCAGGGCGCCGCCGGCGCTGAGGTTGAGCAGCAGCGAGGGCAGCCACAGCGCCGCCAGGGCGAGCACGCTGATCTTCATCGGCAGCGCCCCCGTCCACAGCACCAGGCCCAGGGTGACCAGCAGCAGCAGTCGCATCGGCGGCGCCAGGTAGGCGGCGAGGCTGGCGAAGTAGGAGAGCCGCTGCAGCGGGGTCAGCTCGCGGGCGCGCAGGGGGGACTCGGGCAGGGTGAAGACGGCGAGGTTGCCACGGGCCCAGCGGTCGCGCTGCAGCAGGTAGCCGTCGAGGTCGTGCGGCGCCAGCCCCTGGACCAGGACCTCGTCGTGGTAGCGGCTGCGCCAGCCGTGGCGCAGCAGCCGGATCGTCGTGTGGAAGTCCTCGGCGATCGTCTCGGTGGCGACGCCGCCGATCGAGAGCAGCGCCTCGCGGTTGATCAGCGCCGCCGAGCCGCACCAGTAGGCGGCGCCGTGGCGGTCCTTGCCCGGGCAGACGACCCGGTAGAACATCGACTGCTCGTGGCGGCCGACCGCGTAGTGCTGGACCGAATCC
>Ga0190264_10000018_pt1 | contig 24335 bp, 21 predicted proteins | sample Popmic112T_FD_136651 | JGI IMG/M metagenome (GOLD analysis project Ga0190264, IMG submission 136651) | Populus adjacent soil microbial communities from riparian zone of Indian Creek, Utah, USA - 112 T | ecosystem: Environmental > Terrestrial > Soil > Riparian zone | place: USA: Utah | collected... | reverse complement strand
GTGGCGCGCGATCACCGTGAAGGCGTTCGGGTCGACCAGGTTCGAGACGAACACGCTGGGCGATTTGACCTTGTACGCCGGCAGCGTGTCGGCCTTGGCGAGGGTCTCGACCAGCGCCTTGCTGCACGCGGCGAGCGCGGGCGTCACCGTGGCGGTGCCGGCGTTGGCGTACGCGGCGAAGCTCATCATCGCGGCCATTACGAGATATTTCGAGGTTCGAAGATTCATGTTGCACTCCTGACAATGTTTGAAAACCACGAGTGTCAAACTACCGGCTCAGGCCTGCTTCAACAAACGAGAAGATTGGGTGTGAGCATCAGATTTACTCATCGGTGCGGCGAGCTCCATGAGCCACGCGCACAAAGCGCGAATGTCGTCACGGTTTTCGTCTTCGGTCCGCACCAGCAATGTGTATTCCTCGTGTGTCACGAGCTCGTCATCGAAGACGCGTATCAGGCGGCCGCTGTCGAACTTGCGGCGTGAGAGCTCCGCGGGCAGCAGCGCGATGCCGATGCTTTTTTCCGCGGCGCGCGTCGCGGCGGACATCGAGTCGATGCGCACGATCTGCGCGGGCTGCAGCGCTTTCATGCCCACCGCCGCGGCCCAGCGATCCCAGTCGTCGCGGCGGGCTTCGTGCACCAGCAGCGTGTGCTGGTTGAGATCCTCGTAGCGATGCACGGGGCGCTCAGCCAGCAGTTCCGGCGAGCAGGCCGGCACCATCGTTTGCGCGAACAGCGGATGCGCGATCAGCGCGCCGTTCCACGGACCCGACCCAACTACTATAGAGATGTCGGCTTCGGCGGCGTGTGTGCGGCCGTGCACGCCCTGCGTCTCTATGCGCAGGTCGATGCCGTCGTGCAGCTTCGAGAATTCCGACAGCCGCGGCAGCAGCATCTCGTTCGCGAAGTACGCGGGCACGTGCAGCCGCACGCTGTTGCGCCCGTAGCGCGCACGCAGCTGTTCGGTGACGGATTCCAGACGCATGAACAGATCGTCTATCTGCTCGAGATAGCGCGCACCGGCATCGGTGAGCGCCAGCGCCCGCGCACTACGCGAAAACAGCGGCAGGCCGAGCTGCGTTTCCAGCGTCTTGATCTGATGACTCACCGCCGACGGCGTGATGCAGAGCTCATCGGCTGCGACGGCGAAGCTCGAATGTTTGGCGGCGATCTGAAAGGTCTTGATGGCCTTCAGTGAGGGAGTACGCATTCCATTGGATCACCCAAGAACTCAGCAAAAAAGCTGCGATGCCAGGAGTAAAGCAAGGTGCGTGCCAGCTCGGGAAAAGACGTAAGTGCATGTTCTTATTCGCCCTGCACCTTTGACGGGCTGTCAGCTTTGTTCATCCGTGGCGCGCAATTCCCGCGGTTGCACCGGGTCCGGGTGGGTGCCGGGTGGGGATTGTGGGGAGAAGGATTTGTCACATGTCCGTCAAGGTTCTGTGCGCCTTCTCCCCACAATCCCCACCCGGCACCATGACTCCTCGGCCCCTTTCTCCTTCTTGATTCGGCCGCCATGGGTGGCTCACGCGCGGGCTTCCAGAATTTCACTATGGGCAACGAGCTAAATGTTCACCGCGCCGTGCTCGCCGGCGTGGTTTACCTTGAGGATGCGATCGGCGTGAGTCAGCGCGACAGGCCTAGCGGATCTGCGTCATCGAGCGAAGCAGCGCGCTGCTTTCCGCGGGTGACAGGCTCATGATGCGGTCGTATACCGACAGGGTGATGGTGCACACCTTGGCGCGATCGACTTTCGGGTCGTCGGCATGCGCGATCATCTGTGCGTCGGAGCCGAACTGCTCGTAGGTCTCGTTGATCACCTTCGCGAGATTGTCTTTCACCGTATCGGGTTCCGGCAGGGGGCTGGGGTTTTCGGCGGCGGTGCGGATCACCTCGCCCATGAGGTCGAGCGTGCGGGCCTGCGCCGCAGGCTCGATGTATCTGGCGACATCCGGTGGCCCGGAGACCAGCGGGAACCAGTATCGGAAGCAGGTATCTCCGGGGGCTTTCTGCAATTGGCGGGCAGTGGCCAGCATGTCGTTCATGAGCGCGAGCACTGAATTCTGCGAGGCGTGCGCCAGGCTCTGCGTGGCCGCGAGGTTGATCTCGGAATTGGCGAAGTTGATGAAATTCTCGCGGCTGGTTTCTTCGCGCTGATAGGTCTTGTACTCCGCCACCAGCTTCTCGTACACCGCCGGTTCGTGCTTCTTGAGAACGCGGTACACGGGTTGCCCGAGCAGCGTCGACTCGGCGCTATAACCCTCGTACCAGTACGCGCCCACGGCGCCGGCCACCGCCACGACCAGAATGATGACTACCCATTTCATAAACGCGGTGCTCCCGACGCCAGCAAGGCGAGCGCCCGGCTAATATCCGCGGCGTGCCCTGAGTCGAGAATACCCTGTTCCGAGATGCCGGTGCCGCGGAGTGGCAGGGCGAGGCACGCGTCGGCGACCAGGTTGGCCGACATGGTAGTTAGTATCTCGCGCAGCTGGGCGTCGGCGTGCACCGAACGTGGCGAGGCATTGAAGATGGCGACCCGTTTGTCGACGAATCCCTCGAAGCTCACCAGCCAGTCGAGCGCGTTCTTGAGTACGCCGGTCACACCATGTGCGTATTCCGGACTGGCGATGAGCAGGGCGTGACTCGAGGTGATTTTCGCGTGCAGTGCCTGCACCGGAGCCGGCATCGCTGATTCGAGCTCCGGGTTGAACAATGGCAGCAGTCCGATTTCGTCGAACGGCTCGACGCGGATTCCGGCAGGAGCAAGCCGCGCCGCGGCGCGCAGCAGCGCGGCGTTCATCGAGACGCTGCGCAGGCTGCCGCACAGCGCGAGGATTTTCGTCGACATGGGGCGGCAGCCTATCAGCCGCCGCCCCGTGCCACACCCTTACTGAAGGCGGATCGCGAGCGCCTTGACGATGGTCGTGCCGCTCGATCCTAACAAGCCGATCGAGGTCAGCGCGCCAGTGCCCAGGTTCACGCGGTACAGCGTCGACTGCGCGGCGCCGGTCGGCTGCAGCGCGGCAATCGGCAGTCCGTTTTCGCCGCCGGCGATGTCGAAGCCACCTTCGAGCGCAAACGTCGTGCCGGCGTTGAACGAACCGACCGTGGCCAGCACGGCGTTCGAAGTCTGTCGTACGAGTGCACCAGCCGCCACGTCGAGTTCGTACTGCGTGGTGCTGGTCGCGCCCGCATACGGATTCGAGAAGGCGGTGCCCACAACCTGAGGCGTACCCGGATTCAGATTCGCTTCGGTGACGACGGTCCCGGCATCCACGTCCACGCGCATGTTCTGGCCCGTGTCGCTCTGAATGCGCAGCTGACCGTCGAGCGGATTGAAGTCCACGCCGAATCGCGTGCCCGACAGCGCGGTGAATGGCGCCGTTGTGTCCAGCGTATTGGCGCTCAGGGTCACAGCCCCCGACAACGCACCGGTCGCCGGGTCGACCGTGTACAGTCGCCCCGCGTCCGTAACCGCAAACAACGTGCCATTCGACGGACGGAAGTCGAAGCCGACGATCGACTCGGCGCCCTGAAGTCCCGTGACCGCGACGTCGGTGTCGAACGTGCCTGGAGTCAGCGGCCTGAAGCTCACGAGATGGTTGTCGGTGGTCAGCGCGAACACCGTGGCAACCGGCAATCGTCCGTACGCGAGGCCGCGCACTTTTTCGCCGCCATCCACGGTGTTGATGCGCGTCGCCGCGCCCGTGGCCAGGTTCACGGTGAACAGATCCGAAGTCGCCGCGCCACCGATGTTGAGCGCAGCCAGGCCAAGGTTGTTAGTGCCGAAGATGTCGAACCCGGCCACACCGGTCACGTCACCCACGCCCAACGCGCCGACCGTCTGCAGATCGCCGTTGATGGCGTTGCCCGACGGGCGGCCCAGGACCTGGAGGCCATCGCCCGCCGTATCGATGGTGTAGTAGAACGCCGTGCCGGCGCCCACGAAGCTGTTGCTGTACGCCGCCTCGGCGACCACCGGACCCACCGGGTTGGTCGCGATGTCGGTCGTGGTTGCGCCGGTGTCGGGGTTGATGCGTGCGTTCAGGCCCGTGTCGCTGACCACGCGCAACACGTCATTGCCGGGGTTGAAGTCCACCGCAAACGCTGTTCCGACGAGAGTTACGAATGGGTCCGTGACATCGCCGAGCGTCGGTGCGAGCGTCGACTTCAACGTGAGCGCGCCGCTGGCCGTATCCACCGTGTACAGGCGGCCGGTGCTGCCGAGCGCATACAGCCCGGTGTCGGCGGGACGCACGTCGATACCGACGATGCTTTCGCCGGCTTGCTGACCGGTGAGCGTCGTGTTCGTGCACGCCTTTTGCGGCTGGGCCGCGCTGAACGACACCAGCTTGCCGGTCTCGGTGAGTGCGTACACATCGCCGGCGGCCTGCGCCGGTGTGGTGGCAGGCGGCGCGATGGCCGTGTCGCGCACCAGTTCGTTGGCATCGAGGCGCGTCACTGCGCCCCCGGTGGCCGCAACGCCGGTAGTGAGGTCGATTTGGTACGAGGTCGGTACTCCACCAACCACGAGCACCGCGTAGCCGTTGTTCGTGCCGTCGGCTGCGGTCGCGATTTCGAAGTCGCCCACCGCGGTCGTATCGACACCGAGCGCGCCGACCACGGTGACCGCACCGGAATTCGGATCGCTGGTGGCCAGCAGTTGATCGGTGGTCGCATCGATGTAATACAGAGCCGTTCGGCAGGCCGCGGCGAATGCGTTGGTATACGCCGCGCCACTCACACCTGCGCGCGCGGTGCCCGCGGTTGTGAGCGGGGCATCGGTAATCGTCGCGCCGGTGTCGGCGTCGATCCGCAAGTTCTGTCCGGTATCGCTGACCACACGCAGACGATCCGCGACCGGATTGAAGTCGACGCCGAATTCCGTCCCGGCGAGTGCCGCGAAGGGTTCGCTGGCGTCGCCGGCATCGGCGGCCAGAGTCGACTTGAGCGTTGCAACTCCAGTGGTGGTGTTGATCGTGTAGAGGCGGCCCGTGCTGCCGAGGGCATACAACTCGCCGGGTGTCGCGCCGCCGGCGCGTACGTCGAGTCCGACTACCGACTCGCCGGATTGAAGACCTGAGATGGCTATCGCCGTGTCCAACGCGGGATCGGCGCGGTCGAAAGTCACGAGGCGGCCCGTGCTGGTGATTCCGTAGGTGTCGCCTGACGTGACGCCTGCACCGGGTGCGGGTACGGCAGGAGGCGGAGGCGGCGGCGGCGGAGGCGGAGGCGGCGGGGGCGGCGGGGGTGGCGGGGGTGGAGGTACTGTCGGAGGAGGACTTGGCGATTGGGGCGGTGGATTGTCGCCACCTCCGCCGCCGCACGCGCTGAGAGCCGCCACAATGAGACCGGTCGCGAGCAAGCCGCGAGCAACGCCATGCGTAGTCATAAATTCCCTCGGTGTGAAAGATTCCATTCACCCCGAGAGTACGAACTGGCGACGTCTGCGAATGCCGACATTCGCAGCGACCTGAGTGCCAAAAGCGATCCGTACGCAGTCGGCCCGCGCCTACGAAAGCACGACCCGCTGACACGCTTCGGTAACTAACTAGCGGATCGCGGCCTGCGCCGCCTTCACGACGTCCGCCGCCGGCAGCCGCTGCTTGTAGTCGGCATTGGTGTGCGCGAAACGGATATTCCCCATGCGGTCGACGATGAATACCGCGGGAACCGGCAGCTCGTGATGGGTCGCGCCCTGGGTTTCCTCGAGATCGAGGCCGTAGGTCTTGTATTTGGCGTAGGTGGCATCGTCCATGCGGAAGGCGACGCCGAAGGCGCGGGCGGCATTCACTTCGTTGTCGGACAACAGGTGGTAGTCGACGGTCTCATTGAGACTCGATCGCAGGATCTCGGGGCGATCGGTGCTGAGGAACAGCACTTCGAACCCAAGCGCGGAGACTTGCGGAACCGCGGTGCGCAGGTCTTTGAGATGCGCATTGCAGTAGGGACACCAGCCACCGCGATAGAAGATGAGCATGGTGGGTTTCGAAAGCTTTTTCGGCTGGAACAGGAACGGCTGGCCATCGGCTTCCCGCGCCGAGAACGCGGGGGCGGCCGCCCCGACTTCGAGTGGTTTGACCCTGGCCGGGTCGTCGGGAGATGCACTGCCCGCAGCCGCGGCCGCGAGAGCCAGGGCCAGGAGCGCGGATGTGAGTCTTTGTTTGAGGTTCATGAGCCGGAGACCGGCAGTCTGGCCGTCTTATTTCAGCCCTTTGTGAGGCCCTCGCTGGAATACAGGGGGGTGCCCATGTATAGTCGCGCCCGCTTATCCAGGGTCGCGCGGTCATCGCCCCCTAAAGCACGCAAGTCGACTTACTACGATTCGCAACTCCTCTCCTCGCTAATGACCGCTTCAAGCGCCTTGTGCGTTATGAACTGCGAGTCTTTCAAGCTTCCTTTCAAGGTATTCAACTAAATGTCATTTGAAACTCTCGGGCTCAAGCCCGAGTTGCTCCGTGCCGTGGCCGACAAGGGTTATACGGTTCCCACTCCCATTCAGCTTCAGGCCATCCCGGCAGTCCTCGCCGGCAGCGACGTGCTCGCGGGCGCGCAGACCGGCACTGGCAAGACGGCCGGCTTCACGCTGCCGCTTCTGCAAAAACTCGGCGCCCGCGGCGGCCGCAATCCGCGCGCGCTGGTGCTGACGCCCACGCGTGAGCTCGCGGCCCAGGTTGCGCAGAGCATCCAGGACTACGGCAAGTACGGCGATCTGCGCACGCAGGTCATCTTCGGCGGCGTCTCCGAGAAGCCGCAGATCGACAAGGCGCGCCATGGCTGCGACATCCTCGTCGCGACTCCCGGCCGCCTGCTCGACCTTTGCGAACAGCGCGCCGTGTCGCTCTCCGAAGTGCAGATCTTCATTCTCGATGAAGCGGACCGCATGCTCGACATGGGCTTCATCCGCGACATCAAGCGCATCCTCAAGATGTTGCCTCAGCAGCGTCAGAACCTCATGTTCTCGGCGACCTACTCGGACGACATCCGGCAGCTCGCCGGCGGCTTCCTGCGCAAACCCACCTTCCTCCAGGTAACTCCCAGCAACGCCACTGCCGACAAGGTCGAGCAGAGTGCGTACCGCGTCCCGAAAGATCACAAGCGCCACCTGCTCTCGCACCTGATCATCGAGGGCAACTGGCACCAGGTGCTGATCTTCACGCGCACCAAGCACGGCGCCAACCGTCTCACGCAGCAGCTCGAACGCGCTGGCATCAACGCCATGGCCATCCATGGCAACAAGAGCCAGAACGCGCGCATCAAGGCACTGCAGGATTTCAAGGAAAACCGCATCACGGCGCTGGTGGCGACCGAAGTCGCCGCGCGCGGCCTCGACATCAAGGAGCTGCCGCACGTCGTGAACTACGAATTGCCGAACGTGCCGGAAGACTACGTGCATCGCATCGGCCGTACGGCGCGCGCCGGTTCGACCGGCGCCGCGATCTCGCTGGTTTCGCCGGATGAGCTCAGTTACCTGCGCGACATCGAGCGGCTGCTCAAGCGCAAGATCGATTTCATCGAACCGCCGAAGTTCGAGATCAAGGAGGGCACGCACGAGCCACGCAACGCGACCGGCGAACACCAGCCGCACCAGGATCCGCGTCGTCGTCCGGAACATCGCCGGAGCGGCGGTGGCGGCCGGCCTAACCACTCAGGTGGTGGACGGCATGGCGGTGGACGCAATGGTGGCGGAAATCGCGGCGCGGGACGTGCCGATCACGCGGCGTACACGCAGGGCAGCGATGCTCCGCGTGCCGCGGAAGCTCCGCGTTCAGATGCTCCGCGCAGCGACGCCCAGCCCGGTGCTCGTGCGCACGGCGGTGGTCATCACGGTGGCGGCCAGCGTAGCGGCGGTCATGGTGGTCAACGCGCGGGTGGCGGTGGACGCCGCGGTGGTCACGGTGGGCAAGGTCGCAGCGGCGGTGGTGGTGGTGGCGCCGGTCGCAGCGGTTTCGCACGCGGTGCGCGCTCGAGTGGTGGCCGCAGTGGCGGTGGCTCCAGTGGCGGCGGAAGCAATTCCGGCAGCGGCGGCGGTTTCTCGCGGATTACCTGATTCGGGCCTGATCCGGGTGCGGTCAGGCGACGGCTGACTCCTGATCGGCGTCACCGAGCGGCAGGCGCACGTTGAACGTCGTGCCCTTGCCGAGCTCGGTCACGAAATCCAGCTTGCCGCCGTGAGCCTTGATCACGTTGTGGGCGATCGACAGGCCCTGGCCGGTGCCGCGACCCACTTCTTTCGTCGTGAAGAACGGCTCGAAGATGCGCTTGCGGATCGCTTCGGGAATGCCGCCACCGGTATCGCTGATGCTGATGACGGCAAATCCGTCTTCGATTCGCGTCGTGACGGTGATCAAACCCATCCCGGCCATGCCCCCGGCCTTGTTCTTGTCGGCAATGGCATGCGCCGCATTGACCACGAGGTTCAACACCACCTGGTTGACCTGTCCGCCATGGCAGGTCACCAACGGCAGCTCCTGGAAATCCGTTTTCAGGTCGGCGATGTACTTGTACTCGCTGCGCGCGATCACGAGCGTGCTGTTGATGGCGCGGTTCAGGTCGATGCGCGCCATTTCACGCTGATCGACGTGTGAGAACTCTTTCATCGAGCGCACGATTTCCGCGATGCGCGCCAGGCCATCGACCACGCGGTCGAGCGCCGGCGGCAACTCGCGCTTGAGATCCTCGATGTCTTCGTCCGGTTCGGGTGGTTTCGGCAGCGCCGCGGCGAGTTTCGCGTTTTGCGCGAGCAGATCCTGCATGGCCTCGCGAATGAAATAGACACTGTCGTTCAGGTACTGGATAGGCGTATTGATTTCGTGGGCGACGCCGGCGGCCAGCCGGCCGATGGATTCGAGATGCTCACTCGCCGCCAGCCGCTGTTCGGCGATCTTGCGTTCGGTGATGTCGAAGCCAACGCCGATGATGCCAATCACCTCGCCATTTTCATCGCGCAGCGGGACCTTCGAAGTGCAGACAGTGCGGGGCATGCCCGTGACGGCATCGAAACCAGGCTCTTCGAGATCGATGATGGCAGTGCCGGATTTGAGCAGGGCCTGTTCGTCGGAGTAGAATTTTTTCGCGAGCTCCGGAGCGAAGAAGTCGAAGTCGGTTTTGCCGATCGCGTCCGCGGCCGCGGTGCCCATGTTGCGTGCGAGCGCGGCATTCATGGCGATGAAGCGGCTGCCAACGTCCTTGGCATAGATGAACGCGGGGATCAGGTCGATCATCGTGCGCAGCAGCGTGCGCTCGTGCGCCAGCGCGGTGGCCAGGTCCTGGCGCTGCGAGTCGGCAGCTTCGAGGGCGGCGCTGATGCGGATCAGCGCGGTGCCGTCTTCTGCACGTTTTTTATCATCAGCCACCGGGAACTCCAATTGACTCCAACCCGGCGTAACGGCCGATCCGGGTTGAAACTGAAGTGCGAGGCGGGGTTGTGAGACGGTCGTCACGTCCCCTAAGTCATTCCCGGCCCAAAAAAGAGAGATCCGCGCGACCCGGTGGGCGTTGCGCGGATCTGGCCGACGCGGCCCGAGGCAAAGGAAAATTATTGCCGCGGAGTTTCCGTATCGGGCGTCGGCTCGCTGGCGGGCTGGTCACCCTGGGGCATGGCCGGATCTGACGACGGTCCCGGAGTCGACTGCGGAGTGGGGCTGGTCGAGCCCTTCGTGCGATTCTTCCATTCCGACTTGTCGAGATAACCATCGCCGTTGGCATCGGCGCTCGAGAACACGATGGTCGTGTCCGCGGCGGCCTCGGCCTGCGAAACCTTGCCGTCCCGGTTGGTGTCGAGCGTATCGAAGCTCGCGCCAGCGTAACCAGCTTTGTCCTTGTCCTTGTCGCCTGCAACGGCCGCGCCCATCGGGATCAGCGCCGCGACCGCAATGGCGATCAATGTTCTGGATGTCTTCATGATTTCTCCTTGAGCTCAATGGAAGGGTTGAGCGGCTTCGTCGCCCGAAGGATGAATTCGGCGTCGTGCCACACTTCACTTGGGCAGCAATCGACGTGCCAGGTTCAATCTCCGCAGCGGGCGCATGCATCGCCGATTTCGTGCGCGCCAGGTCGCCGCGCCGCGACAATCGCCATTGCGGGCGACGTCGATCCGCGACGCAAAACGCGAACCTAACTACAAACAATCACTTGCGAGTCGGCGTGCGGGGACGTCGGACAAAACCCGACACCCGGCGCGTATTTCGCTCAGAACAGGAATGTCTGCGCGCCGATCACGCAGGCGTTGTACACGCCGTGCACGATCATCGGCGCCAGCAGGCTGCGGCTGCGTTCATAGACCAGCGCCGCGCAGGCGCCGAGGAAGAAAACCGGGATGATCGAAAATGCCGGGTGCACGACGGCGAACAGGGCGGCGCTCGCGAGCGCGGCGGGCCATATTCCGAAGCTGCGCCGCAGGCCGCCGAAGATGAGCCCGCGAAAAATGAATTCCTCGAACAGCGGCGCGGCGATGAGCGCCAGCGGCAGTGTCCACAATCCGAGCGAGGCGTACGACTTGCTGGCGCGCACGGCACCCTCGAGCAGATCCAGCGCATCGAGCCCGAATAGATAGAGCACGCCCACCGCCCCGGCGGCGAGCCCCGCGGCGAGGCCGAGCAGCGGCTGGCTGGTGCTGCCGAGAATCTGCGGCACACCCTCGGTTCCGGCCTTGGCATACACCGAACGCATGAGTGCGTAGGTGACTGCGCCGCCAATGGAGAACGCGAGCAGCACCGCCGCGCCGGTAACCCGGCCGCGGCCGATGATGAAGGCGGCCGCCACCGCCTGCGCGACGAAGAACACCATGGCCGCGATCAGGCCGTCGGACGTCGAGACGCGTGGCGGCGGCGAGGCATCCGGGTCGAGCAGATAGCCCAGCTGATCGCGCGCCTTCTGCCACAGCGCGGCCGCCAGCAGCATCGTCAGCACCATGAAGATGAGTCGCTGCGCCGGCTGCGGTGTGAGGATGGCGTAGACGTACAGCGCGGACAACGTCATGAAGAGGTAGACGTAGGCCGGCTTCACCTTCTGGTTCGGCTGCTGCTCGAGCGGGTTGCTGCCGAAAACGCCGAGTGCCACGGCGATGAATGCGTAGATGGGGATGCCGAGCAGCGCCGTCAGCATGGCGCCGAAAAACGTCCAGTCGAGTGACGGCGCAACCACGGCACCGATGCCGAACATCACGACTGGATAGGCGAGCGTGAGGACGCCCCAGAGCTTGGCCTTGTCCTTGAGGACTTCTTCGATGGAGCACGGGAACGTGTACAGCAGCCACAATGCATGGCCCTCGCTGTTCAGCGTCTGGAACGCCGACATGCTGAGTGAATAGGCCGCGAGACCGAAGGCCACGGAGGCGAGCACGTTGGGATTCGTCCACATGGTGCTGGCAACGCCCGAAGTGCCGAGCAGCACTTGTCCGCCCACGATGAGCAACGGCAGCACCAGGCTCTGCACGAGGAAATTGCGGTCGCGACGCAGCAGCGCGAGCTCGCGCCGCTGCACGGCGCTCAGGGAAATGAGCGCCGGTCGCGCTGATGCCGCGGGGCTGTTGTCAGCGACGGGTTCGGCATCCCGGGCGGCACCGCGCTCGGCATCACGGGCGCCGCCGGACACCACACCGTTTCTGAGCTGATGCCGCAGCAGTTGCAGGCCGAGCCAGACGATGACGCCAGTCTCGGCGAGCAGCGCGAGGGTGAGCAGGCCCGCATCGAAGAACGTGCGTTCATTGATGGCGCGCACGGTCAGACCCATCGGCGTGTACAGCAGCCAGTCGGGCAGCGAGCCCGCGACACGCAGCATGAAATCCGACTTGCCCTTGAGGCCGATGGAGATGGCGAGATACATCGTGATGATGGAGAGCACGGAAATGACTGCGTGCAGATTGCGCAGCTGGGCTGCCCGCATACGGAGGCGCAGGCCCGTGTCGATCAGCGTGCGCACCAGCGCCGCGAGCAGCAGCAGCGGCCACGCCGCCAGCACGCCGATGAGTGGCGCGGACCAGCGAAGTCCGGAAAACCAGGCGATGGCGGTGCATGCCGGAATCAGCGCGATCGCCCCGGAGGGATTGACGATGCTTCGCTCGGCGAGGCGGGCCCACAGCAGCGTATCGGCACGGACCGGGAGCGTGATGAGCCACTCGAGATCCCATTCAGGTTTGGCGAGTTCGCCGGAACCGATCGTGACCAGCAGCGATGCAAACCACAACACGAACAGCAGGAACGCGATGCCGACGGCGAGGGCGGTGCTGAATTCGACGGTGACCCAGAAACTGCCCGGTGGATCGAGCGCGCCGTGGAGATTCATCACCGAGTTGGCCGTGATCGCGCCGAACATGAACAGCATCATCGGCCAGGCGAGGTAGAGGACGATCTTGCTGCTCCTTTTCCCCGGATTGCCGGTGCGTGTCTTGTCGCCCGGCTTCTTTCTGCCTTGCGACCCGGCGGCGATCAGGTTGGCCAGCCGGCGCAGCCGCAGCCGGATCAGCAACGAGGTGCTGCGCAACAGCGGCGCGGCACCGGTGCGGCCGTGTGCGCTCACGAGCCCGCGTCTTCGGCGGTGACCTGCAGGAACACTTCTTCGAGCGAGACGTTCTGATTCACGCGCTCGCGCAACTCGTCCAGCGTACCGGTGGCCGTGAGCTCGCCGCGATGGATGATGCCGACGCGCGTGCAGACCTTTTCCGCCATGTCGAGCAGGTGCGTGGACATGAAGATGGTCTTGCCCGCCGCCGCCGCCTGCCGCAGCCGGTCCTGCACCTCGCGCGCGGCACGCGGGTCCAGCCCGTTGATGGGCTCGTCGAGGATCAGCACCTGCGGATCGTGGATCAGCGCACAGGCCAGCCCCAGCTTCTTTTTCATGCCCATCGAGTAGTTGACCGCGAATTCGTCCACCACTTCGGTGAGGCCAAACTCGGCGAGCATGCGCACTGCCTGCTGCCCGGCTTCGCGCCGTCCCATGCCGTGCATTTCGGCGACGAACTGCAGGATCTCGCGGCCGCGCAGGAAGTCGTAGTAGATGGGATTGTCGGGTAGATAGCCGACGTGGCGCTGCACTTCAGCCCGCTGCGAATGGCAATCGAGCCCGTTGATCAGCGCGCGGCCGCCGCTCGGCACCAGGATCCCCATCATCATGCGGATTGTCGTGGTCTTGCCGGCGCCGTTGGGACCGAGAAAGCCGAAGACCTCGCCGCTCCCGACTTCGAGAGAGAGGGGATGCACGGCGGTGAAATCGCCGTAGGTTCGCGAAAGCTGCTGGAATTCGATCATGCGCGTCAGTGTATGCTGAGGTGCAGGAGGGGTCGATGCAGAACAACAAGAATGAATTGGCGCCCTGGGAGAAGGCAGATCTCCCGGAGCCTCCCACGCCGCGCGGATTGTCGTGGATCGGCGTTTGCGGGCCGGGTGTCATCGTGCTCGGCGTCTCGATCGGCAGCGGCGAGTTCCTGTTAGGTCCCGCCACCTTCGTCAGGCATGGTCTGTCGTTGCTGTGGGTGACGCTGGTCGCGGTGTTCTTCCAGACCGTGTTCAACACCGAGCTCATGCGGTACACGGTCGCCACGGGCGAGCCCGTGGTAACCGGCTTCATGCGCACGCGGCCGGGCAAGACCTTCTGGGCGTGGTTTTACGCGGTGCTCTATTTTCTGCAGATCGGCTGGCCGGCGTGGGCCGCGACCGCTGCCGGCGCCATCTTCTTCCTGTTCGCCAACAGGCTCGCGACGCCGCCGGCGGATTCGACCACTATCTACCTGATCGGCATCGGCACGTTCCTCGCATGCATCGCCGTGCTGATGGTCGGAAAACGCATCGCCCGCACGCTCGAGATCCTCAACTGGGCCCTGGTCGCGTGCATTCTCGGCAGCTTCCTGGTCCTGGGCGTCATCTACGTGCCAGCAGGGACCTGGTTTTCGGCCGTGGCCGGCTTCACGGGCTTCGACACCGTGCACGGTGTATTCAACTTCATACCGGAAAATGCCGACGTCCTGCTGCTGGGCGCGCTGGTGGGCTATTCGGGTGGCGGCGGCGTACTCAACCTCACGTTGTCGAACTGGGCGCGCGACAAGGGTTATGGCATGGGCCGTCGCGTGGGGCACATCGCGGGCGCCGTCGGCGGCGAAAAAGTGCACCTCGCCTCGACCGGGTTCATTTTCCAGCCCGATACCGCAAACCTTTCGCGATGGCGCGGCTGGTGGCGCATCGTGCGCGTCGACCAGTGGGGCATTTTCTTCGTCGGAGCCTTGTTAGGCATGATGCTGCCGGCGTTGCTGTACGTGACCTTCGTCGAGCCTGGCACCGACATCAAGGGACTCGCCATCAGCGCCGTGCTCGCGCAGACCATCGGCGCCACCGCCGGCCCATGGCTGGGGTTGTGCGTCGCCGGGCTCGGCGTATGGATCCTGTTCAAGACGCAGCTCGATGTCGTGGAAGGCATGACTCGTTCCATCACCGACATTCTCTGGACCGGCAGCGCACGCGTTCGTGGCTGGCGCGGTGGCGATGTGCGAGCGGTGTATTACACGGTGCTGGCCATCGTGGTGATCTGGGGAATCATCGCGCTCAAGCTCGCGGCGCCAGTAATGCTGCTGCAGATCGGCGCGAATATCGCCAGTGCGATCTTCGTGATCGCGTCACTGCACGTGATGTACCTGAACACGCGCATCCTGCCGATCGCGCTCCGGCCGCCCCTGTGGCGCCGCCTCGCGCTCGTGGGCATGGCGCTGTTCTACGGGTTCTTCGTGGTGCTGGTAACCCGGTCGCTGTTGTAGACCTCAACGTTTGCGGCTGATCTCGATTCCGTTGCCGACTTCGATCAGCACAGAATCCATGTCTCCCGCGGCGCGCACGCGCTGGCGATAGGCATCGGCGTGCGGACGCGCGCTCTCGGGGAGCAGCATGTTGTCGGCGGCGATGATGCCGCCCATGGCGAGCTTGGGGTGCACGAGCTCGAAGCACGGCAGGTACAGATCCTTCCACACGTCGAGCAGCACGAAATCGAAAGGGCCGGGCAGGGAGCGCAGCGAGTCCAGGCAGTCGCCGGCATAGAACTCGACGCGGCTCGACAGGCCGGCGCGCGTGAGCGCCTGGCGCGCGTGCTCGATCTTGTTTTCCTTGAGCTCGAGCGACTGGACCTTACCGCCCGTGGTTCGCGCCGCGGCGCCCAGCCACACGGTGGAATACCCGTACGAGGAGCCGAGCTCGAGGATGCGCTTCGAGTGCGCCCCCGTCGCCAGTAGATAGAGAAGGATGCCGGCTTCGCGTCCCACTGGCAGCAGCAGGTCGTCGCGATTGGTGCCGGGCGCCGAGAAGCGGCGCTGTTCTTCTTCGGCGCGGCGCTCGAATTCGGCGAGCACGCGTTCGATGACAGGATCGACTAGAGGCATGCGGGATCTTTTGGGTTCGCGGGCCTTGGGCCTCGACGGCCGGCATAGTGCATGGTTGTCCGCGGGTTGGCGAGTGCCACCGGAAAACTTTGCTAGCCAGTGATCGGACATGAAATTTCCGCATGGATCCCCGGGGTTTGTAGGACGTCGTGAAGCCGCCACCACATATTCCGTGCGACGTTGCACTGGCGTACGCCCCAAACGCGTGCTAGCCGGCGACGGACCTCGGCTCCCGGGCCGCCGTTGCGTTGCTGCGGAAACGCCCGCACTATCGCCGTCCTGATGACGGTCCCTGGTGATTTCACGTTCGACTTTCGTCGTACCGGGCCGCGCCGACGCGCCGGCCAGACCAAAACGCAAGGAATGAAACATGCGCAATGCGCTCGTCAGAGTAGTTAGTGTTCTCGGCCTGGGGTGCATCGCGCCGGGCACGGCAATTGCCGCCGACAATGATGGGCTTGCGTTGCCGCCCGGATTTTCCGCGGTGGTGGTACACGAGGGCCAGGGCACGGCCCGCCATCTCGACGTGGCCGCGAACGGGGATATTTACGTAGCCGGCCGCAACGGACTCTCCGCGATGCGCGACACCAATCGCGACGGCAAGGCCGATATCGTCGCGACTTTCGGCGATGTGAAGGGCACGGAACTACGCCTGTTCAGGAACTGGCTGTACGTGTCCGACGACGTCGGCGTGTACCGCTACGCGCTCGCCAAGGCCCAGCTTGCCCCCGCGGGTTCACGCGAAACCGTGGTCAGCGAATTTCCGAAGGAGCGGCAGCATTCGGACAAGACTTTCGCGCTCGATGCGAAGGGCACTCTCTATATCAACGTCGGTGCGCCTTCGAACTCCTGCCAGGAGAAGGACCGGCAGGAAGGCTCACTGGGATTGAACCCCTGTCCCATCCTCGAGAAGTACGGCGGTGTGTGGGTGTTCGACGGGACGAAGCTGAACCAGACTCCCGCGAACGGCCGGCGCTTCGCGACCGGCATGCGCAATGCCGTGGCCATCGAGTGGAACGCCACGCAGAACTCACTGTTCGCCGTGATCCACGGCCGCGACTCGCTGGACACGCTATTCCCTACGCTCTACACCGCGGAAGACAACGCCACGCGCCAGGCCGAGGAGTTCCACCAGATCGTCGATGGGGGAGACTACGGCTGGCCATACACCTTCTTCGACACCAGGCTGGCCAGGCGCGTACTCGCGCCGGAGTACGGCGGCGACAAGACGAAGGAGCCCGAAGCCGGAAAATATCCGGAGCCGCTGGTTGCGTTTCCCGCGCACTGGGCGCCTAACGACCTGCTGTTCTATTCGGGCAAGAGCTTCCCGGCGAAATACCGCGAAGGCGCGTTCATTGCGTTCCATGGCAGCTGGAACCGCGCCCCCGAGCCACAGGCCGGTTACAAAGTGGTGTTCCAGCCTATGAAGGATGGCAAGGCTAACGGCCCCTATGAAGTCTTCGCAGATGGATTCGCGGGCGATATGAAGGACAACAGTCCGCGAAATGCGCAATACCGTCCCGTCGGTCTGGCGGTGGGGCCGGATGGGTCGCTCTTCATTGCCGACTCGCAGAAAGGTCGCGTGTGGCGGATCTCGTACCGCGGAAAATGAGCGCGCGATCGCTACGCCTGGCGGCGGTGTTCGCTGGACTGTGGCTTGCTGCCGCCAGTTCGGTCGCGAATGAGCCTGCGCCTGGCCAGTTGCTCTACAACAAGCATTGCCTCGCCTGCCATCAGGCCGATGGTGGTGGCGTGCCTAACATGCAGCCGGCCATTGCCGGTGGAACCTGGGTGAAGGGCGATGCGCGCGCGCTGGCGTTGTTCGTGATGTCGGGCGGCTTCGATTCCGCGTCGCGCAAGGACAGCGACGTCGGCAACGTGATGCCGCCCTTCCACCAGCTACCGGATGCGGACCTCGCCGCCATTCTCACCTTCATCCGCCAGAAGTTCGGCGACGGTGGCTCGCCGGTGAGCGCCGCCGACGTGGCCGATGCTCGTACCAGCTTGCCGGCGAGCCCAAAATAGCCTGGGGGCCGACCCCAGGCTTTTTTTACACGCTCATTTCACCTTGTAGAGGTGCACGTAGCGGTCGGTCTTGCCGCGAACTGCCGCATCGAACACCAGCTTGTCGAGCTGATCGTCCTTGTTGCGCAAACCGTCAAAGGTTTTCTCGAGCACGAAGCCGTGGGAAGTCAGGCTCTTTTTTGCGAACTCCTCGTTGAGCCGATGCGCCTTGCTGGCCATTTCGGCGCCGGTGCCGGCGGGCGCGTTGTGATCGACGATCAGTAGTTTTCCGCCTGGCTTCAACATGTGTTTCATCGATTCGATGAAGCCATCGGTGTCGATGTCCGGCCAGCCTTCCTTCTCGTCGACCCAGAAAGCGTCGTGATAGGACATCACGATGACGATGAGGTCGACGCTCTTCGGCGGGAAGTGTATGGAGCTGACCTCCACCAGGCGGCGTTCCACGTTCTTGAGGCGTCCTTCGGTGAAGCGCGCCTTGACCGCATCCTTGGAATACTGCTCGTAGGGCACGTTGTTGACCGAAAGTACCTTGCCGTTGGGACCGACCACGCCGGCTAGCAACTCGGTGTAGTAGCCACCGCCGGCGAACATGTCGACCACGGTCATGCCGGGTTTCACCCCGGCAAAGGCCAGGACCTCGGCCGGTTTTTCACGCGCATCGCGCTCGCGATCCTTGTCGGTGCGTTCGGGACTGGCGATGGCGGACTCGATCGGTGTGGCGTCCGCGGCGAACACGGGCGCGGCGAGACAGAGCAAGGCACTTGCGAGCAGAGTTTTCATGAGGTTCTCCTTGCGTGCATTATGCGAATGCCGGGGCAGGCAATGGAACCACGTCCATCGCGTCGGTTACTCATTCTGGCGAACCGCAAGCCATTCTTTCGGGGGCTCACATGCGCAATTCATTGAGATTGATCACTTTCACTCTGTTGCTGGCCACGACCTGTACCGCTTTCGGGGCGGGCGGAGGCGAATTGCCGAATCGATCCAGCGGCTCCGCATCGCGTCTCGACAAACCCGTTACGCCCGAGGAACAGGCGCGCAACGACTACAACGCCGGTGTACGCCTGGTCGAAAAAGCGGACGAGCTTGCCGCTGACGCATTGCATCAGGCCGACGAACGCAAGAAGGCTAAAGCCCTGTCCAAGGCGGAGCAGAACTACAACACGGCGATGAAGAAATTCTCCAACGCCACGCAGCTTCAACCATCGAACTACCAGGCCTGGAACTACATCGGTTATACCAACCGCAAGGTCGGCAAGTTCGATGCCGCGCTCGCGGCCTACGATCGCGCGCTCAAATTGAAACCGGACTACGCCGAAGCCATCGAATACCGCGGCCACGCGTATCTCGGACTCAATCGCCTCGCCGAGGCAAAGGCGGCTTACCTTGCGTTGTTTGCCGGCAATCGCCAGCTCGCCGCCACGCTGCTTGCTGCCATGCAGGAATGGGTTGGCAAACACCGTGGAAGCGCCGAGGGCGTGGACGGCGCCACTCTCGATTCGTTTGCATCGTGGGTGAATGAGCGCAGCACCATCGCGAGCCAGACCGCGGCGCTCACGCGCGAAGGCGCCGCATCCGCCTGGCATTGATGAACGGCGTCGCAGGGCGAGTCGCCGCCATTGCCGTCACCACGGTTCTGGCGGTCATGGTGACAACCACGGCGTTCGCAGGTGAGTTCCGCTGGCAATTGCCCGCGGGATTCCCCGAGCCCGCGGTCCCGGCCGACAACCCCATGAGTGCGGCGAAGGTAGACCTGGGCGCGAAGTTGTTTGCCGACTCGCGCCTCTCTATCACCGGCCAGTATTCCTGCCGGAGCTGCCATTCGCCCGAGCGCGCATTCACCGATGGCCTTGCGCACTCGCGCGGCGCCACCGGCGAGGAGCTGCTGCTCAATGCACCCACACTGCTCAATGTCGCCTACAACTCTTCGCTGGGCTGGCGCGACGCGAACCTGCGGACGCTCGAACGGCAGATGCACGGCCCGCTGTTCAACAAGGATCCGCGCGAGCTCGGCCTCGCGGGGCGCGAGGCCCTCGTCGAAAATGCGCTGCTGGCGGACCAGGAGATGGTGCGCGCCTTTGGCGCCGCGTTCCCCGGGATGGACGAGCTGGTGAGCATGGATAACGTGATTCGCGCCATTGCGGCCTACGAACGCACGCTTTTTGCGGGTTACTCCGCTTTCGACCGCTATGTTTTCGGCGGTGACCATGACGCGCTCAGCGAACGGCAGAAGGCCGGCATGCAGCTGTTCTTTTCCGGGCGTACGGGCTGTGCGGCATGCCATGGTGGCGTGAATTTCGCCGGCGCCTGGGTGGATCGCGACCACCCCCAGGCCGAGCCCGTCTTCGCCGACACCGGTACGGGCGAGGCAGTGCGTGTGCCGACGTTGCGCAATCTGCCGGCGACGGCGCCCTACATGCACGACGGCCGGTTCGCCAATCTCGACCAGGTGCTCGATCACTATGAAAGCCTGGCCGTCGACCCGGCCGCGGATCCGCGCCTGCGGCGCAACCCACTAACTACCAGCGAGCGTGAGAGCCTGCGGGAGTTCCTCCTCTCTCTGGCGGACGGGCTGGCGGACAGTCGATAGCGTATGCTTGCGCGCCAGCATGCACCCGGACCTCACCCTCGGCCGTCACATTCTGCTGCCGCACCCGGTTTCCGTGCCAGGCGCGTTGCAGGATGTGGTGCATGAGCTTTCGGTACTCGTCGCGCGTCCAGAGGCCGACCAGCTCAACCTGACCTATCGCCTCTCGGGTGACCTCGATGCACTGCAACTGCCGGAGCCAAGGCCGCCGGTGCGAACCGACGGGTTGTGGCGGCGCAGTTGCTTCGAAGCTTTCATCGCGCACGCCGGCGGGCCCGACTACTGGGAATATAACTTCTCGCCTTCGGGCGCCTGGGCGGCCTATCACTTCAGCGCCTATCGCGAAGGAATGTCCCCGCTGCTGAAGGGCGCCGCACCCGCGGTCACGCCGCGCGTCCGCACCGACTCCGTTGAGCTTTCCGTGCGGCTCGATCTTTCATGGCTCGTGCGTGGAGGCGGAGTGGGACTGCGTCTCGGTCTGGCCTCGGTTGTCGAAGACAAAGCGCGAGTGCTGTCATACTGGGCGCTCAAACATCCCGCGGAGAAACCCGATTTCCATCACTCAGACAGCTTTGTGGTCGAGCTCGATTGATCTTCGACAGGCTATTCGCCTGAAGGCCCGCTCGTGATCCAGTTCGGCATCGACCGCCTGTTGGGCGACTTGAAACTGCAGCGCGAGCTCGAAGGCCGGCGCGTTGCGCTGCTGGCGCATCCGGCTTCCATGACCGCGGATTTCGAACATTCGCTCGACGCACTTCGATCCATCCGGGGTCTCGACATCACCGCGGCTTTCGGTCCGCAGCATGGGCTGCGAGGCGACAAGCAGGACAACATGATCGAGTCACCGGATTTCCGCGATCCGGTGCATGGCATTCCGGTATTCAGCCTGTACGGCGAAGTGCGCCGCCCCACCGAAGACATGCTCGACCATTTCGACGTGTTGCTGGTGGACCTGCAGGACGTCGGCTGCCGCATCTATACGTTCATCACCACTCTTCTATATGTGCTGGAAGCAGCCGCGAAGCACGGCAAGACGGTCTGGGTACTCGACCGGCCCAATCCGGCGGGCCGTCCGGTCGAAGGTTTGAGCCTGCGCCAGGGGTGGGAGAGCTTCGTGGGCGCGGGCCCGATTCCGATGCGCCATGGCCTCACGCTCGGCGAACTGGGTATGTGGTTCGTGAGCCATTTTCACCTCGCGGTGGACTATCGCGTCATTCCGATGCGCGGGTGGAAGCCCGACGAGGCGCCGGGTTTCGGCTGGCCGCTCGGAGGGCGCAATTGGGTGAACCCCAGCCCGAACGCGGCGAATCTTTCCATGGTGCGCGCGTATGCGGGCACGGTGATGCTCGAGGGAACCACTCTGTCAGAGGGGCGAGGCACCACGCGGCCGCTGGAGATGTTGGGTGCCCCCGGTCTGGATCCGCGATCGCTGCTGACGATGATGAGCCGCATCATGCCGGCCTGGATGACCGGCTGCCGTCTGCGGCCGTGCTGGTTCGAGCCGACGTTCCAGAAACACTCCGGCAAATTGTGCTCGGGCTTCCAGATTCACGTCGAAGATGGCGCGTATGAACATGGCGAGTTCCGGCCCTGGCGCCTGATCGCCGGCGCTTTCAAGTGCATCCGGCGACTGCGGGGCGAATACCCGCTGTGGCGTGATTTTCCCTACGAGTACGAGCACTCGCGCCTGGCAATCGACCTTATCAACGGCAGCGAATTGCTGCGCGAGTGGGTCGACGATCCGGCGGCGACACCGGCGGATCTCGATCGTCTGGCCGCGGTTGACGAGGCGGCTTGGGAAGAACAGCGAGCAGACCTCCTGCTGTACCGCTGATCTCGCGCGGCCGACGATCTTTCCCGGGGAACATCAACCCAGGTCGCGAGCGGAAGACTCGTGCACCGACGTCAACATGGGGCGGTTGATGCGCTGCACGGCATCGGCGAGTGCGCCCTCGACACATTCCTGAGCCTTGGTGCGCTGATCGAGATTCAGCGCGTTGCCCGGGGCGAGCCCGCAGACCTTGCGCGCAGCCATCTTGAGCTTGCGATACACGTTCGCGGCTCCCTCCGGTGTGGCGAAGGCGGTGTCCTGGTAGGTCACGCTGATGCGGGGCGGGCTGTCCGTCGTTTCAGCGGCGCGCACCTCGACGGTGAGCAGCATGAGAAAGGTGACCGCGATCGCGGCGGCGCCTGCGGTCAGGTGCTCGGAAGTGCGGCGCAGCACAGAGGCGGAATTCAGGCGAGTCATGGCTAATCCTCCGGTTAAAAGAGCGGAAAACCTGCGATGACGCGTGGCGACTCATCGCTTGCCGGCGTGAGAGGCGAGTTCGAAACGTGTCAATCAGTAACGCTGATATAGACGCGCGACGACCGGAAACGGTTGCAAGGAAAATTGGCGGATTGCGCTGAATTGTTGAGCGCCCGCGCCGAACGGAAAAGTGTCCGCGATGCGGACACTTTGGAAGTGGTTTAAACCGGCCGATCAGCCAGCCGAACTACTCGGCGGATTCGGCTCCGGCGGCCACGAAGGCGAGGTCGCTCATGTTCACCTTGCCCAGGTCGAACTTCTTCGCGGCCGCGGACATGCGCAGAAGCGCCTGCGCGATGGGCATGACGGGCTTCTTGTCGCCCGGCTTCACCTTGTGGAAACGAACCGGGTTTATTCGCGCCACCACGTAACTGCGCAGATAGGGCGACTTCATGCCGCGCGCCTGCAACTCTGCGACGATGCGCTTCACCTCGGCATCTATCTCCTGAAGGCGGGCCGCGTAGGCCGATCGCTCGCGCAGCGCCGCGGGCAATGGCCTGGTGGTCAGCCTATCTACCTTCTTGAGCACGGGGCTGTAGGCGCCGCCGCCGAAGCGCAGGTTTTCTTCGTAGACGAGGCCTAGCGTGAGCAGCTCGGCGGCTTCGAATTCCGCCGCAAGCGAGGCTTCGGTACGCGTGGGCTCTCGCTTGGCGAGGTTGCGCGCCATACGCACCACTTCGAGGCTCTTGTCCTTGAGGTTGTGAGCCTTTTCGGTGTTCAGCGCGAGGATGCGGTACGACAGCGTTTCATCCGGCGAGATGAGCACGGTGATCTGCTTCAGGCCCAGCACCTTCGCGGCGGCCAGGCGATGGCGGCCGTTCGGAGTCCAGAAGCGACCGTCTTCGCCACGCACCACGATGAGCGGATCGAGAAATGCCGCGGTGGCTTCGATGGCGGCGGCCAGCTTCTTGGCGTGAGTGGGCGAGAGGTCGCGCTGAAATGGAGTGGGCTGCACGGCATTGAACGGCAGCGATGCGACCAGCAACGGACGGCCGCCCAGCGGCTCGCGATAGGCGCCGATCGGGGCGCCGCCGGCCTTGCGCACCAACTCAACCACGGCGGCGATGTCTTCGTGATCCAGCGCCAACGCGACCTCTGTGGCCGACAGGCCGCGCTTCACGGCATTCGGCGCGAGCTTCGGCTTGCGCTTTGCCGACGACTTAGCCGCTTTCTTTTTCGCCGCCATGATCTCTCCCCACTTCGTTGCCGAGAATGATGCGCGCCCCGCGCGCGTACGTGAAATAGGCCCAGGCCCAGTTGATGAGCACGATGAGCCGGCTGCGGAAGCCGATCAGGAAATAGATGTGCAGCGCGAGCCAGAACCACCAAGCCAATAAGCCGGAGAAACGCAGGTTTGGCAGTTGTGCGATCGCCGAATGACGGCCGATCGTGGCCAGCGCGCCGAAGTCCGTGTAATGGAACGGCGTCGTCTTGCCGCCACCCATGCGCGCAAGAATGTTTTTCGCCACGCGCGCGCCCATTTGCTTCGCGGCCGGCGCAACGCCGGGCACGGGCTTGCCGTCCTGATCGATGCTCGCCAGGTCGCCCGCGACGAAAACTTCGGGATGCGCGGCGAGACTCAGGTCTGGCTGCACGCGCACGCGTCCCGCGCGATCGAGATCGGTGCCGAGTTGTCTGCCGAGTGACGAGGCAGCGACACCGGCGGCCCAGAGAATGGTGCGCGCGGCGATGCGCTGATCGCCGAACTTGAGGAAGTCAGCGCCGATTTCGGTGACGGGCTTGCCGGTGTGCACCTCGACGCCGAGCCGCTCCAGTTGTTTGCGCGCCTTGTCCGCCAGTGCTTCGGTGAAGGCGGACAGCACGCGTGGCCCGGCCTCGATGAGCAGGATGCGCGCCTTGCGCGTATCGATGTGGCGAAAGTCGCGGGTCAGCGTGTGCCGGGCGATTTCCGCGAGCGTGCCCGCGAGCTCGACCCCGGTCGGGCCGCCGCCCACGAGCACGAACGTCAACAGGTCCCGTCGCCGCGCGCTGGCCGTCTCGCGCTCGGCCTGCTCGAACGCGAGCAGGATCCGGCGACGGATGTAAAGCGCATCC
>Ga0190264_10000017_pt1 | contig 24895 bp, 28 predicted proteins | sample Popmic112T_FD_136651 | JGI IMG/M metagenome (GOLD analysis project Ga0190264, IMG submission 136651) | Populus adjacent soil microbial communities from riparian zone of Indian Creek, Utah, USA - 112 T | ecosystem: Environmental > Terrestrial > Soil > Riparian zone | place: USA: Utah | collected... | reverse complement strand
CGGGCCGAGCGCATGCGCAAAAGCGCGATCTCCTTCAGCCCCGACCGCAGCGGGTTGGTGATCGCCGAGCCATGGTGACCGAGGCCGATACCGACCTGCTGATCGTCGGCGCCGGCGCCAAGGCGGCCGCCATCGCGACCAAGGTCCACGTCCTCAACAGCCTCGGGCTCGGCCCGATCAGCCTCAAGATCGTCGAGGGGACCGAGCCCGCCGCCTCCTGGCTGGGTCGCAACGGCATGACCTCGGGCGAGGAGCCGCTGGCGGTGACCCCGATCAAGGACATCGGCTTCCCGTACCAGAGCCACTACGAGTTCGGCGAGGCGGGGGAGGCGATCGACGCCGGGACGATGGCCTTCTCATGGCAGCAGTACCTGATCGGGCAGCGCCGCTACGCGCGCTGGATCGACGCCGGCTCGCCCTCGGTCCGCCACCGCGACTACGGCGCCTATCTGACCTGGGTGCTCTCGCGGGCGACCGAGGGAGTCAGCCACGTCCATGGCCGCGTGGTCGAGGTCGGGCTGGTCGAGGACGGGCGGCGCTGGCAGGTCACGGTCGAGGAGCCGGAGGGGCCCTCGCAGCACCTCGGCGGTGCCCTGGTCCTGACCGGCCCCGGCAGCCACCGCGCCTTCCCGCACGAGCCCAGCGTGGCGGCCCGGGTCTTCCACTGCGACAGCAAGCGCAGCGAGTTCGCCCACCTGCCGGAGGACCGCGACTGCGACGTCGCCGTGGTCGGGGGAGGGGAGAGCGCGCTCAGCTGCGTGATGTTCCTGCGCGGCTTCCGGCCCAAGGCGCGGTGCACGATCTACACGCCGATGCTGCCGATGAGTCGCGGTGAGAGCTTCCTCGAGAACCGCGTCTTCTCGAATCCCGATGAAGTCGAATGGGGCTCACTGGATCTGCAGACGCGGCGTGACTTCGTCAAGCACTCCGACCGCGGCGTCTTCGATCCGCCGAGCCTGGCCGCGATCGCCTACGACGACCGTGCCCACTTCGTCACCGGTCGGGTCACCGACGTCGGTGCGGCGACCGGCGGCGGCGAGGGTGTGCGCCTGCAGTACGAGTCGCCCGACGGCGCCGTCGACAGCGAACACGAGTACGTCGTCAACTGCACCGGCTTCGATCTCCTGGCGCAGCTGCGCAATCTCTTTCCGGAGCCGCTGCGCGCCCATGTCGAGAGCCAGGCGGGCCCGGTCTGGGAGCGCCCGGCGGGCGGCGAGATCCGGATCGGCCGAGCGCTGGAGCTGAAGGGGATGTCGCCGCGGCTACACATCCCGGGCCTCGGCGGCCTCAGCCAGGGACCCGGTTTCGCGAATCTCGGCGCCCTCGGGTTGCTCTCCAACCGGGTGCTGCAGCCCCTGCTCCAGGAAAAGTCCTCTACGCAGGGATTTGGCGCGAGCCCGAATTTGCAATATAAGTCTTTATCGCTTGAGTAAGTATGAGTTATCTAATTCCAATCGGGGGGAGTTGACGTGAGTCTGCTGAACGTTCCTAAGGCCGCTCGGGCCGGGGTGGCCTTGACCGCCGTCCTTGCGCTGATCCTGGCCGCGTCGCTCTCCGGCTGCGGCTCCTCATCCTCAGGTGATGAGGTCGAACTCACCGGCTCCGGCTATCCGGGCGTCGACGCCGCCAACTCGCGCGAGGCGAAGGGCACGATCGACAGCTCCAACGTCGCCGACCTGCAAGAAGCCTGGTCGCTGCCGCTGACCGCCCAGAGCTCCTACGGCGCTCACTCCTCCGCGCCGGTGATCGTCAACGGGGTGATCTACTCGCAGGATCTGGAATCCAACGTGCAGGCGATCGACCTCGAGTCCGGCGATGTCCTCTGGACGAAGAAATACAACGACGTCAGCCAGGGCCCCAACGGGGTCGTGGTCGCCGAGAACCTGGTGCTCGGCGCCACCGCCAAAGAGGCGTTCGCGCTCGACCAGAAGACCGGCAAGCAGGTCTGGTCGACGCCGCTGGTGGTTCAGCCGTCGGGTGAAGGCATCGACATGGCTCCCAGCTACCACGACGGTCTCGTCTACGTCTCGACCGTGCCGCTGACCGCGACCGAACTGTATCCGGGGGGTGGGGTGGGAACGCTCTGGGCGCTCGAGGCCAAGACCGGGCAGAAAAAATGGCACTTCGACACCGTCCCCAAAGACCTCTGGGGAGACAAGAAAGTCAACTCCGGCGGCGGCCTCTGGCAGCCCCCCTCGTTCGACGACAAGGGCTTCATCTACTTCGGCACCGGCAACCCGGCGCCCTACCCGGGGACCCCGGACAAGCCGTGGGGCTCAAGCCGGCCCGGCGACAACCTCTACACCAACTCGATGGTCAAGCTCAACGCGAAGACGGGCAAGATGGAGTGGCACTACCAGCAGACGCCGCACGACATCTACGACTGGGATTTCCAGGACCCGCCGCTGCTGATCAACGCCGGCGGCAAGGATCTGGCGGTCGGCGCCGGCAAGTCGGGCATCGTGGTCGCGCTCGACGCGGCGACCGGCAAGCCGGTCTGGAAACGCCCGGTCGGCACCCATAACGGCCACGACAACGACAACCTCTACGCGATGCGCGGCGAATACTCGAAGATCAAGCCGGGCGAGCTCTTCCCGGGCGTGCTCGGTGGGGTGATCGCGCCGATGGCCACCGACGGCAAGACGATCTTCGTCCCGGTCGTCAACGGCTCGGCCTCGATCTCCGCCCAAGGTGAACTCGGCCAGGGCGGCGAAACGACCGGCGAACTGGTCGCGATCGACGCCGCCGACGGCGAGGTCAAATGGAGCCAGGAATTCGGCTCGGCGATGTTCGGGGCGCCGACGGTGGTCAACGACGTCGTCTTCGCGACCAGCTTCGAAGGCAGCGTCTACGCCCTGGATGTCGCCAGCGGCGGCGAACTCTGGGTCGAAACGCTGCCGGCCAGCATCAACACCAGCGTCTCGGTCTCCGACGACACCGTGATCGCCCCGGCCGGGTTGGCGAGCGCCGAAGGCCAGGCTCCGGAAATAGTCGCCTTCCGCCTCGGCGGCTAGCGGCCGGCGACTAGGAGGGGGGGCGCCGCTTCGGCGGCATCTCGAAGAAGGTCATCGCGGCGATCGTCGGGATCCCCTCCTCGCCGTCGGCCTTGGTCAGGCGTTCGGCGCTGGCGGCCTGAACCTCGAGCACGGCTTTCAGCGCGGTCGCCTGGATCTCGACCAGTTCCCGCCAGCCTTTCTCGTCGACCAGCAGCGGGGTGCGGCTGAGGTGGCGGTCGCTGCGGGCGTCGAAGCTGCCGGCGGCCAGCGCCTGCGAAGCGTCGGCCAGCAGCAGCTGGATGATCCAGGCCGAGAAGCCCTGACGATCTTCGGGGCTCAGCGCCTCCCATTCGGCGGCGCTCAGCAGCGGTCGCGCGATCGCCCGGTAGAAGTGCTCGACAGCGCCACGGCGCTTTTTTTCGTCGACCAGCTCGATCAGGCCGACGTTCTCCAGCTCACGCACGTGGTAGCTGATGTTGCCGACCGGGGCGCCGAGCTCGGCCGCGAGTTCTTTCGGGCTGGCGGGGCGTTCGGTCAGGACTGACAGCGCCTGCACCCGCAGCGGGTGGGCGACCACCTTCACCAGCGTCTCGTCGACGCCCTTGCGCTGCCTCGTCTTCGAAGCCACGGAACCTCCTCTCGCGGGGTGTGGACGCTGCATCGTACGGGCGGCCAATGCTGAAACACGCCAGATCGATCTGACGATCTCAATTATTGACACGAGAGTTCGCAGATAGAAAAGGGGGTGAGCGGATGAAGATCGCGACGACGACGAGCGCCGTACCGGCAGCGTCGATCACCAAGTCGGCTTAACGCGGCGGCGGCCGGGTCCCCTCCGGTTCGCGCGCGGCCGGAGGGGGTACGGTCAGGGGGTGGCAGCAAAGCGCAGCGCCGGCATCCTCCTCTACCGCTTCGAGGCGGGGCGGCCGCAGCTGCTGCTGGTCCACCCGGGCGGTCCCTACTGGGCGAAGAAGGACCTCGGCGCCTGGACGATCCCGAAGGGGGAATACGAGGAGGGGGAGCTGGCCCGCGATTGCGCGTTGCGCGAGCTGGGGGAGGAGCTGGGCGCGGCCCCCGAGCTCGACGTCGAGGCGCTGATCGACCTCGGCTCGGTGCGGCAGAAATCGGGCAAGGTGGTCGAGGCCTGGGCCGCCGAGGGAGAGTTCGACCCGGCCGAGCTGGACAGCAACACCTTCGCGATGGAGTGGCCGCCGCGCAGCGGCAGCGAGCGCGAGTTCCCCGAGGTCGACCGGGCCGAGTGGTTCGACCCCGAACAGGCGCGACGGCAGATCCTGCCCGCCCAGGCGGAGCTGATCGACCGGCTCCTCGATCACCTCGGCTGAGCGACCTCGCACTAGAAGGGGCTAGGCGCGCCGCCGACCCGGACGTATACTCGCGGCGGCATGGAAAACGGCTCTACTCCGCCATCTGCCGCCACCGGCGAGGCTGACCAGAACGGCCACCTGCCGCTCTCGGCGCGGCTGCTCGGCGTCGGGGTCGGCGCCGTCCGCAGCGTCGGCAAGGCGACCGGGGTCGATCGCGCGGTCGAAGTCGCCGCCGAGGAGGCGATCGTCGCCGCGGTCGAGAGCGAGGCGGTCGAGCGGGCGATGGCGCGGGTGCTGCAGGGCCCGATCGTCGAAGAGGCGGTGCAGGGGGCGCTGGAGAGCGAGGCGGTCAAGAAAGCGCTGCTGGAGGCGATGGACAGCGACCTCGTCGACGAGGTCTGGCGCCGGCTGCTGGCCAGCGAGGAGGCGCAGCAGTTGGTCGAGCGGATCGCCGAGGCGCCCGAGGTGCGGGCCGCGATCAGCGCCCAGGGGGCCGGCCTGCTCGAGGACATCGGCCGCACGATCGGCAAACTGACCCGACGCCTCGACGACAGCTTCGAGCGCGGCGTGCGGCGGGTCTTCTTCCGCCGCCGCCGGGCGGTCGCCAGCGACCACGCCGGCGCCGTCAGTCGCGCCCTCGCGTTCCTCATCGACGGCGTCTTCGTCAACCTCAGCTTCACCGCGATCATCGCCGTCGCGACCCTGGTCGACAATGCTTTCGGGAGTGGCGGCGGGGGGCCCTCCAACTTCGCGATCGCGGTCGGCTCGACCGCCTGGCTCGCGCTCGGCTCTCTCTACCTGGTCAGCTTCTGGTCGCTGGTCGGGCAGACGCCGGGGATGCGCTTCGTCGGCATCCGGCTGAACCTGCCACGGCTGCCGTTGCGGCGCTCGCTCAAGCGCCTTGTCGGGCTCGGCCTCTCCGTCGTCACCTTTGGCATCGGCTTTCTCGGCATCGTCTTCCGCGAGCAGCGCCGCGGCTGGGAAGACCGCTTCAGCGGCACCGCCGTGATCTACGACGAGCGCCGCCCCGAGCCCGCCCCCTGGTCGCGGCCGCCGCTAGACGACGACGCCGGAGCGCCGGGTCAGCCAACGCTGGACCAGCAGGGTCGCGCAGCCGGAGAGGATCAGCAGGGAGACGTTGATCGCCAGCACGACGAGGGCACCGAGCGCCTCGCCGGCGCCGCCGGCACCGAGCGCCACGCCTAGGTAGGCGGAGGCAGGCATCGTCGTCACCGAGATCGCGACGCCGACGGCGGCGCTGGCCCGCGACTCGAAGGAGAGCATCGCCGCGATCCCGGCGGCGAGGGCGATCAGCACCGTCGAGTAGTCGGTCTGGGCCAGGTTGCTGAGACTGCTGTCCTCGACCGTGAAGCCCGCCGGCAGCAGGTCGGCTCCCTTCAGCGCCGCTCCCAGCAACGCCGCGACGATGACGACCAGCGTCAGTCCGAGGGTGAGGGTTACGAACGAGCGCCAGGCGAGCGCGTAGCGACGGCCGACGAGGCCGACGCAGGTGGCGCAGATCGGCAGCAGGTCGGGGCTGACCGCCATCGCGCCGACGATCAGGATCGCGCTGCTGTTGATGACGCCGAGGGCCGCGATCACGGCGGCGACGACGATCAGGGCCAGGTAGCGGGCGAGCGGCCGCGAGTTGGCCCGCGCCTGTCCCATCACCTCGACCCAGGCGAAGCCTTCGATCCCGTCCTCGCCGCCGAAGTGGTGGTGTCGCACCGGGGCCACCACTTCGACCCGGGTCAGCAGGTAGTCGTCGACGCCGATCCCGAGCTCGGCGATCGCCTCGACCAGGCGGTCGGCGGCGGCGGGCTCGACGTCGGCGACGAAGACCACGGAGTCGGTCGCCGTGGCCTCGTCAGGCTGCTGGACGACCCGTCGCACCCCTCCCAGCTCCTGCAGCAGAGCACGGAAGTGCTCGGCTCGCTCGGCGTCGACCGATGAGCGCAGCCTCAGCATCCCCTCACCGCCTCAGGAGACGAGCTTGATGACCTTGAAGGCTTTTGTGCCGCGCGGGGTCTCGACCTTGACGGTCGCCCCCACCTTGGTGTTCATCAGGGCTTTGCCGATCGGCGACTCGGCCGAGAGCCGGCCCTCGGTGAGGTTCGCCTCGGTCGAGCCGACCAGGGTCCAGACGTTGGCTTTGCCGTTGTCCTCGTCGACGACTTCGGCGGTCAGGCCGAAGGCGAAGGAGTCGGCGGCACCCGCGTCGACCTCAACCACGACCGCGTTGTGCAGTCGCTCCTGGAGGCGCTTGATGCGGGTCTCCAGGTGTGCCTGGTCCTCTTTGGCGACGTGATACTCGGCGTTCTCCTTGAGGTCGCCCTCCTCGCGGGCGACCTTGATCCGCGCCGCCATCTCCAGCCGGGCCGGGCCTTCGAGCTGCTCGAGCTCGGCTTTGAGGTCCTCGATCCCCGCCGCGGTGATCGGCTCGCCACCCATGTCAGATCCAGTCATCAGGTCTCAGACTGCCAGAAACGGTCAGTCGCCGCCGTTCGCGCCCACCAGCGCCGGCGCGAACGACTTCACCTTGGCGGCGCCGGCGTTGCCGAGGCGGGAGAGGCCGAAGAGGTCCTCGCTCGAGGCCAGCAACGAGTAGGGGTTGTAGGCGACGGCGTCGGTGGCGCCGGGGGCGCCGAACCGCGAGACCAGCAGGGCACCGACTTTGAGCGGGTCGGCAGCGGGCGGCGCGGGGAGGCCCGTCGCCGGGTCGATCGGTCCCGGGTTCGCCTGGTTGAAGGCGATGACCAGCAGGCCGTCCTCCTTGTAGGCGGGGGAGGCGAGGATCTTCGGTACCACCGTGGCGAGGAAGGCATCGGCGGCGGCGGCGCCGTCGGGAGCCCCGGCCGGGCACTGGCCGCTGATCCCGGCGTTGCAGAGGTTGGGCGAGATGTAGGAGTAGTTCGGCGTCGTCTCGACCTTCCGCAGGTCCTTCTCCAGCTCGGTGAAAGGCACGTCGTTTTCCGAGCAGTCGCCGAGGTCGAGCAGCGAGTGGAAGTAGATGAAGGGGTTGAGTCGGGCCGAGTAACCGCCCACCACCGGGACCTCCGCCGCCTCGGGTTCCGGCTGGACGCAGGTGTCCGGTTTGCCGGTCTCGTCGACCATGCCCTCCATGTAGGCGTGCCATCTGAGGCGGGCGCCGACGATCTGGTCGGCGAAGCTGAGGGTTTCGACCGGGTAGATGCAGCCGCTGCCGGCGACGACGCCCTTGCCGTTTGCCTTCGACCCCGAGGGGAATTCGGTATAGGTCGGGCAGTCCGCCTCGGTCTGCGGGTTCGGGGGCTGGCCGCTGACGGCGGCGATCGAGTTGGGCAGGGAGGCGGTGTCGAGCAGCGAGTAGTTGCTGAGCAGCACGCCCTGGGGCCGCAGCGTCGTCGCCAGGTAGGGCATCTGCGGGGTCGCGCCGAACGAGGCCTCGTAGCCGGAGCTGGCCACGGAGACGACGAAGACGTGCTTGATCGGCCCGGCTTCGACCGCCGGCGCTTCCGGGGTCGTGGGGGTCGGTTCGGCTTCTTCCTCTTCGGGGGCCGGTTCCGGCGCCGGGGCGGGCGCGGGCGATGACAGCGGCGCCGATGAAGACGCGGCAGGGGCGGGCGACGGGCTGGGGCCGGCGCCGAAGTCGCTTTCCGGTTCGGGAGCGGGGGCAGGGGCGGCGACGGGCGTGGTGTTGGCGGCGAGGCTGCGGCCGAGCAACGCCGCCAGCGGCCCCGAGTCGCTGGAGCTGGTCATCGCCGCGGCGATGATCCCCGTCGTCGCCACCAGCGAGGAGGCGACGAGCAGGTTGAAGCGTTTGCCGGTCAGGCTCGCCATCGCCACCAGCGCTCGTTGGTACAGGCCGGTGAGCGATTTCATGCGCCCGCCTCCGTCGGCACCAGCGCGTGCCCGCACTGGGCGCAGAAGCGGACCGCGTGCCCGTAAGGAGCGCCACAGCCCGGGCAGAGCCCGGCCGCGTCGGCGCGCTCGAGCTCGAGCTCCCGCTCGACTGCCAACAGCTCGGCGTCGACCCGCTGCAGCTCCGCCGCTTTGCGGGTCAGCACGTCGAGGCGGACGTGGTCGCGGATCGCCATCTCGTAGAAGGCGCCGCCGAGGTCGGCCTGCATCACCGTGAACTTCTCCAGCAGACGGTCGCGCTGGGCCAGCAGCTCGGCGCTCTCCTCCGGTTTGTCCGGCTTCTTCAGCTCCGGTTTCGCCGCGGTTTTCTTGGCCGCGATCTTCTTGGCCGCGGCCACCGGCTTGGAGGCCGGTCGCCGCAGCAGCTCCGCCGGGCGGCGGCCGAGCTCACCGAGGCGGCTCACGGTTCCACCCCGGTGGTCGCGGCGGGGGCGGCGCCGGGGTCGCCGCCGATCACGGTCACGTCCGGGAGGTTCTGCTGGGCCTTGATGTAGTCCTCGCCCTTCTGTTCGGGGTTTTCGGCGACGATCTGCGTGTCCTCTTGCGTCTTCTCTTCGCTCGCTTTGAAGCCGGTCACCGCGTGCACGGTCCCGTTCTCGGTCTCGGCCACGACTTTGCCCTCGCCTTTAGCCGGCGCTTTCCCGGCTTTGCCGGCTTTCTTCTTCGCGCCGGTCGCGCTCGGGCTCGCCGCCGCCGTGGTACCGGCCGTACTGGCCACGGCCGCCTCCTGTTGACGCAGGGCCTGCAGCAGCGCCTCGTTGTCGCCGTCGCCGGAGTCGCCGCGGCCGACGACGACGCCGAGCGCGACCGCTACCGGCAGCAGGGCGAAGAAGGCGATCGCCGCGGCGCGGCTGCCGGGTCCGGCTTTGGCCGGGGGCCGGGTCAGCGGCCGCCGTGCCCTCTTGCTCATCGCCGCGAAGTAGCGCGAGGAGGGGTTGGCGCCGTTGCCGCGGCGGGCGGCGCAGTTGACGCAGTAGCGCTGCTGCGGGTCGAGCGGCGCCCCGCACTCCTCGCACGGCTCGTAGGTTCCTTGGAGGACCGAGATCGTTGGTTTGTCCGCCGTCTCACTCATTTTTCTCGCTCCCGTTCTGCCGCTCTTGGCGCGCCTTCGCGCGCTTCTTCTGCTTGCGGGCGTCGCGCGTCTCGAGGACGTGTTTCGCCCGCGCCTGCTGCTTCTCGGCCTTTTCCTGCGTCGTCGAGCAGCCGCTCGCCGCGCCGGCGAGCAGCGCGGCGGCGACGAGGAGGACGCCGAGCCGGTTGATCTGTCGCCTAACCGAAGGCACCGCTGACGTACTCCTGGGTCCGTTTCTCGCGGGGCGAGCCGAACAGCGCCGTGGCGCTGCTGTACTCGACCAGGTCGCCGAGGTACATGAAGGCGACGTGGTCGGCGATCCGGTAGGCCTGCTGCAGGTTGTGGGTGACGATCACCACGGCGACGTCGTCGCGCAGCTTCACGATCAGGTCCTCGATCACCTGCGTCGACTGCGGGTCGAGCGCCGAGCAGGGCTCGTCGAGCAGCAGCACCTCCGGTTCGGCGGCGAGGGCGCGGGCGATGCAGAGCCGCTGCTGCTGGCCGCCCGAAAGCTTCAGCGCCGGGTGGTCGAGGTTGTCCTTGACCTCCTCGAAGAGGCCGGCCCGCTCGAGGGCGCTGTGGACTTTCGGCTCCAGCACCTTCTTGCGCTGGCGCCGCGAGCCCTGCTCGCGCAGCACGTAGGCGATGTTGTCGAAGACGCTCATCGGGAACGGGTTCGGCTGCTGGAAGACCATCGTCACCCGGCGCCGCAGCAGGGTCGGCTCGATCTCGGTGATGTCGACGTCGTCGAGCAGGATCCGGCCCCGCAGTTTCGCCGTGCTGGTCAGCTCGGTGAGGCGGTTGAGCGAGCGCAGCAACGTCGTCTTGCCGCAGCCCGAGGGTCCGATCAGCGACAGCACCTCGCCCTGGCGGACCGGCAGGCTGACGCCTTTGACCGCGTCGCGGTTGGAGTAGGAGACGGAGACGTCGTCGATCTCCATGCGCCGGATCGAGAACTGGGGGGCGCCGATCGAGCGCCTGGCGCCGGTGAAGCCACCGGGCGTCGAGGCGCCGTTGCCGGCGGCCGGGTCCGCGGGAGGCGCTGCCTGCTTTGCCGCCACCGGGTCCTCCAGTGGCAACCGCCGGATCGGCGGTGGGGGGGAAGTTAGGAACTCCACGTTCCAACCTTTCGGGCGCGGCGGTGGACGACGTCGACGGCCGCGTTCAGGGCCAGGACCATCAGCAGGAGGACGAAAGCCGCCGCATAGGCTTTCTCCGGCTGGTTGAGGTTCCCGGTGGGGGAGGCCTCGTAGACGAAGTTGGTCAGGGTCGTGCCCGCCCCGCGCAGGTAGTTGAGCGGGAAGGAGGCGTCTTCGACCGGGGCGAAGTTCTGGGTGGCCCCGAGCAGGACGATGATGATCGCGGTGTCGCCGATGATCCGGCCGAGGCCGAGCATCGCCCCGGTCGCGACCTGGGGCCGGCTGGCGGGCAACAGGATCCGCCGCGTCGTCGCCGCCTTGGTCTTGCCGACCGCGTAGGAGGCCTCACGCACGTGGCGCGGGATCGAGTTGAGGCCCTCCCGGGTGCTGGCGACGATCAGCGGCAGCGCCACCAGCGAGAGCATCGCCGAGGCGGCGAAGAAGGAGCGGCCGAAGACGACGCCTTCGGAGGTGCGGCTCAAGAATCCCAGGGCGGTGCTGGAGAAGATCACGGTCCCGAACAGGGCGAGGACGATCGAGGGGATGCCCGCGATCGACTCGATCGTCGACTCGGTGATCCGCGCCAGCGCCGTCGGCCGGCCGTACTCGACCAGCCAGACCGCGATCCCGACGCCGGTCGGCAGCGCCAGCGCGATCCCCATCGTGGCGACGATCAGGGTGCCGAAGAGGGCGTCGGAGAAGCCGCCGCTTTCGCCCTGACTGAAGCCGGCCGAGGCGGGCGTGACCAGCATCTCGGGCTTGAGGAACTTGATCCCCTGCACGAACAGGTAGGCGACGATCGCGACCGCGATCGCGCAGAAGAGCAGGCCCAGGGCCCAGCAGATCGCGAGGCCGACGCGGTCGCTGAGGCGCCAGGTGGCGCTGCCCTCGACCGCGTCCTTGCCTTGCGGTGGCGGTGGAGTGGCCGGTGGCGGCGGGGCCGGGGGGGTGGCGACGGAGCTGTCCATCAGGCCGACCCGTATTTCTGCATCGAGCGTCGTGCCAGCCAGCCGGTCAGCGAGAACAGGGTCGCCGAGAAGAGCAGCACCGAGGCGATCGCGAACAGGGTCGCGTTGGCCGGGGGCGAGCTCAGCTGGTCGATGTTCTTGACGATCGTCGGCGCCAGTGGCCGCGAGGGCTCGAAGATGAAGATGAGGCCGTCGGCGGGGTTGGGGGCGAAGCCGACCGAGCCGGAGATCATCGCCAGCATCACCGCCTCGCCGATCGCCCTGGCCGTGGCCAGGACGGTGCCGGCGACGATCGCCGGACGGGCGGTGCGGACGCCGATTTTCCAGGTCGTGCGCCAGCGGTTGACGCCGAGCGCCAGCGAGCCCTCGAGCCAGCCGGGTTTGACCGAGCGCAGGCCGTCGCTGAAGATCGAGACCATCAGCGGCGCGATCATCACGGTCAGCACCGTGATCGCCGCCAGCAGGCTGTAGCCGGTCAGCGAGATGATTCCGGCGACCGACTCCTTCTGCCCCTCGGTGACCAGGTGGTTGCCGATGAAGGGGACGAGGACGACGACCCCGATCAGGCCGTAGATCACCGACGGCACGCTGGCCAGGAAGCGGACGACGGGCTGGAGGATGTTGCTCATCCACTCCGGCGCGAACTCGACGATGAAGACGGCGACGAAAAGGGCCGAGAAGAGGGCGATGAGGATGGCGCCACCGGTGATCAGGATCGTGCTCCAGATCAGCGGCCAGGCGTGGAAGGTGTAGATGTATTCGGCCCCGCCCTGGCCGGAGAGGAAGATCGCGTTGAGCTGCTCGTCGACGCTGCCGCCGGGGCCGAACCAGGCAAGGCCGTTGTGGGAGAACGACGGCCAGGCCCGGACCAGAACGGTCACGATCATCGCCAGCAGCAGCCCGACGACGGCGCAGACCAGCGCGCCGAGCATCCGCTCGACGCGCTGGTCCGACCACCGGGGGCCGTACTCGGGGGAGAGGTCCTCGTTCAACTGGGGTACCGCTAGCTCTTCTTGTTGAACGCGGGGACGCCGCCGGCCTTGGAGATCACTTCACCGGCCAGCGGGCTGAGCCGCATCCAGTCGATGAACTTCTTCAGGGCCGGAGGGCTGGAGCTGCCGTCACCGGGCAGGACGATGAACAGGTAGCGCGAGAGCGGGTACTTGAGCGGCTCGACGCTGATCTTGTTGGCGGCGCAGGGGACGCCGTTGACCTTCAGCGGCTTGACGCCGGACTGCCAGGCGAGACCGGCGTAGCCGATCGCGTTCGGGTCCTGTTTGACCGCGTTCTGGACGAGGCCGTCGGCGGTCAGGGCGTTGACGTTGGACGCCGGCGGCTCGTTGTTGAGGACGGCCTGGAGGAAGAAGTTGTAGGTCCCTCCATTGGTGTCGCGGCCGACCGGGTCGATGGTCGTGGTCAGACCGCCGGGGGCGACCTGGCTCCAGTTGGTAATCAGCCCGCGGTAGATGTCGTGGGCCTGCTGGATCGTGATGTTTTTGAGCGGGTTCTTTTTGTTGACGTCGAGGCAGAGACCGTCCATGAACATCTTGATGTAGGTCGTGCCCGCGTCACTGGGGAGGGGCGTACGGGCGTTACCGGCGAACTGACTGGTCCCGTTCTGCACGTCTTTGACGCCGGCGTTGCCGCCGTTGGCGGTGTAGACGAACTTCACCTTGGGATTGACCTGCTTCGTGTAGGTGGCGAAGAGTGCCTGCAGCACGGGCTGGGCGGCCACGGATCCCGACCCGATCAGGGTTACGGCTCCGGCCGACGCCGGTGCGGCAAGCCCTGCAAGGGCGATGACCGCAATGGCGAGGCTCTTGATTCTCATCAGGTGCGCTTCCTTCCTCTTGGGGTTAACCAGAGTTTGTTGACCAACTTGGTGGCCTTAAGCTAGCAGTTTCTGTAGCTTATTGACCTACTTAGTAAAGAAAGGCCACCCGGCAGGAGTAGACGGACCTCCGGCAAGGCCCTGAAATGGAGGTTCAATTGCTGAAGAGAAGGATTTCGTCCCCCCGTGCGGCGACCGTGGTCGCCGTTGCGGCTGTAGTTGCCCTGGCGGTGGCGGTGACGCCGTCGCTGGCCAAAAAAGCGCAGTCGGTGCTGACGCCCAAAAAGGCGGCTGCCACCTACGTCACGAATAAAAAAGCGGCGACGCTCTACCTGAAGAAAAAAGCGGCCTCGAATCTGTTCGTCGCCAAAGCGGAGGCACCGAAGCCGCCGGTCGTCGGGATCGCCGCCGGCACGGCCCAGTTCGGGCCGGTGGTGGCGCCGCTTCCCGGTTACATCCCCAGCGCGTTCACCTCGTTTGCGACCCCGGTCCAGGCGAGCTCGGCCGTGATCACGTTCTCGGGCAACGTCAGCTGCACGGCGCCGAAACCGACCGCGGCCCTGGCCTGCCCGATCCAGATCCTCGTCGACGGTCAGTCGCAGGGGAAAGTCAACGTTGCTCCCGCGGTCGCGGCTTCGCCGACCCCGGCGCTCATTTCCGCGTCGGTCACGACGACCACGGTGCTCGGCAAAGGTGGCCACACCATCGCGATCCAGTACGCGGGCGCCAAAGATGTGAGCTTCACGCTGAAAGGCTGGAACCTGGCGGTTCAGGCCTACCCCCAGCCCGAAGAAGCTCCGGTCGTGACCACGACCAAAGGCAGCTAGCCCGCCCACTGACCACCCCTCCATGTCGCTCCGCTGTTCCTTTGCCGGGTCATTGACGGCGCAGGAACAGCGGAGCGGAGGGGTTCAGCGGTTGGGGCGGGGGAGGGCGTCGCCGAGGATCAGGCGGGCCCGGTAGAAGAGCGCCTCGTCGGCGGCCGAAGGAACCGAGTCGCGGTTGGCGACGCGGCTGGTGCGGTTCTGGCCGATGCCGGCAGGGGCCTCGTCGCGGACCAATCCGGTGATCCGGCCCCTCGAGACGAAGGTCGTGTTGCTCACCCGCTTACTCATCTCCCTCTCCTTTGTCTAGTTTGTTGAGCATCTAACTCAACAATAGCAGGAAGCGAAAACGGGGGATGAAAAACGGACAGCTATCGAGAGGGGAGAGGAGCGGCGAGTCGGAGCGGGGCGCCACCCGGCAAAAAGCGCGCCCCGCTCCTTCGCCTCTTCAGACGGCTGCGGGTTTCCCCACGTCGCCCTCGTCCTCGAGTCCGCGGGGAGTCGAGGCCCCAGGGTCCTGGGACGGGGACGAACCGTTGAAGCTCTTGGCCTGGGCCGGGCGCAGGTAGGCGATCTGCCCCTCCCGCAGCTCCAGCCGCTGCAGCTCGTTTCGGGTCAGCTGCGCCCAGACCTCGGTGCCGTCGGCGAGCACGAACTCGACCCGGATCTCGAAGCCGAGGGCGACGATGCGCTGTACCAGCCCCTGTTCGGTGCGCTCGTCGGCGTCGAGCACGACCTCCATGTCGTGCGGGCGCACGAACGCGTCACCGAGCCGGTTGACCTCGCCGACGAAGCTCATCACGAACTCGTTGGCGGGCTGCTCGTAGAGCTCGTCGGCCGTTCCCGACTGCTCGACGCGGCCATCGTTCATCACCACCAGCTGGCCGGCGACATCCATCGCCTCCTCCTGGTCGTGGGTGACGAAGATCGTCGTCACGTGCATCTCCTCGTGGAGGCGACGGAGCCAGGTGCGCAGGTCCTTGCGGACCTTGGCGTCGAGGGCGCCGAAGGGCTCGTCGAGCAGCAGCACCTGCGGCTCCACCGCCAGTGCCCGCGCCAGCGCCATCCGCTGGCGCTGACCGCCGGAGAGCTGGGAGGGGTAGCGGTCGGCCAGGCCCGGTAGCTGCACCAGGTCGAGCAGCTCGTGCACGCGGGCGGTGATCTTCGCCTTGTCCCACTTGCGGATCTTCAGCCCGAAGCCGACGTTCTCGAACACGGTCATGTGCTTGAAGGCGGCGTAATGCTGGAAGACGAAGCCGACTTCGCGCTTCTGGGTGGGTTTCTTGGAGACGTCCTGACCGTCGATCAAGACGTGTCCCGAATCGAGGTCCTCAAGGCCCGCGATCGCTCGCAGCAGGGTTGACTTGCCAGACCCGCTGGGGCCCAGCAGGGCGGTGAGGGACCCGTCGGGGACCTCGATCGATACGTCGTCAAGCGCCTGAAAGTCCCCGAAGCTCTTGTTGGCTCCCTCGACTGAGATACCCATCAGGCGTCCTCCTTTCGTTTGAGCAGGTTCATTGCCAGCAGGGTCATTAGGGCGAGCAGGGCCAGGAGCAGAGAGGCGCCGTAGGCACCCGGCTCGTTGAATGCGTCGAACTGCTTCTGGACGAAGATCGGCAGGGTTTCGGTCTCCCCGGAGATCGAGCCAGAGACGATCGTCACCGCGCCGAACTCGCCCAGCACGCGGGCGGTGGTGAGGACTACGCCGTAGGCGACGCCCCAGCGGATCGCCGGCAGGGTGACCCGCCGGAAGGTCTGCCAGGCGTCGGCGCCAAGCGTCGACGCCGCCTGCTCCTGCTCGGTGCCGATCTCCTGCAGCACCGGCACCGTCTCCCGGACCACGAAGGGGAGGGAGACGAAGATGCTGGCGAGGACCATCCCCGGCACCGAGAACAGCACTTCGAGGCCCATTCCCGCCAGGGTTGGCCCGAACCAGCCGCCGTTGGTGCTGTAGAGCAGGTAAAGGGCGAGCCCGATGACGATCGGGGAGAGGGCGAAGGGAAGGTTGATCACGGAGTCGATCACCGCGTTGCCCTTCCACTTGTGACGGACAAGCAGGATCGCGCAGACGACGCCGAAAACGGTGTTGAGCGGCACCGCGATCGCCACCATCAGCAGGCTCAGTTTCAGCGCGTGCATGCCGTTCTCGGAGGTGATCGCGTCGAGCGGCGCCGAGATCCCGTCTTTGAAGGTTTCAAAGAAGATGATCACCAGTGGCGCAGCTAGGAGCAGGGCCAGGAAGCCGAGGCCGAGGATGCGCAGGCTCCAACGGCTGACGGTGCCGCGGCCGACATGGCCGCGAGCGCTAGCGGAGCTCATCGTCGCCCCCTTTCTCATCGGCCTCACTGGGCATCTCTCCGGCCATCGGCATCACCAGACCACCGCCGGTGGAGCGTTCATGGCGACTGCCCCAGCGCTGGATCAGTGAGATCGCCATCAGGCAGAGCAGGGACGCGAGCAGCAGCACCATCGAGACCGCTGCGGCTCCGGGCAGGTTGCCCGACTCGACCTGGGTCCTGATGAAGACCGAGGAGACCTGGGTGTCGGGCAGGCCGCCGGCGAAGATCAGGACCGAGCCGAACTCGCCGAGGGCGCGGGCGAAGGCCAGCGCCACGCCGGCGGCGAGACCGGGGAGGAGGTTGGGGAAGATGATGCGGCGGAAGATCGTGAAGCCCCCGGCCCCAAGTGAGGCGGCGGCCTCCTCCATCTCGCGATCCATCTCGATCAGCAGTGGCTGCACGGCGCGCACCACGAAGGGGAGGGTGACGAAGAGCAGGGCAACGACGACGGCGATGCGGCTGAAGGCGATGTCGATGCCGAACGGGCTCTCGTTGCCGTAGAGGGCGAGCAGGGTGAGGCTGGCGACGATCGTAGGCAGCGCGAACGGAAGGTCGATGATCGCGTTTACTGCCGCCTTGCCGGGGAACTCGTCGCGGACCAGGATCCAGGCGATGATCGTGCCGAAGACGGCATTGATCGCGACCACGATCAGCGAGGCGATCAGGGTCAGTTTGAGTGAGCGGACCGCCTGTGGCGAGGTGACCTGCTCCCAGAAGTGGCCGAGGCCGGAGCTGAGCGATTCGTCGACCAGCGCCGCCAGCGGGATCAGGACGATCAGGCTGAGGTAGAGAACGACGTAGCCGCGACCGAGGCCGACGCCGACCCCGGGCAGGCGGATGCCTGCCCGGGGAGCTGCTGAGTTGGGGAGGGCTGCCGGGTTAGCCTCCATGGATCAGCCGCTGGTGGAAACGCCGAGTTCGGTCTCGATCTTGGCGACGGAACCGGTTTCGTCGTCGAAGAACTCGTCGTTGACTTTGCCCCAGCCGCCGAACTTGTCGATCGTGAACAGGTCGGCCGGGGTCGGGAACTGTTTCTCGTCGACCAGCGCCGGGTTGACCGGGCGGTAGCCGTGCTCGGCCCAGATGTTCTGACCTTCATCGGACCAGATGAAGTTCAGGAAATCCTGCGCCGCGGGCTCGGGGGCGTCGGTGGTGACGGCGATCGGGGTTTCGATCTGGATCGTCGACGGCGGGACGATGTATTCGATGTCCTCGCCCTCTTCGATCGCTTTGATCGCCTCGTTCTCGTAGCCGAGGAGGACGTCGCCCTCGCCCTGGGTGAAGGTGGCGAGCGCGTCGCGGGCGCTGCCCGGCTGCGCGACCGTCTTTTCCAGCACGGTCTTGACCTCGGCCAGCGCCTCCTCGGGCGACTTGCCCTCGTTCAGGGCGGTGCCGTAGATGGCCATGATGTTCCAGCGTGCGGCGCCGGAGCTGAACGGGTTCGGGGTGACCACGTCGACGTCCTTGGTCTGCAGGTCCTGCAGGGTTTTGATCCCCTCCGGGTTGCCTTTGCGGACCGAGATCACCACGACCGAGTTCTGGGCGATGCCCTTGTATTTGTTGTTGGTCCAGTCTTTGGGGACCAGGCCGCCTTCTTCGACGAGCCTTTCCATGTCGCCCGCCTGGGCGAAGTGGACCACCGATGCAGGCTGGCCTGCCACTACCGCGCGACTCTGGTCGCCGGAGGCGCCGAAGGAGTTGCTGAACGAGACGTCAGCACCCTCGGAGGTTTCCTCGAAGGCCGGCTCGATGAATTCGGTGTAGACGTATTCAGGGGTGGAGTAACCGACTACGTCGAGCTTGCCTCCGGACGATGAACCACCGGTGGTGCTGTCGTCACTACTGCCGCAACCGGCGGCGAAAACGGCGATGAGCATGGCGAGAAGTACGGCCGGGAGGCCGATCTTCACGCTGCGCCGCCGGGAATTGCGAGCGTTCTGCATCGATGTTCCTTCCTTTTTCGACTGACTTACTGCGAAATAGCAGTGCGGCACCGTAGCACAAAGTCGATAGACAAAGTAGGGAATACCGATCGGGATTCGCCCGTTTAGGCTTGCGGCGCACTGGGAGTGGGATCTACGGGAGGAGCGCGGGATGAGTGTCGACGCGATTCGTACGCCGGACGAGCTGCTCGAGGGGCTGCCGGATTACCCCTTCGAGTCCAAGTACCGCGAGGTCGACGGGCTGCGCCTGGCCCACCTCGACGAGGGGGAGGGCAAGCCGGTCGTCTTCTTCCACGGCGAGCCGACCTGGTCGTATCTCTGGCGCAAGGTGATCCCGCCGGTCCGCGACGCCGGCTATCGCTGCATCGCCCCCGACTACGCCGGCTTCGGCCGCTCCGACAAGCCCACCGACCTCGGTTGGTACACCTACGACCGCCATGTCGAGCTGATGGCGTTGCTGCTGGAGGAACTCGACCTGCGCGACGCCACCGTCGTCGTCCACGACTGGGGCGGGCCGATCGGACTGCGGCTGGCGGTCGAGCACCCCGACCGCATCTCCCGCATCGTGATCATGGAGACCGGTCCCTTCACCGGCCACCAGCGCATGAGCGACGCCTGGTTCGCCTTCCGCGACTTCGTCCGCGACAACGACGACGTGCCGGTCGGGATGCTGATCCGCGGCGGCTGCAAGAACGACCCGGGGGACGAGGTGGTCGCCGCCTACGACGCTCCTTATATAGATGGGCCTTCCAAGGCCGGCGTGCGTGCCTTCCCGCTGATCCTGCCGACGACCCCGGAGGCGGTCGGCGCGGTCGAGGGCAAACGCGTCGCCGACGGGCTGCGCGAGGACAACCGGCCCTCACTCGTACTCTGGGCCGACTCGGACCCGATCCTGCCCTTCTCGGTCGGCGAACGGGTCTCCACCGAGCTCAACCTGACGCCGCCGCGCCCGATCGCGAACGCCTCCCACTTCCTCCAAGAGGACGCGGGAGCGGAGATCGGCACGATCATCGCCGAGTGGCTGGGGTGACCTCCCGCACGCGCCGGATCAGCTCGGTCATGTCCGCGTGAGAGCGATCCAGCAGTAGCTGCTTGCGGCGGGGTGGGCCGGTGTCCTCAAGCCAGGTGATGGTTCCTGGCCAGTAGGGGCTGGGAGGGGTGCCGGGGTTGTGGAAGGCGGAGGAGAAGACCCAGCTGCCGGTGTTGTGGAGCTGTCCACCGCCCGCCAGCGGCCAGCCGGCTTCGCCCTCATTGGGCCCGCCACGGTGGGTGTGGCCGGTGACGACGTGGACGCCGGCGACCCCCAGGCGCGTCGCCAGCTCGGTCGCGGCTTCGACGCCCGCGACGAAGATCGCCGTCGCCGAGATGTCGCTGTCGAAGTCCGCGCGCAGCAACCGGTTGAGGGCGCGGATCCCGAGCGGGAAGCCGGCGCGCAGGGCGGCGGCGCGCAGGCGGCGGGCACGACTGCCGCGGCTGTGGCTGCCCGCGATGGCCCGCCAGGCGGCTTCGCCGGGCTGGACGCGGGGGCGGGGGATGGCGGCCCGGGCCTGGGCGAAGCCGAAGCTGAAGCCGTAGATCGGCCGCAGCACCCGCTCGTAGTCGTCCGGTGCGGCCGGAGAGGGGAGGGGGCCGCGGGCGCGGATCAGCGCCGCCGTCGCCAGGCACTCCGGCCGCGGCAGCGTCAGGTGGGCGTCCATATAGTGACCATGGGTGGCGTAGACGTCGTCGCGCAGCCACAGCCCCGGGTAGGCGATCCGCAGATTGGCCGGACCGAGCCAGCCGTCGATCGTACCCCCGGCGCCGTTCCCCGGGGCCTCCTCGCGCTGCTCGAGCCCGAGCTCGCCGGCGCCCGCGAGCGAGAGCCGGTCGAGCAGCGGCTCGGCGAGGCGGTGGTCGTGGTTGCCGGGCACGATCGTCACCTCGCGCTCGCCCAGCGCCTCGCCCAGCTCCTCGAAGAAGGGCCGGGCTGAGTCGAGGGCGACCCCGAGCGCGAGATCGCGCAGCTCGACCACGTCGCCGAGCAGGACGACCCGGTCGGCGCCGGCGATCTCCTCGAGCAGAAGGCGCCGCACCGCGGGATCGCGCAGCACGTCCTCGCCGCTGGCGGCGCCGAGGTGGAGGTCGGAGATGATCGCCGTCCGCATCCCCTCCTTTTACCGTTTGGCTGATCAGCCAGGGTGGTGGCTAGACTTCGCGGATGCACTCTTTCGGCGACGAGCAGATCGCCCCCGCCAACGGGATCGAGCTCTGCTACCAGGAGATGGGCGACGCCGACGGCGAGCCGCTGCTGCTGGTTATGGGCCTGGCGACGCAGATGCTGGCCTGGGACGAGGGCTTCTGCGGACTGCTGGTCGAGCGCGGCTTCCGCGTCATCCGCTTCGACAACCGCGACATCGGCCGCTCGACCAAGATCGAGTCGGCGGGGGTGCCGCGCCGCGCCGACATGATCCTCGGCCGCCGTGGCAGCGCCGCCTACCTGCTGCGCGACATGGCCGCCGACACCGTCGGCTTGATGGATCACCTCGGCATCGAGTCGGCCCATCTGGTCGGCGCCTCGATGGGCGGGATGATCGTGCAGACGATGGCGATCGAGCAGCCCCGGCGGGTGCGCTCACTGGTCTCGATCATGTCCAACACCGGCAGTCGCTGGACCGGGATGCCCAGCCGCAAAGCGATGGCGGTGCTGCTGGGCCGCCCACCGCGCGGTCGCGAGGCGGCGATCGAGCGCGCGCTGAAGACCTTCGGCGTGATCGGCTCCCCGGGCTACCCCTTCGACGAGGAGCGCCTGCGCGACGTCGCCGGCCGCTCCTATGACCGCGGCCACAGCGCCGCCGGCGTCGCCCGGCAGCTGCACGCGATCAGCGCTTCCGGCGATCGCACCCAGGCTCTGCGCAACGTTCGCGTCCCCGCCACCGTCATCCACGGCAATCGCGACGTGCTCGTGCGCCCGGCCGGCGGCCGCGCCACCGCGCGCGCCATCCCCAACGCCCGCCTGAAGCTGATCGACGGCATGGGCCACGACCTGCCCCGCCAGCTCTGGCCGGTCTTCGCCGAGGAGATCGCCGACACCGCCGCGCGCTCCCGCTCCGTAGTCGAGCAGCCCGCTTGAACTAGCGCTAGCCTTCGCTCGGCAAGTTTCGGGCTAATAAGGGGGAGTTGGGGGATGAGAACTCAGGGAGCCGGCAGCGGTCTGACCCTTCTCGCGGTCGTGGGCCTGGCCTGCCTGGCGCTGCTGGCGCCGAGTGGAGCCAGCGCGGCGACCGTCGTCAACGGCGACTTCGAGTCGGGCGAATTGACGGGGTGGAGCGTCAGTCGGGCGACGACGCTCGGCGATTGGTATGCCTACAAAGGCACCAACCCCCCGATCGGCGGCAAGGCTCTGACCGCGCCCGTCTTCGCTCCGCCGCAAGGCACCTTCGCCGCGATCACCGACGAGTACAACCCCGACACGCTGGTCCTCTACCAGGACGTCGCGCTGAGGCCCGGATACGAACATCGACTCAGCCTCTTCGCCTATTACACCTCGCTCGAACCACTCGCGGTGCCGACTCCCGACACCCTCTCGGTCGACGAACAAGTCCTCGCCGGCAGGAAGAACCAGCAGTATCGGATCGACGTGATGCGCCCCGAGGCCCCGATCGAATCGCTCAACCCGGGAGACATCCTGCGCACCGTCTTCCGCACCCAGTCCGGCGACCCCAAAGAGAAGGCCCCGGCCGGGTTCGCCGCCGACCTCAGTGCATTCGCCGGTCAGACGGTGCGGTTGCGGATCGCGGTCGCGGCCACCGAGGAAACCCTCAACGCGGGGGTCGACGCCGTCGCCGTCGCCAGCGCTCCACCGGGGCAGTTGCCGCCCCTGGGGCCGGGCTTCTTCAAGGGCGCCGGCAAGCTCAGCTTCGGCAAGGTCAAGCTGAACCGGACCAACGGCAGCGCGATCCTGCCGGTCGACGTGCCCGGTCCCGGCAGGCTCAGCGCCAAGGCCGAAGGCCCGGTCCCGGTTGCCGCGAAGGCGGGGGCGAGCAAGGCCAAGAAGCTGCGCAAGCTGATCAAGCCGGTGAGCCTCAAGGTCACCACGGCGGGCACGGTGAAGCTGCGCCTGCAGCCGACCGACGCCGCTCGCGGAATCCTCGAGCTGAAGCAGAAGCTGCGGGTCAAGGTCGTCGTGACCTACACGCCGGCCGCGGGCTCGGCGGCGACCGAGACCGTGCCGGTGGTGCTGAAGCTCGAGGCGGGTCAGCGCCGACAGCGCTGACGAGCGCCCCAGAATGCGGCTGAAAGGAGTCGAACCTTCACGGGCTCTCGCCCACACGGACCTGAACCGTGCGCGTCTACCAGTTCCGCCACAGCCGCGGGACGAGGCAATTTACCGGTTGCGCCCCCGCCGACCCCCGCTGCCCCGGGAAGCACCCCGAATCCGTCTATCGCTAGAATGCCCGTCCCTTGCCGCTATCGTCTAGGGGACTAGGACGCTGGCTTCTCATGCCAGAAACCGGGGTTCGAATCCCCGTAGCGGTACTCTCAGGAAGCGCTCTACGAAGCCAAAAGCCCCGGTTTGCCGGGGCTTTTCTCGTTCAAGTAGTGGCAACAATTGGCAACCGGTACCGCGGGCTCCTCAACCTCCGGCTCCGACAGGGCCTCCCGGATGCCTTGTAGCCGGACGCGAACTTCGTCGGAGGTCGCCCCGACCGGCGATACTGCTCCCGTGGAGCTGCTCGCGGTTTCGACGGGGGTCGCCATCGCCTACGGAATTGGCCTCTGGGTCGTGCTGATCATCGGGCCGGCGACGGTCACGGTGCTGAAGGGTCAGTGGCCCCTGTTCGATTACGGCTGGTTCACGCTCGGGATTGTTTGGTGGATCACGGGCTTCAGACTGGCCCGACCCGAGTCCTGGTGGGCCCGCCATCTCTACGGCCCAGCCAAGCTTGCGCGCGCAGAAGCTCGTTACCCAGAAACCTTGGATGAAGAAGAAGGAATTGACGGAGAACCCGAGCCACGGTGGGTCTACATCGCAACCGCACTCTTCCTTGCCCTCTGCATCCTCGCGGCGATCCTCGCGGTCGGAGGGCTCCTCGGTCTCTAGCGCCGGACTACCGCATGCCGGGACCGGAATTTCCGCGGATTGCGTGACGACGAACTACCGTGCCAGCGAGATCGAATCACCCTTGACCCGCGCCGCGTGGTTCGTCTTGTGTTCCGGTGGGGGTACTCCAGAGCCAAAACCAGATGAGCCGTCCGAGAGGCGGCTTTTTTGTGCATGGTGGTTGCGGAACCGGTCCCGATTGCCTCGTCCTCTGCGCCGGAAGGCGCGCCGCCGCTCATGCCGGCGCCCCGTCGAAGGCTGCCGCCAGCGCGTCGGCTACCGCCTGTCCGTCCGGCGGCGCTGCGATCGAGAGAGTCAGCTCGCCGCCGCGCTCCTCCAGGGCGAGATCGAGGAACGAGCAGCACTCCGCCTCGGCGGCGAGGATTCCCTCGAGCCGTCCGCGGGTCTCCGCGTCGGAGCGAAAGCGCAGCAGGTGGCGCCCTCCGACCGCTTCGTGGTCGATCAAGCTCTTGGTGCCGATCTCGGCGATGGCGACAAGTCGTCGCTTGAGGTCGCCTGCGCCTAGCGAGCAGGCGATCGGTAGGGCTTCGGTCATTCCAGCTCCTGGGGGTCGGGTTGTCGTCTCGTTAGTGTTGAACCTGAACCTGGGTTCAGGTCAAGGAGGATCGATGGCGGAAGCAACGCTCAGGATCGGCGAGGTCGCCGAGAGGACCGGGACGAGCATCTCGGCGATCCGCTTCTACGAGCGCGAAGGGCTCTTGCCCGCGGCCGAGCGGGTCGGTGGTCGGCGGCGCTTCGGCGAGGAGACGGTGGAGCGCCTGAGGATTATCGACGTGGCCAAGCAGGCGGGCTTCTCGCTGGAGGAGGTCGGCGTTCTGCTCACCTCGATAGACAAGGGCGCTCCCGCGCATGAACAGCTACGCGCGCTCGCCGACCGCAAGCTGCCGGAGGTCGAGGCCCTGATCGCGCGAGCGCAGGCGATGCGTGAGTGGCTGACGATCGCCCGCGCCTGTGGCTGCGACTCCCTGCAGAGCTGCGCCCTCTTCGTCGCCGACCCGTGAAGCAGGGCGTCAAATCCTAGGCCGGGTCTTAACGCACGCAGGCCACCCATCGCCCGGCTCTACAGCGGCGTGCAGGGCAGGGCGTGGGTGACCTTCAGCAGGGTGTCGTCGCTGAACCGGACCTGTCCTTCGGCGTAATAGACCCCGGTCGGACAGCTGGCGGTGAGGAAGCTCCGCTGCTTGCCTTTGTAAGTGAATTCACGGTTGATCGTGAACTTGAATTTGGTGACCGAGCCGGCGCCGCCCGCGATCTTCGGGATCTGCGCCTCCGCGTGCATGCCGTAGTGGCCGCGGTCGATGCGGCTGAGCTCGACCGTGGCGACGACGGCGGTCGGTGCCGGCACGTTGACGTAGGTGTGGATGAAGAGGCGGGTGGTGCCGTTCTGGACCCCGCCGTTGAAGATCAGGATCGGGCCCTTGGCTTCGATCAGGCTCTGTTCGGGGAAGGCGACCTCG
>Ga0190264_10000016_pt1 | contig 25725 bp, 18 predicted proteins | sample Popmic112T_FD_136651 | JGI IMG/M metagenome (GOLD analysis project Ga0190264, IMG submission 136651) | Populus adjacent soil microbial communities from riparian zone of Indian Creek, Utah, USA - 112 T | ecosystem: Environmental > Terrestrial > Soil > Riparian zone | place: USA: Utah | collected... | reverse complement strand
GGCTGGTTGTCGCCCCATTCGCAGATCGAGAACAGCACCGGGCGGCCGGCCTTGCGCAGCGCTTCGCGCATGGTCAGGTAGGCGCCCTCGGCTTTCAGTCCGTTGGTGTTACACCAGTCGTACTTGAGGTTGGAGGCTGTAAGCGATGAACTATCGCAAGAGCGTACTCACTGGTGCTCTTGGACGCAGACATGCCGATGAGGGCGGCGCTCTTGACTACGGGGCACAGGTCAGCACCTGTCCACTTACTAACAACGCACGATTCTGCCTGCGCCTTGTCCATTTGCTTCCGCCAAACTATCGGACATCTCCGGCCTATGCGGTGCGCTATTCGCGCTATTGGCCTTAGTGCCTATTTACACAGGACGTCGCGAATTGCATTTTGAAACGCGTCGAATTTGGGATCGGCCAATCCGATCACAGCGGACCGACTCGCTCGATTCGGCGAGGCGAGGCTACTACTGAGCGTGCAGCGTCTAAAGATATTCCGAAGCGACTGAGTGCCTGGGGAGACGAAATGGAACATCGCCACATCGCGGTCGGACCCGGCGTACTGATGGCACTCGCATTGCTGACTGCCTGCACCAAATCATCGCATCCGAGCTCGCCAACTTCGCAGCAGGCTTCGCCTTCTCAGGCTGCACCGGACGCGGTCTCCGGCAATCCGGAACGCGACGCCTACTTCGGCGATCTGCACCTGCACACCAACTATTCGCTCGATGCCGCAGTGATGTCTCTGGCCGATCCCGACGACGCTTATCGATACGCGCAAGGCGAGCCGCTCAAGCGCGCCGAAGGCGTCATGATCCAGCTGAAGCGCCCGCTCGACTTCCTCGCGATCACGGACCACTCCGAATACATGGGCGTCTATCAGACGCTACAGAACAAGAAGAGCCCGCTGTACGAGTCCGATCTCGCCGAGGCACTGCGCAGCCCCGACATTGACGTAAAGACCAAGGCTTACTACTCCGTGGTTGCAGACATAAGCGCTGCCAAGCCTCGCTCGGAACTCTCCGACCCGTCGATGCAACAGAACGTGTGGAAACTCTATCCCGAGCTTGCGACCAGGCATTACAAGCCCGGCAAGTTCACCACCTTCGTGGCGTTCGAATGGACCTCGATGCCGGGCGACTGCAATCTGCATCGCAACGTGATTTTCGGCTCTTTGAAGGTGCCGTCCATTCCTTTCTCCTCGTTCGATTCGCAGCGGCCCGAGGACCTGTGGACGTATATAGAGAATGCGCGGAAGGCGGGCTCGGACGTCGTGGCGATCACACACAACGGGAACATTTCCTGCGGAAAGATGTTCGCACTGACCGACTCGGACGGTAGGCCAATCGATGCCGCGTACGCCGCGCGACGCGCATCCAACGAGATCGCGACCGAAATCATTCAAGGCAAGGGAGCATCGGAAACTCACCCGTCGATCGCCATGAACGACGAATTCGCCGCCTTCGAGGCCTTCACCGTCCAGTTGAACAAGATGCAGCCGCTGACGGGTGCAGCACTCGGCGCGAAGACTTCGTATGTGCGCGAGGCATTGAAGAACGGGTTGATGATCGAAGAGAAGGTCGGCAAGAACCCGTACAGGATCGGCATCGTCGCGGGCAGCGACTCGCATGTCGGCGCAACGCAGCCGGCGGAGAACAATTTCACCGGCTTTCATGGCGATGCGGATGCATCGCCCGAAATGCGCATCGTCAAGCCCGAAAACCTCTACTCGTATATGGTCGGCAGCGGTGGACTGACCGGCATCTGGGCGCCTCAGAACACCCGTGAAGCACTGTTTGCGGGCCTCAAGCGTCAGGAGACGTTCGGTACGAGCGGCGTGCGCATTCGTCCGCGTTTCTTTGGCGGCTGGACATTTCCGCAGAACATGACTGCCGCATCCGGCTGGATCACGACGGCCTATCGCGACGGTGTGCCGATGGGAGGCACGCTACCTCCTCGCGCAGAAAAGTCTGCGCCGACTTTTGCCGTATCCGCTCTCAAGGACCCGGATAGCGCCAACCTGGATCGCATTCAGGTCGTGAAAGGCTGGACCAAGGACGGCGAAACCTTTGATCGCATCTACGATATCGCCTTATCTGGCGGTCGTACCGCGGATACGAAGACTGGGAAGGTGCCGCCCGTGGGCAATACCGTGGACGTGGCGACAGCCACCTACTCCAACTCGATCGGCGCTCCCGAGTTGTCCGCCGTGTGGACGGATCCCGACTTCGATCCGGCAGCGCGAGCCTTCTACTACGTCCGTGTGCTCGAGATCCCGACGCCGCGCTGGAGCACTTACGACGCCGCGAAGCTGAAAATCGCGCCTCGCAAGGACGTCGAGGCCACGATTCAGGAGCGGGCCTGGACTTCACCGATCTGGTACGGGCCCGATCGCTGAACCGGGTTGGGTCCAATGAGCAAGACCGAGGAACCAGCATTCTCTAAACATTCATCAGGAGCAGTTGTGCGTTCCCTCGCCGGTCTTACGGTCGTTCTGACGCTCAGTGGCTGCGGTAACTCCACTACTCAGCCTCCCGAGGTTTCGGCACGATCGCCGTCGACAACAACGGCGGCCGACACAAGCAACAGGAGTGGGACTCTCATCACAGCCGACGCCGGCGAAGTCCATCCCGCCGATCCCAGCAGGTTCCACAAGACGCCGGGCTACTCACCCTACGCAGGACGCAACTACCCGGAGCGCGCGTACTTCGGTGACGAGCATGTCCATACATCCTGGTCCGGCGATGCCGGTGGTGCGGGTACGCGGCTTGGCCCCGAAGAAGCGGTCCGCTTCGCGCGCGGCGAGGAGGTTATTGCCACGAGCGGTCAGCCGGTCAAGCTCGGCCGACCTCTCGACTGGGTCGCCGTCACGGATCACTCTGACGGCATGGGCACGCTGGCCGAAGTGAAGGCCGCCAATCCGGAAATGATGAGAGATCCGACGCTCAAGCGCTGGCATGACATGTTCAAGCAAGGGGGAGCAGAAGCCCAGAAGGCAACCTTCGAGATGATCCAGTCCCAGGCCAACAAGACGCTGCCGCCGCTGGTCATGAGCGCGAAGTTTGCGAAATCCACGTGGGAAAAGAACACGACCATTCAGGAGAAGTACAACGAGCCTGGTCGCTTCACAACATTCATTGCGTATGAATGGACGTCGAATGCGGGCGGCGGCGACAACCTGCATCGCAACGTGATCTATCGTGACGGTAAAGACAAGGCGGACCAGGTGTTGCCCTTAACCACGTTCGAGAGCGAGAACCCGGAAGATCTGTGGAAGTGGATGGAGAACTTCGAGCAGAAAGCCGGCGGCAAGCTGCTGGCGATTCCTCACAACGGCAACCTGTCGAATGGCCGCATGTTCGCGTTGACGACCTTCGAGGGTAACCCGCTGACGCGCCATTGGGCGCAGGCGCGCCAGCGCTGGGAACCGCTCTTCGAAGCATTGCAGATGAAGGGCCAGAGCGAATCGCATCCCGGGCTGTCGACGACCGATGAGTTCGCGGTCGGCTACGAGCTATGGGATCGCGGCAATCTCACGCTCGTCCCCAAGCAACCCGGCATGATTCAGTACGAGTACCTGCGCGAAGCCCTCAAGAATGGAGTGAAAATCGAGCAGGAACTCGGTGCAAACCCGTTCAAGTACGGCATGGTCGGCGGCACCGACACCCACAACGGTCTGACGGCGGCGGAGGAGGAGAATTTCTATGGCAAGTTTCCGTCCGCCGAGCCCAGCCCGGAACGCTGGAATGAGGACGCAATTAAGTTCGGCGACCGCGTCGTCAAAGGCTGGGAAATGAGCGCAGCGGGATACACCGGCGTATGGGCGACCGGCAACACGCGTGAAGAGCTGTGGGACGCGATGAAGCGTCGCGAGACCTTTGCAACCAGCGGCCCGCATATTACGGTGCGCTTCTTCGGTGGTTTCGAATTCACCAAAGGCGACTTGTCGCGCAATCTCGCCGCGGTTGGCTATGAGAAAGGCGTGCCCATGGGCGCAGACCTGAAGAATGCGCCGAACGGCAAGTCTCCGACCTTTCTCGTCGCCGCCATAAAGGATTCGTTGAGCGGCAACCTCGACCGCATTCAGGTGATCAAGGGCTGGCTCGACAGGTCCGGCAAGCCGCAGGAACGGATCTACGATGTAGTTTGGGGCGATGCCGATCGGCGCAGTTTCAAGAATGGCAAACTCACCCCCGTGGGCAACACCGTCGATCCTGCCAGTGCGAGCTGGCGCAACACCATCGGCGATCCGGAACTCATCGCGGTGTGGAAAGACCCTGACTTCGATCCCTCCGCGCGGGCCTTCTATTACGCACGCGTGCTCGAGATTCCCACGCCACGCTGGACGGCGTACGACGCGCAGTACTTCAAGGTGAAGATGGGCGCGAACGCGCCGATGATCACGCGGGAACGCGCCTTCACTTCACCGATCTGGTACACGCCATGAAGCGCTGCTTGCATGAACTGCCTGATCGACACTGACGCTTACACTGATGGTTGCTCTCGCGACGACACCGTCACAAATCCCGACGGTTCAGTGGTTCTGTGTTCCGAACCCACAGCGCCCTAGCACAAGCCAGTGAAGAACTGAATCAAGACGCAGCCGGGCAATGGCTGGCTCACGCATTTTCGACTCCAATGGCCCGAAGCAGGCGTACTTCGACAGGGCATCGGTGCTATCGGATATTGCAGTGGCGAAGTGAACAATCCGATCGACCAGTACGACGCAACATGCGGCGCTGCGAGCTGTTCTCCCTTCCCGAGTGTCGTGCGGGGTTTGGAGCGTATAAGCAGCGAAACTGTGTCTATAACTTGCTCAAATGCCGGAGCAGTGTTGAAGCAAAGTGGGAACTCCGCGGGCCTAGGTTGTGAACAGCACACACTTTGGATTTCACCAGCCTCGGTGACGTCAGGTATCGCTGGTCGGGCCGCTGCTTCGCGAACTCGACGGGAATCTCCCCTGGCCGAGCGGAAAGAAGCGTCGTTAGTTGGTCGGATCGCGAATAGAGTGCAAAATCGGCCGGCGTGCCTACCCGTTTGACCGCCAAGTTGGGTGTTTTTTCTCGAGGTATTTCCTGGTTCTGGTGCATTGGCGGAAAAGCGGAGGAATTCGTGCCCTTTAAGGAGAGCATGAATGACCCAGCCAATCGAGCGCGACCGGATTTATCGCGGTCGCAGGTTCCAGACCGAAACCATTGAGCTCTGTGTTCGCTGGTACATTACCTACCGGCTGAGCTACCGCGATTTGGCCGCCATGATGGCAGAGCGCGGCGTGGTCGTCTCGCACACGACGATCATGCGTTGGGTCCTGCACTACCTGCCGGAGTACGAGGAGCGTTGGAATCGCTTCGCCCGACCGGTGGATACCTCTTGGCGCATGGATGAGACCGCGATCCGTGTTCGCGGCAAATCGGCATATCTTTATCGAGCCGTTGACAACCACGGAAAGTCGGTCGATTCACTGTTGCGAAATGATCGCGGAATCGATGCCGCGCAGGCATTTTTCCGAAAGGCAGTCGCCACCAAACAGTCGACGTGGCCACGGAAACGCACTCTCGATGGGCATGCGGCGAGTCATAGGGCAGTTTGCCTGCTAGGCGACGAAGACCAGAGATGGAAGTCGGTACTCGTACGCAGTTGCCGCTATCTGAACAACATCGTCGAGCAAGATCATCGAGCGATCAAACGTCGCTGCGCGTCGATGTTGGGCTTCAAATCATTTGAGACGGCCGCCACTGCGCTTGCCGGCATTGAACTAGCGCACCGGATCCACAAGGGACAGTTTTACTTTGACGGCAAAGGGCCACAGGGCGGCTCATCGTTGAAACATTTCTGGAACCTGGCTCTGGCGACCTCTCAGTCTCGCAACTCCCGGCGGAGCGTATTTCCTCCTGTCCGGTCCGCAATGCACCAGAACTCAAACGCGAGGATGCATAAGAATTCCACGGCTAACAAAACGTCGCCCTTGCGCTACGCGCGAAAAGTCTTCTATCGGGGTGGCCTGTAGTTGCTGGTGATGCCAAACGGCGGACGCTGTTGGCGATACAGCTACCGCTACGGTGGGAAGTACAACACTCTCGCCCTTGGCATAAGGCCGGACGTTTCGCTTAAACAGGCGAGGGATCGTCATCAAGCGGCTCGGTCAATGCTCGCAAATGGCATCAACCCCTCGGCGCATATGCGGGCACAGATCAGGCGCGGTGTTCATGCGGATCGCCACTAACTACGCAACAAGGCTACGCACAGCCATGGTCCGGGGCGATTCGCATCTGTGCGTACGGTATGCGGGTCGTTACGTATGGCGTCATTCGGTTGAGCGAAAAACTGGCGGGTCTAAGCGCTCCGGCCGCGCGAGTGCGCGTGCGCGTTCCGCAGGAAGAAGCGTAACCCGACGGAACAGCCATTTCGACCTGCGATGTGGCAGCATCGATAGATGCCGTGCGAACACTGTCATGGCATGGGCTACTCAGGCGTCAATTGAAAGGAATAGGAGAGGGCATGGTCGCGCAAACAGTCTTGTTGTCGAAGGTGCTCGGGCTCTTCCTTATCATCGTCGGCGCACTGGTGGCAGTGCAGCGGAACGATTTTATTGGCGTTGTCCAGGCCTTCACGCGAGACCGATTGCTTCGCGTCGTGGTTTCCGCAATTGAAATGATCGCCGCCCTGTTTCTAATAATGCTGCACAACGATTTCTCATCCGTTCCCGCCATGATAATCGCCGTACTTGGGTGGATGGCCTTGATCGAAAGCATCGTCTACTTTGCGCTTTCAAACAGCGTCACCGAAGCGATAGTCGATGTGATCAACACCCCGATGCTTTTTCTGACTGGCGGCATCCTGTCCGCAGGGCTCGGCATCTATCTTTCGGCTTGGGGGTTTGGTGTTCTCTGATGCTTAGCATCAAAGTCGCTTTGTAATGAATAACGCAATCCCTCCGTTCACCGAGAGTCCCGAGGAAGTGGCGCGTGGGCTTGGCGTCAGCCTGGAGGTTGGGCTAAGTCAGGAGGAAGCGACTGCGCGGCAGCAGCGTTTTGGTCTCAACAGTCTGCCCGCGCCCCCGCCGCCGTCGAGATTGCGCATCTTTGCGAGGCAATTCTCCAGCGTTCTCATTTTGATTCTGCTCGGTGCGGCCATATTGTCTGCCGCGATCGGCAACACGAAGGATGCGACCGCCATCGCCTGCGTAGTGCTGATCAACGCGTGTGTCGGTTTTTTTCAGGAGTATCGCGCGGAGCAGAGTCTTGCAGTCCTTAAGCAGATGTTGCCGAGTAGTGCGCGAGTTCGCCGCGACGGACACCTTGTTGAAGTTCCCGCGGATGCACTCGTCCCGGGTGACGTGCTGCTAGTGGAGGCAGGAGACCGTATCGCCGCCGATGGCCGCGTAATCACCGCGCCGAACCTCGACATCGATGAGTCGAGTCTCACGGGCGAGTCCGCTCCGGTCCCCAAGCGTTCAGAGCAACTGACCGCAACAAATGTCGCCATCGGGGATCGAGTCTGCATGGCGTTCATGAACACGCTCGTGACCAGAGGGCGCGCCGAGATTCTGGTGACGGCAACCGGAGAAGCCACGGAAGTCGGAAAATTGTCCCGGCAACTCGCCGAGGCAGAAGAGCCGGCCAGTGTTTTGCAGGTTCAGATCGATCGACTTGGCAAGAGGCTTGGTGCTATCGCAATCACCCTGGTCGCGCTGCTTTCGTTTTTAGAGCTTTTGCGTGGCACCGAGTTGGCGCACGTGGTCCTCGATGCCATCGCGCTGGCTGTCGCGGCGATGCCGGAAGGCTTGCCGGTTGTTGTCACTGTGACACTCGGCGTCGGCATGCAGCAACTCGCGCGCCAGCGCGCGATCGTCAAGCGGCTCGCCAGCGTGGAGACCCTGGGTTGCACCACGGTGATCTGCTCGGATAAGACAGGGACACTGACGCTGAACGAGATGACAGTCCGTGCGGTCTATTTCGCAGGCCGATTCTTCGATGTCAGTGGCGAAGGCTACCGCACGCAGGGAGAGATCCGAGCGGTTGGCGATGCGGACCCGGACTCCGATCCGGCCCCTTTGCTCGTCGCAGGGGTTGCTTGCAATGACAGCCGATTGGTCGGGGAGCGCGCGATCGGGGATCCGATGGAGGCCGCTCTTCTTGCCGTTGCCGCCAAGGCTGGAATTGATCAAAAGGTCATCAGCCAGGAGCTGCCTCGAATAGCTGAAGTACCGTTCGAGTCGTCCAGCAAGTTCATGGCGACTTTCCATCAGGCTGGTGACCAAGTTTGCATGTACGTGAAAGGGGCGCCCGACGTGCTCCTGGCCCGGTGCACTCTGGAACGGTCGATCAACGGTACACGCCCGTTGGAGAAAGGCCGGTCTGAAGAACTGGCGGAGGTGTACGCCAGCCTCGGAGCGCGGGGGTACCGGGGTCTGCTCATCGCATCCAAATCCTTTCCCGCCGTGGACTTCAAGGCTTCGGAAGATCTCGGGCATCGCGTGACCGACCTTACGTTCCTGGGGCTAGTTGGGATCGTGGATCCACCGCGTCCGGAAGCGAAAGACGCCATTGCACGCTGCCGCGACGCGGGCATTGCGGTCAAGATGATCACCGGCGATCACAAGTCGACGGCGCTGGCCATTGCGCGTGTGCTCGGGGTCGATGGGGTGGCATTGTCCGGCTCCGAGCTCGATGAAATCGATTCGGTGCAGATTCAGGCAACGATCGATCGAGTAACTGTATTCGCGCGCGTCGCTCCCGAGCACAAAGTGAAGATTGTGCGCGTGCTGCAGGGGCAGGGGCACGTTGTCGCCATGACCGGAGATGGCGTCAACGATGCGCCAGCGTTGAAAATCGCCGACATCGGAATCGCGATGGGGATAAATGGAACAGCGGTGGCGAAAGAGGCCGCGACAATGGTTCTGACGGACGACAACTTCGCGACGATCGTAAGTGCGATACGCCGCGGCAGAATTCTTTACGACAACATCCTCAAGTTTGTCCGCTTCCAGCTCTCGACGACGATCGGCACCGTGTTGACAGTTTTCTTCGCGCCGCTCGCTGGACTTCCTGAGCCTTTCACGCCGCTGCAGATTCTCTGGATCGCGATCATCATGGACGGGCCGCCGGCCATTTCGCTCGCCTTCGATGCCGCTCGTCCGGGCATCATGCGGGAGCCACCGCGAAAGCGAGATGCATCTGTGCTGCCGCTGCCGCGGCTGACGAAGATCTTCGCCTATGGGCTCACCATGATGGCAGGCACGCTTGGCGTGCTTCACTACGGCTTGCAAATGTTTTCTCACCGTGAAGCACTATCACTCGCGTTTACGACCTTCGTGCTCTTCCAGTTCTTCAACATCTTCAATGCACGGGTTGAAAGCCGCAGTGCGTTCAACGCCAGATTTTTCGACAATCGGATGTTATGGGCCTCGCTAGCTGGTGTCGTCGCGTTGCAATGGCTCGCAGTCCAGTGGGAACCCGCCGTAAGATTGTTTGGCACAGCGCCTTTGACTGCTTGGCAATGGGTCCTTGCTGTGTTGGTCGCGTCTTCAGTGCTCTGGTTAGAGGAAGCACGAAAGCTCTTCCTTTGGCTGGTCAGGGTGGTGAGAATCCCCAGACGGCGGCGAGTCTGAGCTGCGCCGCAGTTACTGCAATTGCGACAGGAGTCTAACCATGACAAAAAGTCGATCAATCCTCACGGCGACAGAGTTCTCGGCCTGTGCCGGTCACGCGGACTGGCCACACTTGTAGATAGACGACCAGCGCCACCGGCGTGTCACTTCGCCAGCAATAACGACACTCGTTCCTGACTCAACAAATCGTGCGTTACGCCCCCGAGGACCGCCTGGCGAACCCGATTATGCGTGTAGCCACCGGAGACCAGCAGATTCGCACCCAGTGACTCGATCTCACGCAGGATGGTTGACCCGACGCTGCCGCCCCCACGTGCCGGCGTGTGTACGGTACATGGAATGCCGTGCCAGCTCAGGTAGTCCTGCATCGGCGTGGCTTGTTCAGACGCTGTCTTTTGTGTGGCGACCGTAATGACGTGAACCGATTTTGCACGCTTCAGGATGGGCAGCGCCGCGCTCACGGCGTGCGCGCCTTCGATGCTGCCATTCCATGCGATCGCCACACTTGTTGCAAAGGGGCGCGCAAGTTGGCGTGCAAGTATCAGTAGCGGTCGGCCACAATTTTCAAGCGCAGCCTTGATCGCTCCAAGGGCGACAAGCTCCTTCGCCGAAACGGAAGGGTCCCGCGCAAAGACAATTGCATCGTGATAAATCGCCAACTCTTGCACGGCCGTTTCGACGGTTCCTCGTCTTGCATTGAAGCTCATGCTGCAATTGAGTCCGGTGCGAGGTGCGTCGGCGATGCTCCATCCGCGTTCCGTTGCCAAGGTCTCGAATTCATCCTGGGCCGCCTTCATCCGCTCAGCCACCAAGGATCGCGCTTCGACCTGCAGCGGCGGTTTGAAGCGCGAATGCTGCGGCGACTCGGGTGAAACAAGTTCGCTCAAGTGACCGCCGCTATGCATGACCGTCACGTGGGCTTGCCAGAGCTCGGCTACCTCAACGGCTTGCAGAAGTGTGTTCCGGTCGGCATCGCCTTCCAGCAACGGCACAAGTAGTCTTTTAAGCGACATGATTCGTCTCCCGATGTTCGTGGCTAAGAAAGCGCGATCGGCTATTGATGGCGTTCGATCACTCGTCCGAGTGTTGCGAGAATACGTTCGCGCCACGTTCTTCGCCGCCACTTTGCCAGGTCCAGTGCGGTGCTCTTTGACAAGTCGTCCTCGAAAAATCGCGCAAGTTCTGCACCGAGCTCCGGACTGCGCACGAGGAGATTGACCTCGTCGTTCAGTCCGAACGAGCGGTGATCGATGTTCGTAGAGCCTAACAAGCACCACCTGCCATCAACCATGAGGACTTTCGCGTGCATCATATGTGAAGCGTATTCCCAGATCTCGATGCCAGCCTCCAACAACGTGCCGTAACGGCGACGGCCGGCGCGTCGCACGAGTCCGTGATCGCTATACGGCCCACCCGTTACCACCCGAATGCGTACGCCCCGTGCTTTGGCTTCGAGAAGTTCGCGGCGGATGCCCATGTCGGGGACGAAGTAGGGGGAGCACAAATCGATACTGTGACGCGCTGTCGCCAGCAAGAGCTGCACGACCATTCGCGCTCTCGTAGAACGTCCTGCCGTCGGAGTGCTTCCTACGGGAATCCCATCGGCGAAAGCGGCAAGGTCGGCCTCGAGTGTCGGAAAGGATTCGGCACTCACCAACAGTTCGCCGGCACATTCCAACCAGTTCTCGGCGAACACCGCCTGCAGCCCGCGCACAATGGGGCCCGTAACGCGGACCACACAATCGCGCCACGGCGGCGGATCAAGACGGCTCCAATGATCTGCAATCCCTGCGCCACCGATGAAGGCAATGTTACCGTCCACCACCAGGAGATTTCGGTGGGTGCGACTATTCCATCGGCGCAGCATGTGCCATCGCAGCGGGTGATAACGGTAGACGCGCCCCCCGGCCGCCTCGAGGGCTGCGAAGTGGTGGCGGCGCGTGCGAAAACTGCCGATGGCGTCTACGACCAGGCGAACGGGAATCCCTTCGCTCGCCCGCGCGCACAGCGCCTGCAAAACGGCGTCGGCGGCACTGCCGGGGTAGAAGATGTAGGTCTCGAGATGGATGGATGCGTTCGCTGCCTGAATGGCAGCAATCTGAGCCTCGTATATTTGGGGGCCCTCGCGAATGACGCGCAGCGAATGAATCGCTTGAGCGGGCGTGCCGAGCACTGCCGTCAGCAGTCTCAGCCGCTCCATGTCGTCGAGCCCATGAACTGGCGCGCTGGTGCGATACGAGGCGCCGCGCTCGAACAGGAGTAGATAGAGCAACCACGCCAGTACCAGCGCGCCCGTGATGGCTACGAGGTTCAGCAGCAACGTCATGCGGCAGCCCGAACGTCAGATCGGCGAGGCATCACAAGCCAAACCCTGCGCCAGCGCCCAGTAGCGTCGCGACGCCGAGCAACGCAAAGATGGCAGCGGCGACGGAGTGAACGATCCTCAGTGGAATTCTCGTAGCAAGTTTGTCGCCCACGAATACCGCGGGGACATCGGCAATGAGCATTCCGAGAGTTGTTCCGATGACGACGACTACAGGCATGGCGTAGTGAGCTGCGAGAACGATGGTTGCAATCTGCGTCTTGTCGCCCATCTTGGCCAGAAAAAACGTAACCAAGGTCGCGCCGAAGACGCCTAACCGACGCGCGGCTTCGCCTTCGTCGCTCTCGATCTTGTCCGGGATCAACGTCCAGATGGCCATGCCTATGAAAGATAAGCCGAGGACTATGCGCAGTGCGGCCTGGGGGGACTGATGTGCTAATCCAAGCCCCGACGGCGTCGGCGAGTGCGTGATTGACGATCGTTGCCACCAAGATTCCGGCGATGATGGGGAAAGATTTTTTGAATCGCGCCGCGAGCAAAAACGCCAGCAGCTGCGTCTTGTCACCAATTTCCGCCAGCGCGACGACACCAGTAGAGGCGAGCAAAGCTTCCATGATTTTCTTCAGGCCGGCGAAACACGAATGACCACAAACACTTCCCGGCCAACCGAGGTGTCGTGGTCAAAGGTCTTGCCAAGCAAGGGAACTACTTACGCCATGGCCTGAAGGTCAAGTATGTTGACGTAAGTGTCTTCGCGTCGAAGAGCGGCTACTCCCCAATGACGGGCGGAATCTAGCCCAAAGCACCACGCACGTCGAGCAGTATTCCCAGGTACGCAGGAGCAGCAATCCGCACCTTCTGTTTCGGAGTGTCCCGCGCTCAAATCGGCATTGTGATCCGCGAGGCGGCAGCGATCACGCGCATGCGTCGCTTCTTTCCGATCACGTTCGAATCGGATTGCTTCGGCTTTCCGCCTTTCGAAGGGAAGTGGTTTGGGACGTAGAGCATCGGGGTCCTTGACCGCTGACAGGATTCGGCGGACAGCTCGCAAAGCGGGTGTCCCGCGATGGTGAGTGTGTCGCGGCGAATGATGTCGCCGCCCTGCGCCCGGTGGGATTCGTGTCCTTGCCTAGAACCTTGGGAATAATACGTACTTCACCCAGTTCGGCGTTGAGTTCCCTTCGAGAATGTCTGGCAAGTTCTTCAATAGTTCGTAAAGCCGTGGGGCCGCCGTCATGCTAGAAACAGACTTCGACTCGCTAGAGATAGGCGATTCAATTACCGATTTAACGGCAAGCACAAGACACTCGCCCTGGGAGTTCATCCCGATATCTCGCTCGACAAGGCGAGGGCGCGTCCGCAGGCGGCGCGCACGCTTCTTGCGGATGGAGGTGACCCGTCGTCGATGCGGAAGCGAGGCCTCGGCACGTCAGCGTTGACGCGAGCGGCATAAACGCCTAGTTCTAGGTCAGACTTCATTTACTTAAATCGTGCTCGAAGCGCGGCGCCTCGAGAGTGACCGGACGCGCTGTATGCGAGGACGACTTGAGGGCGAGTAACCCAAATTGTTGCGAAATTGTTCAACACCTGCCTGAAAGATATTCACCGGGAGTGAGTGCCGGGCTACAGGGGCAGTTCGTTTCGTTTGTTCGTGTGAAATTTCGCGTTCGGTATCTCACCGATGCTGGCAAGGCAACTGACACGCGAAGCCTGACTGGCCGGCTGTTAACCGCCTGAAGTCGGAATACTCCTACAGGGCTAGCTCCGCAAGTAAAGCCCGACTACCGAGCGTTATTAGGACTTACACTTCCTCGCCCATATGCCACTCAGGCAGCCGCTATGACCGAAGCATCGGTACTGGTGTCGCGACACCGTGGCCGTTTCATCCAAACGGTTGACCGCAGGTTCCGGCCGGGCGATTGCTGACACAAGGATTCACCGTGTACAACCCCGAGCCCGCGTCTGACGCATTGAAAGAGCTGGCATCCTTTTTCGGTGGCCGTCGCGAGGCGATTCTCGGTGCCTGGCGCCGCGCGGTCGACGCGGACCCGGAACTCACCACCGCGTCCACGATTACTCGCGCGCAGTTCATCGACCACATTCCCGCGGTCCTGGATGCATTTGAATGGCGCCTCTCGGCGCGACTGTCAACCGAACGCGCACAGGCACGCGCTGAGCAGCAACAGTTCGCCGCCGAGCACGGGCTGCACCGCTGGCAACAGGGTTACAACCAACCGGAAACGATGTGTGAGTGGGGTCACTTACATTTATGCTTGCTCGCGGAGCTCGAGAGTTACCAGGCATTCAACCCTGATGTTGAGCCCAGCGCGATGCAAACCGCTCGCCGCGAACTCGTCCGGCTGTGTAGCGACGGTGTGTGCGCGAGCGCAACCCGTTATACCCACTTGCAGCAAAGTGAAGCCGCGAGTCGGGTACACGAGTTGGAATCTGCGCTGGTTCAATTGCAGAAGTTGGAGCAAGAGCGAGCCGAAGCTTGGCGCGAGGCAGCGCACGACTTGCGAGGCCGCGCGCATGCCATTGCGAGCGCCTCCGCAGTTCTCACCCGGGATGGAGTTCCAGAGCAACACCGAACACGATTTTCGGAAATATTGCGATCGGGCGTGCAGTCTCTCAACAAGCTACTGGGCGATCTGATGGATCAGGCGCGCTTGGAAGCCGGCCACGAGCGGCGCCAGATCACCCATTTCGACGTCGCGGTGCTCTTGAAGGAGTACTGCGACACGACTCGACCCCTGGCGGCCGAGAAGGGACTGTTCCTCGTCGCGAAGGGAACACCGCTGCTCATGGTCGATGGCGACCCCGCGAAGATTCAGCGGATCGTGCAGAACCTCGTGCTGAACGCACTGAAGATCACCGAGCAGGGTGGCGTCCAGGTCACATGGGACGCGGGTGAAGATGAGCGCCGACCCCAATGGGTCCTCTGCGTCAAAGACACCGGGCCGGGCTTCAAGCGCGGATCTGCGACGCCACTTGAACGCGTTCTGAAGCGCGCGACGGACGAAGCCCACGAAGTGGAACAGCGAAACGTTCTCCCGAACCAACCAGATCCGCAGGCTGACGCTGCTCCAACGCTCGCATCACAGACAATCCACTCGCGTGCCCAAGTGCCCGGCGGTGAGGGAATCGGATTGTCCATCGTCAAGAGACTCTGTGAAATGCTGGATGCCGGTCTCGAGCTCGAGTCGTCCCAGGGAGAAGGCACGACGTTCCGCATGGTCTTTCCGCGTCGATATCCTGAATCAACAACGCCGCACTAGCGGCGGCCCAGCTCATGACGCTATCCCAATTCATTCGCGACAACATCGAAACCATTCTCATTGAATGGGAGCGGTTTGCGACCACCATTCCGTCCGCCGCCGGAATGGATACACGCGCCTTGCGCAATGATGCCAAGAAAATTCTGCTCGCAATTGCTCTCGACATGGAGAGCGCCCAAAGCGGTCTAGAGCAGTCGACTAAATCGAAAGGACTCAAGGTCAGAAGCGGCGACGCGCAGACGGATGCAACGACCCATGCAAGCGGTCGCTTCATCGATGGGTTCTCGCTCAACGAACTGGTTTCAGAATATCGCGCCTTACGTGCGAGCGTGATCCGCTTGTGGTTGGCGCAGCCGACGGCTGAAACGAAGGGCCGTATCTTAGAGCTCATCCGTTTCAATGAAGGCATCGACGAGGCGCTCACGGAATCGATCAGGCGCTTCTCGGATCAGCTGGATCACTCCAGGGAGCTGTTCATGGGAATGCTGGGCCATGACTTGCGTACGCCCCTGCAGGTGATTCTCCAATCTACCCGGTTGATGTCAAACGTCACAGGAGACCAACAGCAGCAAGCGATTCTGCACATCGACCGCAGCGCGCGCAGCATCAAGAGAATGGTGGAAGACTTGCTGGATGTGGCCCGTACACGTCTGGGTGCCTCAATGCCGCTCGAGCCGCAGCCGACAGACGCCGCGGTGGTCTGCCGCCAGCTTGTCGAAGACCTGCGCGCTATCCATCCCGGTCGTGACATTCGTCTTGACTCCATCGGGGACTTGAACGGTCTCTGGGACTCGGCGCGTTTGAACCAGCTGCTGACGAATCTCGTGCGCAATGCTGTTCAGTACGGCGACGTCGCGTCGTCCATCACGGTACGGGCAATTGGGGAAGAGAATCACGCGGTATTCGAGGTTCACAACTTTGGAGAACCCATTCCGCCCTCAAAGCTTCGTCTCATCTTTGAGCCGATGGTGCGGGCAAATGGAGTTGCGGAAATGCGCGCTCGATCCTACAACTTGGGTCTTGGGCTCTACATCGCCAGCACCATCGCGAAAGCGCACTCGGGAATATTGTGTGCCGAGTCTTCGCGCGACAAGGGCACCACTTTTAGAGCGCGCTTGCCGCGAGGACCGGAAGAGGTAGGCAACCAGTCGTCGATTTCGAGCGAAGCTCTCGATAACACCGGCCGAGGTGATCCCGCGAGACTTGGAATCCAATGACACGAGGAACTCGGCAAGTCCGTGGGTGATACATCTGGTCGGGACGTGCCATCGGCGGACTCCGCATTGGCCCATTCACCGCTTCGATCAAGCGCTCGCGCCAAGCCGCGAGTCCTTCTGGTCGAAGATGAGAAACGCGTACGCGAACATCTTGCGCGCTCATTTTCCGACGAATTCCACGTTGAGACGGTGGGCGATGGGGAACAGGCGCTGATCGCGGTGCTGCGTGCCCGTCCGGATGTCATCGTGACTGATATCGTGATGCCGACGCTCGACGGAGTGGAACTGGTGCGGCTTCTTCGCGACACACCGAGCACCTCCACCATTCCGATTCTCCTCACCTCCGGTCGAGCGCCGGAGGAAGTTCGCATCGCGGGGTTTGAAGTCGGCGCAGATTCCTATCTCGCGAAACCTTATTCGGAACGAGAATTGCGGGCCCGTTTCCGTGCGATGTTGCGAAGCGGTCATCGACGCGACGAGCTGGCCCAGCAAAATGCCTTGGAGCGCTCCACCGCCGAGCGCGCAGCACTCCTGGAGAGCATCACCGATGGATTTTTTGCCATCGACGATCAGTGGCGTTTCACTTATGTGAATGGACGCGCTCGAATTTTTCGGCAAGCCGATTGCCGACCTCTTGGGAAAAGAACTCTGGTCAAAGGTGCCTCGCAAGGATGGATCCGCTTTTCAGCGCGAACTTCGACGACTTTTGAGGACTTCCTCGAGTCGAATGCGCGATGGATCGAAATTCACGTCTTTCCCGGACCCAAAGGGCTGGCCGTCAATTTCCGGGACATTACTGACCGGCGAACCGCTGAGCAGACGATGCGAGAGGCGGAGCGGCGCAAGGATGAATTCGTCGCGACGCTCGCACATGAGCTGCGCAATCCACTCGCCCCGATTCGAAGCGGAATTCACGCGTTGCGAATGCGCCTCGGTGCGAGCAAAGACCATGGACCAGTCCTTGCGATGATGGACCGGCAGATGACCCATCTCGTGCGCCTTCTGGATGACCTGCTGGATGTCAGCCGCATCAGCCGCGGGATGCTCGATCTCAGGAAAGAAGTGGTGGCGCTGGCAAATGTCATCGATGCCGCCATCGAAGCGAGCCATGACCTCATTCAGAGTCGCGAACACAGGCTTTCGTTACAGCTTGGCGACGAGGACCTTTTTGTACATGGTGATCGCACACGCCTGGCCCAGGTACTCAGCAACCTGCTGGCCAATGCAGCCAAATACACCGACCCTGGTGGCCAGATCACCATCTCGCTCGTTCGAGAAAACGATGACGCAGTGATATCGGTGAAGGACACCGGCGTCGGTATACCCCCTCATGCAATTGAGCAGGTCTTCGAGATGTTTTCGCAAGTGCGATCAGCTCAGAATTTGCAGGGGTCCGGTTTGGGGATTGGGCTATCAGTCGTGAGAACATTGGTGCAGATGCACGGGGGCACAGTAATCGCGGCGAGCGACGGTCTTGGAAAGGGCAGCATGTTTACAGTGCGGTTACCCATCATTTCGGCTCCGACGAGCCAAGTCGAACTTGCGAAGCCTGCGGCGCGTGGAAGGACGGAGGCTACGCGGCAAATTCGTGTCCTGGTGGTGGACGACAACAAGGACGCGGCGCAGACGTTGGCGATGCTTCTCGAGTTGGATCAACACATCGTGCGAGTTGCGTTCAGAGGTGAAACCGCGATTTCCGCCGTTCAGACATTCAAACCGGACCTGGTCTTCATGGACCTTGGAATGCCAGAAATGGATGGCTTTGAGGCAACCCATCGAATACGGGAATTGCCGGTGGTGACACATCCCGCCATTGTTGCTGTCACCGGCTGGGGCCAGGAGACTGACCGCGCGCGCACGCGTGCGGCGGGAATGGATGAGCACCTGGTAAAGCCCGTCGAGCCCGAGTCGCTGCGAGCCGTGATCGCACGCATGAGACTTCGTCCAGACCTCTCCTCACATCAGGCCACCTAGACCGCCTTGTTCCGGCATCAATGCACTTTCGGCTCGAATGAGCGCAATCTTGGGCCCGGCCGGGTGTTAGGTTCAATCTGACTCTCCACTCGCCGTCAATTGCGCTAGCGCCGCGCGCAGCTCGTGAAGCTTCGGCGGCTTGCTCAACACGTGACTCACGTGCGGCGGAATCTCATCTTCATCGATCAGGCGCTGTCCCCAACCTGTGAGCAGGATTACCGGCGTCTTGGGTGCGGCTCGGTGCGCCGCAGACGCAACCTTGCGGCCATCAATATGAGGCATGCCGAGATCGGAGATGATCACAGAGAATGACTCGCTGCGCTCGGCCGCCGCCTGCAGTGTCGCGATGCCTTCCTTGCCGCCGCTGGCGATCGTGACGTGATGCCCGTCTGATGTGAGCACGTCTTGCAACGAGTTCAGCAGCAGCGGATCGTCGTCCACGAGGAGGATGCGTAGCCCAGGTGCTGGCCGAAGCGCAGCTGCGGGCTGCTCCGCGGAGGCCGCTTCTGGCGCATGCAGCGGGATAAAGAGTCGAACCGCCGTACCCTCGCCGATTTCACTGTCGATTTCGAGTTCGCCCCCGTGCCGCTGCACCATCCCATAAACCGTGGCTAGCCCGAGTCCGGTGCCGCGCAGGCCCTTGGTGGTGAAGAACGGCTCGAGGCATCTGCGCCGGGTTTCTTCATTCATTCCCGTGCCGCTATCGCGGACTTCGATGCACACCGACTGGTTCGCGAGTCGCGCGCGCAGCGACAGACTGCCGCCGTCGGGCATCGCGTCGACGGCATTGAAGATGAGGTTGGTCAAGGCGTCACGTATCTCCGTCTCTGCTCCCGTGACCACGGGCAAATCAGCGGCAATGTCCGTTTCGAGATTAATGACGACGCCCCGCTCCTGCGGAATATCGCTCCATCGCGCGCGAGTGAGATCGATGACCTGCTGAATCAACTGCTTGATATTCACACGATGATGAAGCGGCAGAGTGTCGCGAGGCCGATAGAATTCCCGCAGGCGGCCTACGGTCTGCGCAACGTCATCGATGGCTTGCCGGATGGTCTCCAGATGCTCACGGTCGCGCTCGCTCAGCGTCGTCGAATGCTCGAGTAGCGCCTCCGCGTAAAGTGAGGCGGGCGAGATTGCGTTGTTGATGTCATGCGCGATGCCGCTCGCCATCTGACCGATAGCGCGCAGTCGCTCCTGCTGCAATACCGCGGCCTGCGTCTGACGCAAATCGTCATACGCACGCTGCAGTGCGCCGTGCATCTGGGCCTGGTGCGCGGCGAGCGCCACGTGCTCGCTCAATTGCCGCAGGAATTCGCAATCGACGCTGCTGAAGCTCGATGATTCGCGTCGTGCTGCGATCAGGACTCCGAACACCTGGCTTTCGACCAGCAACGGCGCGGCGACGAAGGCGGCGAGACCGCCGCGCGCCAGGCGCTGCGGAAACGGAAACTTGGATGCGCGGATGTCAGTCTCATAGACCAGGTTGCCGCGCACGCAACGACTGAGGCCATTCTGGTCGATGTCTATGCGCGCCTGCTCCGTGAGCGCCAGCTCCATGGCGATTGTTTGGCTCTTGGTGCCGACATGGGCGACCGTGAGTGTCGATTGCGCGGCGTCGTACAGGCACACGCAGCCAAAATCGATGGGAAGGCGCTCCTCGAGCGTGCGGATAACGACCTGCAGGATGCTGGGCAGATCCTGTCGCTGGCCAATGGCGCGCGTGATGTGGTCTAACAACCCGAGGCGACCGAGCTGACTCTCGAGCTTTTCCTGCTTCTGCTTCACGTCGTGATACAAGCGAGCGTTGTCGATGGCGATGGAAGCCTGGGCGGCGATTCCCTGGACCAGGCGTTCGGCGCGCTCGGTGAACACATCGCGGTCTGCGTGCCCGAAAAACAGACCGCCCAGAACTTCACCGGAACGCGCGATCACCGGGACCGCCAGATAGCTTCGTACAGGCGGATGTCCCTTGGGTATTCCATGATGCGGCGCATTCTTTCCGTAGCGCGCGTCCTCGTGAACATCCGCGATGCGAATTGCCCCCTGGCCGCGAAACGTGGGTTCGAAGAGCGCCGTGTTGCGTGGCAAGCCGAACTTCTCGAACGCGTCGCGCGGCTCACCGGAAAGCGTGAACAACATGTAGGACTCGCCCTTGTCGTCGGCGACGTTGTAGAAGAATGCGCCGAACTGCGCGCCCGCGAGTCGCGTAGCGGCATCCGTCGCAACCTGAACCACCTCCTGCAACTGCAGCTCCGACGCGAGCGCACGCGCGACGCCATTCAGCGCCTCGGCGTCCTCACGAGCCGCGCGTTCCCGTTCGAGCAATATCACGCGCTCAGTTTCGGCTCGTTTTCGCTCGGTGATGTCGGTCGAAATACCGAAGACCGCATACGTGTCGCCATTGGAATCCGCGAGCGGCGCCTTGACGGAAATATATGTGTGCGGCCCATCTGCGAGCGGCACCACTTCTTCTTCCGTGAACGCTCGACCCGCGGCGGCCACTCGCTGGTCCATCGCGCGATAGGCATCTCCGCCACCACCCGGAAACAGTTCGTGGTCGGTCCTCCCCAGCACCTTCTCCGGCGCACGCTCGAAGAGCTCCGTGAACCGGCGATTGACCAGGAGATATCGGCCGTCCAGCGCCTTCACGTAAATCACGGCCGGCGAACTGTCGACGATCGCTTTGAGCAACTCCTGACCGCGACGCAACTCATTCGCGGTGCGCGCGCGCTCCGCATCGAAGAGGTTGAAGCGTGCGACATTGCGCCAGATGAGCACGGTCAATACGACCACAAGCGCTGCAACCAGAAGCGCAAGTCCAAACTCGGTGTCGTACCAGCCTTTCTTCTGTCCCCACAATCGAATCCAACCCAGAAGTGGAGGCAACAGAATGGCCGCTGGGAGCAGCCGGCGTCCCATCGCGCCACCCGCGCCTTTGGTCATGAGCAGGCCCACGAGTCCGCGCCCAGGGCGAGTGAGAAGGATGCCAACGCTCAACAGCCACATCGCCGCGGCAGTATGCAATGCCATCGAAGCGTAAGGAACGATGCGTTGCAGTGACTTAGCTCCGTAGAGATAACCAAGGAGCGCGAGGAAGCAGATTGCAGCGGTCATCAGCGCCAGCCACTCCGCAGGGCGATTTCCGCGCCCAGTCTCCACATCGAGGATCAGTAGCGAAGTTCCGACCAAGAAGAAGGCAGCTGCCGTCGCGAGTGACATCCGCCCCGGGTGAATGACGCCAATAGAGTTCGAGGTGTCGCTATAAAGCAGCTGATCGATTCCGAGATTAATTCCAGCAAGATATTCGACGAGCGTCAATGTTGCGATGAGGACTACGATGGCCGTCAATGCGAAACCGATTCGCGCGCGGAGCTCTGCGGACATCGAAGGCTTGCTGAGAAGCGCCAACGCGCTCCCCGCGAACACGAAGGAGAGGGCGGTGTTCGCTTTCATGGTCGGAAGATCGGGGAAGACGCGCTTTAGTCCGTCGATCTCGAATTGCCATCCGAGCAGGACGGCGATCCCCACGCCGGCGGCAATGACGCCGGAGCTCAAAGAGAAAAGCGTCCCCAGACGTACTGCATCGATCCTGCTCCCCTCAATCATGGTTTTCGCTTCTCTCGCGGTTGCGTGTCGCTTTCCGAATGCATCTTCGTCTTGAGATTACAGGTGCTGCAAGCGTTTGAGGTTCAGCAGCCAAACTAGCTGCCACGGCGGCGCGTTGCGGGAAACCCCTAGTTTGCCCCCATCGCGCACTCCAGGGCCGCTCAAGCACCAAGCGCGCGTCGCCGGCCTTAGTGCCGCGCAAGCGAACGACTCGATGCTGCCAAGCTGGGCGCTGACTAATGCACTGCTCGAGTGCCATCTCGGTGGCAGTGGCTCGGCGGCAATCGGCGCGGACTTGGCATATGGCTAAGCGCGCTTCGGGTCACTAGGCGCCATATCGCATGTGCCGGCCTTGGGAGTGTTGGCCTCGGGTACTTTGGCCAGAGCGCTCAAACCTTCCAAGTCGCCGTCTGAATGCAGGCCACTTCGCCGAGACTGGGCTGACCAAATGAGCGGCCGGCGACCGCCGGCCGCTCATTACGCTCGCCGTTGGAACTGGCGCCTTGGTAGAGCGAGGCGGCGGGCCAGCTTCCGTCGGGGCTTTGGCGCTTGAGGTGTTGAGTCCATTAGCTGCCCGGCGAAGGTCATGCAAAAAGGAGCCCTCGTTTGCGCGGTCAGACTGGGTTTTTCATGCAAGGTATTTCGAGAGGTATGGATTTTCGGATAGTTAGAGAAACTCCGATAAACAACACCTTCGAGAGCCGGTATAAATCCCTCTCTCCCGCCAATTATTCGGCCGGCGCTGAGATTCGCAGCGTAAAATTCTTGCGCCACCCCAGAAAGCTATTCGATGCACGTGGTCTATATTAGTTAGTTAGTCATGCCGACCGGCGATCGATATTGGCGCTATAACTACCGATTCGATGGGAAATGCAGGACGCTCGCGCTCGGCATTTACCCCGACGATGCTCTGGTGCAGGCTTGCGGACGGAACCGATCCAGCTATTGAAAAGCGGGCAATGGGTAAGCAGGCCTTTCGAAAGAGAGCGATCAAATGAGCGGACACCCGACGTGATGGCTGCTCGATTCACGCTGATTCGCCGCCACAGTGTCGTCATGATTTCAGTTGAATTGGCGGCCTCTGTCGTGCTGACTCGCACGGTTCTCTATTCAACTGATCTTCCTCCGAGGTCGGAGCCCGAGATTCCCGCAAGGCGACGGCCGCGTTGCGGGCCTCAAGCAACGGCGAATTCCCGTGCGCGCTCGACCGCGCGCACCAGCCGGGCGTGTTGCTGGCCACTCTGTCCCGAGTTCAAGAAAACTTCCGCGGCGCGCAGAACTTCTAGCAGCAGCGACATCACTGCTCCCCTTGGTTCCTCAGGCAGCGTTGCGTCGATGTTGCGGCTCGGCGTATCGCGCTCGACCTGATCGACCAGCAGCGCGATCAGATCCGACGACGTCACGATGCCAACGGGCGTGTCATCGACCGCAAGGACTGGCAGCGCGTGGAATCCTCCCAGCGACAATACGTTTGCAACTTCTTTGAGGCTTGCGTTCTCGCGCACCACGGCGACGCGCGACTGCATGACGTCGCGAACGCGGATACCCAGTGATTCACCAGTCCCGGTACATCCCTCTTCGGGCTGCCGCAGAAGCGCAAGCTTGAGGAAGTCAGCAGAGCTAAGGATGCCAGCCATGCGGGCCCCTTCGATCACCAGAAGGTGGTGCACACCCAGTCGTTCCATCAACGCCATCGCCGTGCTCAGCGAATCATCGGGCGCGACCGTCATCAGTGGAGTCGTCATTAATTTCGACGCGGGCAGATTCTTCATGGCCCCCAAACTAGCAGCGGCGGCAGAGCTGTGGCATCCGCAATCGCGCGTATAAAGCTGGGCGGGATGTAAACGGCGTCACGATTTGTGGGCGTCGCGAAATCGGTATCGGCGCATGAGTTTCCGGCAATACGGTTGGGTTGGCTGTGCCACGGCGCGAGACGGGACGCCTAACGACGTGCGCGTCATGGCGACGCCGCGTGAATTTCGAAGGCACGGTCAACAGAATGGCAATGATCATCCCTACCTGACAAACGAACGGTTGGCTATCGTGGATACTACGGATCACGCCGCCGTGGACCAGGACGTCGGCCTCGTAACGCCGAGCAGTCGGAATTCGTACTAACGTTGCATCGCGGAAGCGTCAAACCGTGATCACACTAGTTGGATCGCTGTCAGACAACGGAGCGACACCGCTTTCATGCCCGGCCACGACGATAGCTATGGCGTCAAGACACCCGCATGGAGGGCGCTCGTCTGCCGACATTCTGGTGGCGTCAGGGCAGCGCCGGTATATTCCAGCGCTGGATGGATGAATTTGCACCAACCGAGCGGGTTGAGCGTCGCAGGGAATGCGGCGTGTTCCTGGCACTCGCGTTTGCGCTGGCGCCGATCCTCGCGGTGCTCGTGGTCGCAGGCTTCGGTTTCGCGGTCTGGATCTGGCAAATGATCGCCGGTCCCCCAGGGCCACCGCCGCCATGAGCACGCTGCACATTGCGAGCCTCATCGTGCGTGCTCGTCCGGAGGTCGCGGCCGACCTCGCTTCGCGCATCGCACTGAAGCCGGACGCCGAGGTGCACGCGGTGGACGGTGGCAAGATCATCGTCGTCGTCGAATCGCCCAGTGAGCGTGGGCTCGCCGACTTCATGGACGAACTGCGCAACGAGCCGGACGTGCTCATGGTAAGTCTCGTCTTCCATCAAATGGATGATGAGGATGCGGGCAACGTCGATGCTCCGCATGAACGAATGGAGTCCACATGAGCAACACCCGCCGCGAGTTCATGAAGCGTACCGCTGCGGCGGCCGCGGCCGCTGCTGCCGGAATCACGCTTCCGGCCGACGCCCAGAATCTGATCACCGATCGCGCCTCGACGGAGCTCAAGTGGTCGAAGGCTCCTTGCCGGTTCTGCGGCACGGGTTGCGGTGTGAATGTGGGCGTGAAGTCCGGTCGGGTGGTCGCAACTCACGGCGACGTGCACGCGCCCGTAAATCGTGGCCTCAACTGCGTGAAGGGCTATTTCCTGTCGAAGGTGTTGTACGGTGCCGATCGCCTGACGACGCCATTGCTTCGTAAGGCCAATGGCAAGTACGACAAGAACGGTGACTTCGAGCCCGTGACCTGGGATGAGGCCTTCGATGTGATGGCTGCCCATTGGAAAGCCGTGCTCAAGAACAAGGGCCCCACGGCAGTCGGGATGTTCGGCTCCGGGCAATGGACGATTTGGGAGGGGTATGCCGCCAACAAGCTCATGAAGGCAGGCTTCCGCTCTAACAACATCGATCCCAACGCCCGCCATTGCATGGCGTCGGCCGCATACGGGTTCATGCGCACGTTCGGCATGGACGAGCCGATGGGTTGTTATGACGACATCGAAGCCGCGGACGCGTTCGTGCTCTGGGGCTCTAACATGGCAGAGATGCATCCTATTCTCTGGACACGCGTCACCGATCGACGGCTGTCGGCGCCGAGGACGCGTGTCGCCGTGCTCTCGACCTTCGAGCATCGATCCTTCGACCTGGCGGACATACCCATCGTCTTCAAGCCGCAGACTGACCTCATCATCCTCAACTACATCGCGAACCACATCATTTCCACCGGCCGCGTGAACAAGGAATTCGTGTCGCGTCATACGACGTTCAAGCGCGGGAACATCGACATCGGCTACGGACTGCGCGCCGAGCATCCACTGCAGCGCGCAGCCACGCATGCCGACGATGCCGGGGGTTCG
>Ga0190264_10000015_pt1 | contig 25835 bp, 26 predicted proteins | sample Popmic112T_FD_136651 | JGI IMG/M metagenome (GOLD analysis project Ga0190264, IMG submission 136651) | Populus adjacent soil microbial communities from riparian zone of Indian Creek, Utah, USA - 112 T | ecosystem: Environmental > Terrestrial > Soil > Riparian zone | place: USA: Utah | collected... | reverse complement strand
GTCGACTTCCGCAACGCGATCGTGATCATGACCTCGAACATCGGCGCCTCGGAGATCTCCAAGAACACCTCGATCGGGTTCACCGTCTCCGACGAGACCGGGATGTCCTACGGCGACATGAAGAACCGGATCATGAGCGATCTGAAGAAAGTCTTCCGGCCCGAGTTCCTCAACCGGATCGACGAGGTGATCGTCTTCCACAAGCTCGCCAAGGACGAGGTCAAGGAGATCGTCGACCTGATGATCAACCGCGTCCGCGTCCAGGTTGCCGAGCACGAACTGCAGCTCGATCTGACCGAGGCAGCCAAGGATCTGCTCGTCGACAAAGGCTGGGACCCTTCGATGGGCGCCCGTCCGCTGCGCCGGGCGATCCAGCGCTACATCGAGGATCCGCTGGCGGACGAAGTCCTGCGTGCCGGGCCGATGACCCCGGGCTCAACCGTGATGGTCGACCGCGATCCCTCCGGGGACGAGGAGGACAAACCGCTGAGCCTGACGATCGTCGCTCCGAAGAAGCCGAAGCAGAAGCCGCCGAAGAAACCCGAGCCGGAGACGGTCGGAGTCGGCGCCAAGAAGGGCGACGGCGAGCACGGGTCGGGCGACGAGGACTCCTCGCCGCACGGCGACACCGAGTCCTAGCGCCGACCGCATGAGTGAGCCCGGCCGCAGCGCGATCGGCACCTGGAGCGGCGGCCGTTTTCTGCACTTCGGCGAGACGATCGACGAGGACCGCTTGGCGGCGCTGCTGCGGCCCGGAGGCGGGATCGAGACCGTTCTCACCGCCGACGCTTACGGGCAGGGCGAGGCGGACCGGCTGTTAGGCCGGGCGCTGGCGGGTGTCCCGCGCGAGGGCTACAGCCTCGTCGGCGCCGTCGGCCACGACTTCTACGAGGGCGAGCGCAACGGCCCCAAGGGCTTCCCGCGCTTCACCGACCCGAGCCTGCGCGGGCCCGATGAGTACGCGGGTTACCTGCGGATGGCGGCCGAGGCGAGCCTGGAGCGGATCGGCGCCTCCTCCTTCGACCTGTTGCTGCTGCACAACCCCGACCGCACCGGCTACTCCAGCGAGGTGGTCTGGGACGGGATGGCGGCGCTGCGCGAGTCCGGGCTGACGGCGCGGATCGGCGTCGCGCCGGGGCCCGCCAACGGCTTCACCCTCGACCTGATCGACTGCCTCGAGCGCTTCGGCGACCGCATCGACTGGGCGATGGTCATCCTCAACCCGCTCGAGCCCTGGCCCGGCGAGCTCTGTCTCGATGCCGCCTCCCGTCACGAGGTCAAGGTCCTAACCCGCGTCGTCGACTACGGCGGCCTCTTCTGGGGCGACCTGCGGCCGGGGATGGAGCTGGGCCGGACCGACCACCGCTCCTTCCGCCCGGATGGCTGGATCGAGCGCGGGACCGAGAGGCTGGAGCAGTTGCTGCCCTTCGCCGAGCGCGCCGGCCTGACGCCGATGCAGCTGGCCTGCCAGTGGAACCTCGCCCACCCGGCGGTCGAGTGCGTCGCCCCGACCCTGATCCAAGAGGTCGGCCCCGAGGCCCGCCCGATCGAGGACAAGCGAGCCGAGCTGGGCGCACTGCCCGTCGACCAGCGCCTCAGCAACGAGGACGTCGCCGCGATCCGCGCGATCGGCGACAACACCGGCAGCATGGTCCTCAAGGGAGCGAGCCCGGCTTTCCAGGGCGAGGAGCAGCCGGACCGTTGGGAGCTGAGCGACGAGCTGGTCGCGGCGGGCAGCCGCTGGGGCATCGATCCCGCTCGGGATCTCGTCGCGTCAAGCTGACGGTCAGGGACGGAGGCGGTGTGGGGGAGGGAGGTCGGTACCCCTCCATCAGAAGCCGTCGCGCAGCTGGGTCGAGTCCTGAGGGTTCAAGCGCGGTTCCTTGAGCTTCTGCTGGAGGGGTACCGACCTCCCTCCAACGCAACGCGCTCGGTGGACGGCTCAGGGTGCGGAGCTCACCGAAAGCCCTGGGAGCGTCATCTGCGCTCAAGGTGGGACAGCTTCTGAGCCCTGGGCGCTCCCGGTGGTTGTGTCGTCGGATGGGTCTGGTGACCCTCTCACGGAGGCTCAAGGAACCGCGTTGGAACCCTCGGGACTCGATCAGCTGCGCGACGGTCTCCGGGAGAGGGTCACCAGACCCATCCCTCGCTATGCCCATACGGAAGCCCGCCGCAGGCGCCCGTAGTCTGCGCGCGTGAACCGCAAGTGGTGGACGCTCGCCGGGGCCTGTTCGGGGCTCTTCCTGTTGATGCTGGACTCGACCGTGGTGGCCTTGGCGCTGCCGGAGATCCGGGGGGACGTCGGCGCCAGCAGCGAGGGGCTGCAGTGGGTGATGAACGGGTATCTGCTGACGATCGCGGTGCTGGTCGTGACGGCCGGGCGGCTCGGGGACATGTTCGGGCGCAAGCGGGTCTTCATTGCCGGGATGGCGGTCTTTGCGGTCGGCTCGGTCGTGTCCGGCGCCGCCGGCGACCAGGTCGGGTTGATTGTGGGGCGGGTGCTGCAGGGGGCCGGGGCGGCGCCGATGCTTTCGCTTTCACTGGCGCTGGTCTGCAACGCGTTTCCATCTGCGGAGCAGCCGCGGGCGCTGGGGATCTGGGCGGCGGTGTCGGCGGTGGCGCTGGCGATCGGGCCCCTGGCCGGTGGGGTGCTGATCGAAATCGACTGGCGGGTGATCTTCTGGATGAACCTGCCGGTGGCGGCGATCGGGGTCGCGATCACCGTGATCGCGGCGCCGGAGTCGACCGACCCGGGCGCCGGGACCCGGATCGACTGGGCGGGCTTGGCGGCGCTCACGGTCGGGATCACCGCGGCCGTGCTGGCGCTGGTCCAGTCGAATGCCTGGGACGCCGAGCTGACCACTGCCCTGGCCCTGGTCGGGATCGCCGCGCTGGTCGCCTTCTGGCGGATCGAGCGCCGGGTCGCCGACCCGATCGTCGACTTCACCCTCTTTCGCAACCGGCCCTACTTCGGCGCCAGCGCCGCTGCCTTCGCCTTGGTCGGCGCCTACTGGGCGGTGATGTTCTTCCAGCCTCAGTATCTGCAGGACGTGCGCGGCCACTCCCCGATCGCCGCCGGGCTGCTGATCCTGCCGATCACGGTGCCGATGATCTTCGTCTCGCCCTTTTCGGGTCGGTTGATCGCCCGCTTCGGCGCCCGCCGCTTGATGACCGTAGGCATGGTCTTCGGCGTGGCCGGCCTACTGCTCCTGACCCGGGTCGGCGCCGACAGCCCGTTCACCCTGGTCCTCGGTTCCTACCTGCTGTTCGGGATCGCCCTCGGGCTCGTCTACGCGCCGATGTCGACGGCGGCGATGGCGGTGATGCCGGGGGACAAGGTCGGCATCGCCTCGGGAGTGTTGGCGATGGACAGGGTGTTGGCCGGCGCCGTCTCCCTCGCTGCTACCGGGGCCATCTTCCATGCCCTCCAGGGCGACGGCGACTCCTTCGCCACTGCGGTGGCCGGGTCGACCTGGTTTCCGCTGGGCCTCTGCGCGGTCGGCGCCGCCCTCACCTGGGCTTTCGTCCGCGACGCCGATCCGCCCGGGCCCGACCCGGCGGTGGCCGGAGAGCCGCCCATGGACGAACTTCAGCACCATCGCCATCACCGCCGTTTCCACCTCTAGGGCGGGATCTAATCGGTTAAGGAACTTTTAGCGATGAACTTCCTTGACAAAGGGAATCCCGAGCAGTCCACACGGATATCGCCACACCGCATTCCAGAGCGAAATTTGGCATCCTGTAGGCGATGCCTTCACTGTCCGGGGATGAGCTCCATGAGCTTTCAGAACGTCAAGATCCTCGGTTACTGAGGGCACTCGACGTCGTTGCGCCAGGTGGGGCGCTACGCGAGGGGATCGACAATATCGTCCACTCGCGGACCGGCGGCCTGATCGTCGTCGGCGACCTCGACGACATCTCCCACATGCTCTCCGGCGGCATCAAGCTCGATGTCGACTACACGCCCGCGATGCTTTACCAGGTGGCGAAGATGGACGGGGCGATCGTGCTCAACAGCGAGGCAACCACGATCGCCTGGGCCAACGTGCAGTTGATGCCGGACCCGACGATCCTCTCCTCGGAGACCGGCACCCGCCACCGCACCGCCGAGCGCGTCTCCAAACAGACCGACGCCCTGGTGATCGCGATCTCCCAGCGCCGCGACGTCGTCTCCCTCTACGTCGAGGGAACCAAGTACATCCTGCAGGAGATCCCGGCCGTGCTGGCCAAGGCCAACCAGGGCCTGGCGACGCTGGAGAAGTACCGCGAGCGGCTGGACCAGGTTTCCGGCCGCCTCACCGTGCTCGAGTTCGAGGGCGGCAGCTTCCTCCACGACGCGCTGGCCGTCCTGCAGCGGGCCGAGCTGGTGACGCGGATGGCGGTCGAGGTCGAGCGCTACATCGTCGAGCTCGGCACCGAGGGCCGGCTGATCGAGATGCAGCTGGAGGAGACGATGGTCGGCGTCGCCGCCGACAAGACGGCGCTGATCCGCGACTACTCGGTCGAGGACACCGAGGGCAGCCTCGCCGCGACGCTGCAGGCGCTGAGCCGCATGCCTCACCAGGATGTGCTCGACTTCGGCCGTCTCGCCGAGCTGCTCGGCTACGACCGCAAGCTCAACACCCTCGACTTCCCGGTTGCCTCGCGCGGCTATCGCGCCCTGGGCCGGGTCCCCCGTATCCCCAAGCTTGTCGTCCAGAAGATCATCCACGAGCTGGGCGGGTTGGAGGAGGTCCTCGCGGCCTCCGACGCCAACCTCGCCGCCGTCGACGGAGTCGGTCCCACCCGGGCCAAGGACATCCGCGAGGGCCTACGGCGGCTGCAGGAGGTCGATTTGGTCGACAGGTACTTACAGAGCTGACGGCGATAGACGCCGTCGAAGACGAAAGGAGCCACCGATTCCCGAGCTAGACGAGGCCATCGAGGCAGTCTTCGAGGAGGACATTGAATATGTCTGTGACTTCGAGGAGGGCGACAAGGTCGTCTACCCGCATCACGGGGCTGGCCTGGTGCTGAAGAAAGAGACCCGCGAGCTGATGGGCAGTGAGCGTGAATACCTCACGATCAAGATCATCCATAACGAGCTCACGGTGATGGTTCCCTGCGAAAACGCGGGCGTGGCAGGGCTGCGTCGCGTGATCGACGAGGAGGAAATCAAAAAGGTCACAAACGTCCTCACCGACGAAGTCTCCGAGATGCCGAAGAACTGGAACCGGCGTTTCAAGTACAACCGCGAGAAGATCAAGACCGGCGACGTCTTCGAGCTGGCCGAGGTGGTTCGCAACCTGGCGATCCGCGAGATGGAGAAGGGTCTCTCCACCGGCGAGAAGCAGATGTACACGCGGGCCAAGAAGATCCTCGCGTCGGAGTTCATGTACGCGCTCGACAAGGACGAGGAGGGCGCGGAGGAGTACCTGGACGGGCTGCTGGAGGAGCGCTTCGCCGCCACGGCGTAGCCCCCTCGCGGTAACCGCGGTCATCGCGGCCGCCGGCTCCGGAGAGCGTCTCGGAGCCGGCGTCCCGAAGGCCTTCGTGCCATTGGCGGGGAGGCCGATGATCGAGTGGTCGCTCGTCGCCCTGCGGGCGTGCGAGTCGGTGCGCTCGATCGTCGTCGCCGTCCCCCCGGGGCACGAGCATGACCTGGCCGGCGACGACCTCGTCGTCATCGACGGCGGTGCGACCCGGTCGCGATCTGTGGCCAATGCTCTGGCCGAGACCGAGACCGAGCTGGTCGCGATCCACGACGCCGCCCGGCCCCTGCTGACTTCCGAGCTGGTCGAGGAACTCGCCGCGCGCCTCGACGCCGCCCCGGACGCGGACGCGGTCATCGCCGCCGCCCCGGTCACCGACACGATCAAGCAGGCCGACACCCCGCAGCGCTGTGCTTCTGCCGCGGATAACGCGGCAAAGGAACAGCGGAAGATCGTGCGGACGCTCGATCGCACACGCCTTTGGGCGGCGCAGACGCCTCAGGTCTTTCGGGCCGGGGCGCTGCGGGCGGCGCTTGCGGTCGATGCCGATATCCGCGATGCCGCTACCGACGAGGCGATGCTGATCGAGGCGGCGGGGGGGACGGTGTTGATCCACCCGACGCCGCATCCCAATCCCAAGGTCACCACCCCGCTCGACCTGCGCCTCGCCGAGTTGCTGCTCAGGCCTTGAGCAGCAGCCAGACCAGCGTCGCGGCGAAGCAGAGCTGACCGACGCCGAGGGCGATGCCGAAGCCGGCCGCGCCGATGAGGGCGGCGAGCCCGGTGCCGGCGGCGAAGGCGAAGAGCAGAATCGCAAGCTGGCGGGAGGCGGGCATCAGCTGGACTTTGGCGGATCGGTCGGCGCTGCGATGGCGAACGGGCTGCCCTCGCTGTGGTGCCGGCGCAGCCGCCGCTTGTAGAGGAGGCGCTGGACGTAGAGGGTGCCGACGCCGGCGAGCACGATCGCGACCAGGTTCACGGCCAGCTGGGCGATCGATCCGCGCCAGTCCGACCAGTCGCCGAGGGCGGCCGCGATGCCGATGTTGGCGGCGGCGAGGATCGTCGTCACCGAGATCAGGACGCCGATCAGCGCCCCCGACTTGGCCGAGGTGAGGGAGAGGACACCGGCCGCGCCGGCGAGCGCGGCGACGATGAAGGAGAAGGCGTCGGGATGGGAGATGAAGTCCGACAGCGCGTGTCGGGAGCTTTCGATGTCGGCGTCGAGCAGGCCTGACGCCTGGGCGAAGAGGGTAAAGAGGTAGGCGGCGAGGATCGCCAGCGGGAAGCCGACCGCGAGCGCGATCAGCGAGCGCCGCGCCTCATCGACACGGCGGTGGACGATCGCCACGCAGAGGCCGGCGATCGGGCCGAACTCGGGTCCCACGACCATGCCGCCGATGATCAGGATCGGCGAATCGAGGTAGATGCCGATCGAGGCAATCAGGCAGGCGAGCACCATGAAGGTGAGGAAGTGCCCGCCGAGCTCGGTGCTCTCGGAGGTGCGCGCTTCGACTTCCTCCCAGACGACAGCATCCGAAGCGGCCCCGCGGGCGGCGCGAATCGCCCGCTCCGCGCCCGCGGAGAGCTGCGAGTCGATCTGCTCGATCGCGATCGAGCCGTCGCGGGGGATCTCCAGCTCGCGCAGGTCGTCGACGATCACGCTCGCGTCCTCGCGGGCGACGTCGCAGAGGATCACGTCGCCGGCCGGCTTGCGGGCGGCGCCGGGAAGAAGGACCAGGTTGCAGGTGGAGGCAGAGCGCTCGAGCAGGTCGACGACCCGCTCCGAGCGATCGACCGGGGCGACGATCCGCAGGTGGACCATGGACGACAAGCTATCTGCGCCCGGCTTGGCTAGGCTCGGTCCCCGATGCTCACCGACTACCACCTGCACCTGCGCCCGGACGAGGAGGACACGACCTTCGAGCGCTACTTCACCGCCGAGAACGTCGAGCGCTACCTGGCCGCCGCCGCCGCGGCGGGAGTCGAGGAGCTGGGCGTCTCCGAGCACATCTACCGCTTTCGCCAGGCGCTTGACATCTGGCGCCACCCGCTCTGGGAGAGCAACGGCCACGACGACATCGACGCCTACTGCGAGTTCGTCCGCGCCACGCCGCTGAAGCTCGGCGTCGAGTGCGACTTCGTCCCCGGCCGTGAAGAGCGCACCCGCGAGATGCTGGAGGCGCGCGACTTCGACTACGTGGTCGGCTCCGTCCACTTCATCGGCGACGACGCGGTCGACCACCCGGGCTGGGACGTCTGGGAGGGCAGCGGCGACCCCGACGAGGTTTGGCGCCGCTACTTCGAGGCGCTGGCCGAGTGCGCCCGCTCCGGCCTCTTCGACATCCTCGCCCACCCCGACCTGGTCAAGGTCTGGGGCGGCGCCCGGCCGCTGCCCGAGCGCGACCTGCGCCACTTCTACGAGCCCGCGGTCGCGGCGATCGCCGAGAGCGGGATCGCGGTCGAGGTTTCCACCGCCGGCCTGCGCAAGCCGGTCGGCGAGCTCTACCCGGCCCGTGGGTTCGCCGAGATGTGCGTCGAGGCCGGGGCCCCCTTCGCGCTCTCCTCCGACGCCCACCTGCCCGAGCAGGTCGGCTTCGCCTACGACCGCGCGGTCGACTTCCTCGACAGCCTCGGGGTGGGAGAGATATGCGTCTTCGAGCAACGCCGGCGGCAGCTGGCCCCGCTCCCCAGCCGCGTCGGCTGATGGTCGGGATCGGCTACGACAGCCATCGCTTCACCGACGACCGGCCGCTGATTCTCGGCGGGGTCGAGATCGAGCACCCGCGTGGTCTCGCCGGCCACTCCGACGCCGACGTGCTCACCCACGCGGTGATCGACGCGATCCTCGGCGCCGGCGGTGGCGGCGACATCGGCACGATGTTCCCCGACGACGACGAGCAGTGGCAGGGCGCCGACTCGATCGACCTGCTGCGGACGGTGGTCGGCACGATCGCCGGGCCGATCGTCAACATCGACGCCACCGTCATCTGTGAGGAGCCGCGGCTCGGCCCCTATAAGGCGGAGATGGAGCGCACACTCGCCGCCGCCACCTCGGCCCGGGTCAGCGTCAAGGCGACGAGCAACGAGGGCATGGGCTGGATCGGCCGCGGCGAGGGGATCGCCTGCATCGCGGTGGCCTCGGTCGATAGCGATTAGGCTTGGCGGCTCAATGAGCAGACTCGACTCGATCGCGGCAGCCGTGCGTCAGGCCGCCTCGGACAAAGCGTTCGAGGTCAAGGTGCTGCACGAAGCGGGCATCGTCGGACCGATGCGCCCCGACAAGGCGGCGAAGATCGGCTCCACCTTCCTGCGCTGGGGGGCTTCCCCGGCGACGGGAGCAGCGACCGCGGCGATCCACTATCCGCACGAGATCGCGATCGTCGACGAGCGCGGCGCCCTCAGCTTCGAGCGCCTCAACCGCCGCACCAACGCCCTCGCCCACTCCTTCGCGGCGATGGGGATCGGCCATGAAGACGGGGTCGGGATCATGTGCCGCAACCACCGCGGCTTCATCGAGGCGACCTTGGCCGCCGCCAAGCTCGGCGCCAGCGCGCTCTACCTAAACACGATGTTTGCCGGGCCGCAGCTGGCCGAGGTGACGCGCCGGGAGAAGCCGAAGGCGCTGGTCTACGACTCCGAGTTCGCCGGGCTGCTTGAAGGAGTCGACGACTCCGTCGCCCGCGTGGTCGGCTGGGTCGACGAGGGCGAGGAGACCGACGAGGTGACGCTCGAGCAGCTGATCTCCGCGTGCTCCGAGGCGAATCTGAAGCCGCCGCCCGACAAACCACGCTTCGTGATCCTCACCTCAGGAACCACCGGCACCCCCAAGGGCGCCCAGCGCTCCAGCCCCGACGGGCTGCTGGGGATCGCGGCCCTGCTCAACAAGATCCCCTTCCACAGTCGCGAGACGATGATGATCGCGGCGCCGCTCTTCCACTCCTGGGGCTTCTTCCACTTCATCATGAGCCTGCCGACCGCCTCGACGATGGTCCTGCGCCGCCGCTTCGACCCCGAGGGGACGCTGCAGGCGATCCAGGAAAGCCGCGCCGAGGTGCTGGCGGTGGTGCCGGTGATGATCCAGCGCATCCTCGCCCTGCCGGAGGAGACGCTCGCCTCTTATGACCTTTCCTCGCTGCGGATCACCTCGCTCTCGGGCTCGGCGCTCCCGGGCGAGCTGGCGACCGCCTGGATGGACCGCTTCGGCGACAACGCCTACAACCTCTACGGCTCGACCGAGGTCGCCTACGCGACGATCGCCACCCCGGAAGACCTGCGCGCCGCGCCCGGCACCGCCGGCAAGCCGCCGCGCGGGACCACGGTGCGGATCCTCGGCGAGGACGGGCAGGAAGTGCCGCAGGGCGAGGTCGGCCGCATCTTCGTCGGCAACGAGATGTCCTTCGAGGGCTACACCGGCGGCGGCGGCAAGGAGGTGATCGACGGCCTGCTCTGCAGCGGCGACGTCGGTCACATCGACTCCGAGGGCAGGCTCTTCATCGACGGCCGCGACGACGAGATGATCGTCTCCGGCGGTGAGAACGTCTTCCCGCGCGAGGTCGAGGATCTGCTCGCCGACCATGACGCGGTAGTCGAGGTCGCGGTGATCGGCGTCGAGGACGCCGAGTTCGGCCAGCGGCTGAAGGCCTTCGTTGTCATCAGAGAGGGTGTCGAGATCGACGAGGGTGGCCTCAAGGCGCACGTCAAGGCCAACCTCGCCGGCTACAAGACGCCGCGCGAGTTCGAGTTCCTGGACGAGCTGCCACGCAACGCCACCGGCAAGGTTCTCAAGCGCGACCTGCGCGCGGGCGAGACTCAGCAGTCCGCCTGAGGACTCGACTGACGCAAATTGCGGTGAGTGCGATCGCTCCCGCGCCGGATGGCCTCCGGCGCCGGTAGTAGGTTGCGGGGGGAATGAGCGATCCAGCCAGGCAGCTGCGGGCCGTCGGTGAGGCCACCGAGACCATGCACGGCGTCGCCAAGCAGGCGCTGGAGTGGGTCCGCGTCAGCGAGGAGCGCGTTGCCACCGCCGAGGCGCGGGCCGACCGGGTCGGCGCCGAGCTGAAGGAGCGGGCGATGGGGACGTTGCGCAGCGTCGCCGCCGAGGCCCGCGAGCGGATTGCCGCCGAACGCCAGGCGCGGCGTGAGGTTGAGGCCAGGGTCACCGGCGCCGAGGCGGCGCGCGACCGGGCCGAGAGCGCCTTCGAGGACTTGCAGCAGCGATCCCAGGCCGAGAACGAAGCCGTTGCGGCCCAGGCCGCCCAGGCTCGATCCGAGGCCGAGGAGTCGATCGCCGAGGCGGCGCGGAACCTCGAGACGGCGGTCGCCGCCCGGGCCGCCGAGATGCGCAAGGAGATCGAGGCCGAGGCCGACCGTCGTGTCGCCGCCGCCGAGCAGCGGGCGGCGGACGCCGAAGCCGCCGCCGCGGAGTCGCACGAGACCGCGGTGCGGCTGGAGACCGAGATCGAGCGCCGGGTCATGGACGGCACCGTCGAGGTCCGCCGCGAAGCCGAGGAGAGCGTCCGCAATCTGGTCGAGAAGGTCGAGCGCGAGGCCGAAGAGGCCGCCCGCGCCCGCGCCGAGGACCAGCTCAAGCTCGAGTCCGACCGCATCCGCACACAGGCCGAGAAGCGCGAGGAGCGCGTTCGCGAGGCCACCGAGGACGAGATCAAGGCCAGCGCCAAGCGGGCCAAGCGCGAGGCCCAGGCGGCCGCCGAGGAGTCGGCGCCGGTCTGGCTGCGCGGCGAGTCGACCGCCTCGACGGCCGGCTACCGCACCTTTTAGTCGGCCGATTTCATCTAGCCTCTTCCTCGCGATGCGCGAGGTGAGAATCAGGGACACGCTCAGCGGTGAGCCGCGAGTGCTCGACCCCGCCGAGGAGGCGGGGATCTACGCCTGTGGGCCGACCGTCTACAGCCGCATCCACATCGGCAACGCCAGGCCTTTCGTGGTCTTCTCCCTCTTTGCCCGCTTCCTGCGCTCCGAGGGCTACCGGGCGCGGCTGGTCGTCAACGTCACCGATATCAACGACAAGATCTATACCGCCGCCGCGGCGGCCGGGGAGCCCTCGGATGAGTTCGCGCGGCGGATGACCCGCGCCTACTTCGAGGACACCGACCGGCTCGGGCTGGGGCGCCCCGACGCCGAGCCACTGGCGACCGAGACGATCGCCGGGATCGTGGCGCTGATCGCCGATCTGGTCGAGTCCGGGCATGCCTATGAGTCAGGTGGCGACGTCTACTTCAAGGTCCGCAGCTTCGGCGAGTACGGCAAGCTCTCCAACCGCCGCACCGAGGACATGGATCAGGGCGAGGAGGCGGGGTCGGCCTCGCTCAAGCAGGACGCCCTCGACTTCGCCCTCTGGAAGGCGCACAAGCCGGGCGAGGACACCAGATGGGACTCGCCCTGGGGCCCGGGGCGGCCGGGCTGGCACATCGAGTGCTCGGCGATGGCCGAGGCCGAGCTGGGCGCCTCGTTCGCGATCCACGGCGGCGGCTCCGATCTCGTCTTCCCCCACCACGAGAACGAGATCGCCCAGTCGGAGGCGGCCGGCCGTCCGTTCGCACAGATCTGGATGCACAACGGGATGATCGAGACGGCCGACGCGAAGATGTCGAAATCGGACGGCAACATCTTTCAGCTCTCGGAGGCGCTCGATCGGTATGGGCGCGAGGCGGTTGTGGCCTACTTGATCTCCGGGCACTACCGGCAGCCGTTGGCTTTCGGGGACGAGCAGATGCGGCAGGCCGGGGCTCAGGTGGAGCGGTTGCGGAACTTCTTTCGCGAGAACGGAAACGCCGGCGGGGGGGAGTCGGGGGAGGTCTCGCCGTCACGAACAGCGGGAGGTTCCGTCGAGACCTCCCCCGACTCCCGTCTCGGGAGCTTCCGCGACGCTCTGGCGGATGACTTCAACACCCCGAGGGCGATGGCTGAGGCTTTTGAGCTGGTCGGGGAAGCGAATCGGGGTGAGGTGGATCGGGGAGAGGCGGTGACGGCGGTGCGCGAGATGCTGGAGTTGCTCGGTCTCGGTTCGCTGGCAGAGAGCGATGAGGGGGCGGACGCTGCCGCTGAGGCTTTGATGGAGGAGCGGGAGGCGGCGCGGGGGGCCAAGGACTTTGCGCGGGCGGATGCGATTCGGGATGAGCTTGCTGGGCTCGGGTGGGAAGTTCGCGATTCCGCGGAGGGTCCCCGTCTGGTTCCGAAGAGCTGATGGCCAACCAGATCATTTATGGGAGGCAGCCGGTTGCCGAGGCGCAGGGGGGCAAGCGGCAGGTGCATCGGGTCTGGCGGGCGCCGGAGACGGATGCGTTGGAGCTGGAGCGGCTCTGTGGGTCGCCTGACCACCAGGGCATCGTCGCCGAGGTCGATTCCTATCCGTACGGGGATCCCGGAGGGCTGTTGCGGCGGGAAGACGCGCTGCTGGTTGCGCTCGACCAGGTGCAGGACCCGCGCAACCTCGGCGCGGTCTGTCGCTCGGCCGAGTTTGCGGGGGCGACCGGGGTAGTCGTGCCGGAGCGGCGGTCCGCCGCTGTCACCGCCGCCACCTGCAAGGCCTCGGCCGGTGCCGTCGAGCACCTCGAGATCGCCCATGTGCGCAACCTCGCCGACTGGCTGGCGGACGCGAAGGCGGCCGGGTTCTGGATCTGGGGGGCTGACGCCGAGGCGAGGTCCTCGGCCTGGGACGTCGACCTCAAAGGCCCGACCGTGCTCGTCCTCGGCGGGGAGGGGAAAGGGATCCGCCCCCGCGTCGCCGCGGCCTGCGACGGCTTGATCTCGCTGCCGCGCAGCGGCCAGGTCGAGTCGCTGAACGTCTCGGCGGCCGCGACCGCGGTCCTCTTCGAGGCCGTTCGCCAGCGCCGCCACGCCTGAGCCAGAGCTTCTAACAAATGCAACGGCGGTTGCATTTATGTCCCCCAGGGGTTGACATAGCTCCGGGGACACATAAACTAGCCCGCAACAAGGGTGAACCTCAGCTTGAGTGTGAGGTTAGCCCGTCGATAAGAAGGCGCCCCGGGGGAGGTAAGTGGCGCCACGAGCCTTCAGCAAGGAGAAGGATCTGTGGCTCTGTCTACGCCTATGCAGCAACGGCCGGCCTCTATGGCTGTCCGTTCCAGTCCCGTCCGCGCCTCTCAGGCTAACTCTCAAGCTGAGCTTGATGATCATTATCTGGTCGCTCTCGCCAAGGAAGGCAAAACCGACGCCTACGACGCGATCATCCGTCGCTACCGCGGCTTCGTCCGTCTCAAGGCCTCGTCCTACTTCCTGCTCGGGGGAGAGTCCGACGACCTGATCCAGGAGGGCCTGCTCGGCCTCTACAAGGCGATCCGCGACTACCGCACGGATCGCGAGTCGAGCTTCCGCAATTTCGCCGAGCTCTGCATCACCCGCCAGATCATCACCGCCGTGAAGACGGCGACCCGCAACAAGCACACCCCGCTCAACCAGTACGTCTCCTTCAGTCAGACGCCGGCCGCCGCCGGGGACTCCGACACCACCCTGGACGAGATCCTGCCCGGTCCCAGCGTCCACGATCCGGTCAACCAGGTGATCGCGACCGAAGAGCTGAGCAGCCTCGTCGCCTGTCTCTCCGGCGTCTCCGGCGTCCTCTCCGACCTCGAGAGCCGCGTCCTCTCGCTCTACCTCGACGGCCACTCCTACGAGGCGATCGCCGAGAAGCTGGAGTGCGACACCAAGACGGTCGACAACGCCCTGCAGCGGGTCAAGCGCAAGGTGGGCTCGCACCTGGCCTCGCGCGAGGTCGCTGCCTAGGGCTGAGGCAGGTCCGCCAGGACGTAGTCCAGTAGCTCGCGCCCGTGGTCCGAGGCGACGGCAATGTCGTCGGCCTTGACTCGGACCCGGTGCAGCGACTGCATCCGCAGCACGTCGCCGTCGGTGCGGTGGTTGGGGAAGATCCCCGAATAGGAGACCCCCAGTTGCTCGAGGTCGTCGGCGACCAGCGCCGTCGCCGGCTGCTCCAGCGGCAGGTCGATGTAGATCGCGTCGAGGCCGACGCGGTGGAAGAGGTGGTGGCGCTCGGCGCCGAGCGTCTCCTCGAGGTCGGCCCCGGGGACGGTCACGGTGATCAGCGCCAGGTTGTGGTCCTCGTCGACCGCGACGTGTAGCTCGCTGCGGTCCGCCGGCACCGCCTCCGGGCCCGGCTTCGCCAGCGTCCCCCGCAGCTCGCAGAGGGCCAGCGTCTGGCCGACGATCTCGTGGTGGCGCTCGGGCGCGTAGACGCGGCGCTCGTGGCCGTCGTTGAGCTTGGTGTAGAAGAGCGCCGCCGACTGCCGTCGGCGCGGCGCCCCGACGGCGGCGTCGTTGCTGACCGAGGCCGGGATCCAGCCGAGCAGGAAGCCGGTCTCGTGCGCTCCCAGCTCGATGTTGGCCCGTTGGCTGTAGGGGTGGGCGGCGGTCGCCTCGCTGAACATCCCGGCCAGACCCTCACCGCGCGCCCAGTCCATCAGGAAGCGCTTGGTGCGGGTAAAGAGGTGTTGGCCGCGGGCCGCCTCCAGCGTCACCGCCTGGCCGGAGTGGCCGACCGCGTCCCCGGCGGCGGCCAGGCTCATCCCCATGTGGCAGAGCAACTCGCCGCCAACCCCCTCGGCCACGCAGGAGACGTACCGGCCATCGGCCAGCCGGGCCGAAACCTCCGTCTGGTCGTAAACCCAGCGGACGTCGTAAGTGGTCCCGTAAGCTGCTTCTATCGCCTCGGTGAGGATGCCACCCTCGTCCGGCCCGAGAAACCTGAAGTTCACGTCCATCGCTTCACCCTTAGCCACCACGCCCGCCTAGCTCAACCTGGGAGAGCACCTGATTTGTAATCAGGAGGTTGCCGGTTCGAACCCGGCGGCGGGCTTCGCTCACGGGGTGTCGGCGTCGAGCAGGCGGGCCTTCTCGGCCGCGAACTCCTCGTCGCTGAGGATCCCCTTGTCGCGCAAGGTGGCCAGCCGCTCCAGCCGCTCCAGCCTCGCGTCCTCGTCGTTCGGCGGGGTCACTGCCGTCGGCGCCTCGCTCGTCGGCGTCTCCCCGTCACCGGGCCGCTTCACTTCCGGCAGGCGCAGCTTCGAGGCCTGCTCGCCGACCCGCTCGCCGATGTTGGCGTCCTTGACGGCGCTGACGACTTTGTCGCGGGTGCGGCCGAAGACGTCGCTGTAGTCGGCATCGGGGTGCTCGTCCTCGGTCTGCTTGCGCAGCTCGTGGATGCCGAAGGCGGCCATGCCGGCGACGATCAGGGTGGTGAGGAAGGAGCGCAGGCCCTGGGTCGGCCCGGAGAGGAAGTAGAGGCAGACGATGATCGCCAGGCCCGTGTAGACGTAGGCGACGTGTCGCTGCAGGACCGGTGCGAGCACGCGACGGGTCGACCGGGCCGAGCCGGTCGGGGAGGCGAGCCAGCCGGCGACCGTGAAGAGGATCCCGACGACGATCACCGTGGTCGCGATGCTGGTCATCAGCGAGGTGGCGATCGACCAGGTGGCTTCGCCCGCGGCCTTGGCGCTGTCGGTGACGACCAGTTCGTCGACGACGATCCCGCCGGCGATCTCGCGGAAGACGATCACCGCGAAGCCCGCGGCGATCAGGCCGATGCCGCTGTAGAGCACGGTCACCCAGCGACCTTCCCGGGTCAGGTAGATGGCGGCGGCGAAAGTGATGAAGGTGAGCAGCGAGAGCACGATCGCGAGACCCTTGATCGCGATCGCGATGTTCTGCGCCGTCTTCAGCTCGTCGGAGCGCAGGATCTCGATCTGACCCGCGTCGGGCGGCAGTTTGTCGGCCAGGTCCTGGCCGATCCCGACCTGGTCGGCGAGGTTGGTGATCAGGCTGCCGAGGTTGAGGCTGACGTTGCCTTCGCTGGTCGAGACCGCATCTCCCTTGTCTTCCAGCACCGAGATCAGCTGTTCGTGGGCGGAACGGTTGGCGTCTTCCCAGAGCGTCTGCGCGGTCGCCGTTTCCAGCACCCTTTCGGCGCCATCCCCGGCAACCTGGCGTAGGCCTCCGGCGGCGGGTCCGGCGAGCTCCTTGATGTCCTTCGGGAGACGCTCTTCGAGTTCGGCCTCGACGTCGACGTTTTCGTAGAGCTGGTCGACCAGGTAGTCGCTGAGCGCGGTGCGGATCGTCTCGTTCTGGATCAGGCGACCGCTGGTCGAGACCCAGTCGTCGGTGTTGAGCGCCTGGCGCTCGGTCCAGATCGCGAAGACGCTGAGAAAGGCGAGGACGGAACCGAGGATCACGAGCCCCTTGACAGTGCGTCTGCGTGCGCGGCTCATCGAATAGGGATGGTATACGTGAAGCATGAAGCTAGAGGGCATCCACCACATAACCGCGATCACCGAGGACGCTCAGCGCAACGTCGACTTCTACGCGGGAGTGCTGGGCCTGCGGCTGGTCAAGAAAACCGTCAACCAGGACAACCCGACCGTCTACCACCTCTTCTTCGCCGACGAGGGCGGCGACCCGGGTTCCGATCTGACCTTTTTCGAGTACCCCGGGGTGGCTTCGGGCCGTCCTGGCGCCGGGATGGTTCATCGCGTTGTCTGGCGCGTCGGCTCCGAGGATTCACTCGCCTTCTGGGCCGAGCGGCTTGCCGCCAACGGGATCGAGTCCGATCGCGACGGCGCCGGCCTCGTCTTCTCCGACCCCGAGGGGCTGGACCACGAGCTGCTCGTCGTCAAGGTTCCCGACGCGCCGCTCGTCGCCGACCACCCCGAGGTTCCCGCCGAGCTGGCGCTGCAGGGCTTCCACGCCGTGCGCGCCTACAGCGCCGCGCCCGAGGCCAGCAGCGGGCTGCTCGAGGCGCTCGAGTTCGAGCAGGTTGACGGTGGCTGGGAAGCCCGCGGCGAGAAGCGCGGCGGCCGCTACCTCTTCGACGAGCCGCCGGCCGAGCGCGGGTTGCAGGGCGCCGGCAGCGTCCACCACGTCGCCTGGGCCTCGTTGCCCGAGGAGCACATGGAGTGGCGGACGAAGGCGATCTCGGCGGGCGCCCAGCCGACCCCGGAGATCGACCGCTTCTACTTCAAATCGATCTACTTCCGCGAGCCCAGCGGCGTCCTTTTCGAGATCGCGACGACGGGGCCCGGCTTCACCGTCGACGAGCCGCTCGAGCACCTCGGCGAGAAGCTCTCGCTACCACCTGACTACGAGCACATGCGAGCCGAAGTCGAGCCCAGCCTGAGACCGGTGAGGAATCCCCGCACCGATCCGGGGGAGTGAACGGGGACTTCATCTGGCGCGACGCCGGCCGCACGGTCGTCTTCCGCCACAACGGAGTCGCGCAGGCGACCCAGCTGCTGCGCGAGCATGACTTCGAGCCCTTCGAGCTGCTGACCACCTCCCGCGGCCTCGCTGCGGCCTCCGGGCTCGCGGCGGCGGCGGAGGCGGTGCATGTGATCCCGGCCGGCGCGGTGCCCGAGCTCGCCGCGACGCTGGTCGAGACCGCTGCCTCGAAGTCGCTGGTCGCCTTCGGCGGCGGCCGCCCGATCGACGTCGCCAAGGCGGTCGCCTCGGTCACCGGCGCCCGCGTCGCCGCGATCCCGACGACGATGTCGGGGGCGGAGATGACCGGCATCCACCGCCTTCCCGCCGGGGCCGAGGTGGGGGTCGCAGCGATGGTTCGCCCGGCCCTGGTGGTCGCCGACCCCGTGGCGATGACGGGCCAGCCCGAGCCGGAGCTGAGGGCGAGCTCGATGAACGCGCTGGCCCACGGTGCCGACTCGCTCTACACGCCCTTCGCCAATCCGGTCTCGGAGATGAGCGCGCTGCGCGGGGCGGAGCTGATCGCGACCTCGCTCGATCACGACCGGCAAGAGCGCAATCCCTCGTCGCTGGCGCTCGGATCGCTGCTCTGTGGCTACGCGATCGACTCCGGCATGTTCGGCGCCCACCACGTGGTCTGCCAGACCTTGGTCCGCGTCTGCGGCACTCCCCACGCGGAGACCAACGCGGCGATCCTGCCGCGCTCGCTGGCGCTGCTGGTCTCCCGTGCTCCCGACCGGCTGGTCGACCTCGCCGCCGCGATCGAGACCGACCCCGACGACATCGAAGCCCGTGTTCTTCAGCTTGGCGGAAACCCCGCCGGCCTTGGCGCGATCGGCGCCGACCGCGCCAAGCTCGACCAGGCACTCGACTCGATGATCGTCCGCCCCGAGCTTGCCTTCACGCCTGGCGCTCCGCTCACCAAAGGCGATCTCGCGGAGCTGGTCGAGAGCGCCTGGTAACCGACGGCCCTGTGCCGTGTAGCGCTCTGCGTGAACGCCGAGCGGCTGCACCGCTACCACGCCTACACCCGCAAGCACAGCGTCAACTGGCCCCTCTACCTGCTGGCGAGGGTCTTCATGACGCCGTTCTTCCTCGTCTACTTCCGCTACGCCCGGACCGGCCGCGAGCATGCCCGTCTCAAGGGCGGCCTGATCGTCGCCGCCAACCACCGCAGCTTCCTCGACCCCTTCGCGATCGGCGGCTGCCTGCCCTGGCGGCGGCCGATGAACTACGTCGCCAAGGTCGAGCTGTTCGAACGCCGCTGGCAGGGCTGGATCCTCTCCCGACTCGGCGCCTTTCCGATCCGCCGTGGCGAATCCGACGAGGAGTCGATGGAGACGGCGCGCCTGATCGTCGAGCGCGGCGGCGCGGTCTGCATCTTCCCCGAGGGAACCAGGACCCGGCGCGGCACCCTCCGCAAGCCCAAGCGTGGGGTGGGCCGACTTGCCTTGCAGACCGGCGCCCCGGTCCTGCCCACGGCCGTGCTCGGCACCGAATACGTCCGCCGCGGCTGGCGCATCCGGCCCCGCAAGGTCAAGGTCCGGCTCGGCCGGGCGATGACCTTCCCCCGCGCCGAGGAGCCCTCGAAGGCGCTGGCCGAGACCGTCACCGCGCGGATCTGGCCCAACGTGCAGTTGCAGTGGGAAGACCTCGGTGGTCTGCCGCCGATGCGCCGCGCCGCCGTGATCGGCGCCGGCAGCTGGGGGACCGCGGTCGCGGTGCTGCTGGCCCGTGGGGGCCTCGAGGTTCAGCTCGGTGCCCGCAACGCCGAGCGCGCGGCGGAGATGATCGAGGCGGGGGAGAACCAGCGCTACCTGCCCGGGGTGGCGCTGCCGGAGACGATCGACGTCCGCCCGGCTTCGAAGATCGAGCTCGCCGGCCTCGACCTGATCTGCCTCGCCATCCCCTCCAAGTCACTGCCGCAGGCGGTCGGGGCGATCGCCGACCGGGTCGGCGGCCGTTCCTCGGTGCTGCTGCTGACCAAGGGTCTGATCGCCCCCCAGGGGCAGTTGCCGGCGGAGTACGTCGGCGAACGGGTGCGGGCCCGGGCGATCGCCTGCCTCGGCGGGCCGGCCCATGCCCGTGAGGCGGTCTCCGGCTCGGCCGCGCTCGTGCTCGGCTCCGCCGACGTCGATCTGCGGGCTCAGCTCGGCGAGGTCTTCGACCGCGCCGGTCTCGTCTGCGAGCGCTCCGGCGACGTCACCGGCGTCGAGATGGCCGGGGCCGCCAAGAACGCCGCCGCGCTGGCTGCCGCCGCGGCCGAGCCGCACGGGCTCAACGCCGCCGGCATCGCCGTCGCCGAGATCTGGCAGGAGTGCATCGAGTACGCGATCGCGCGCGGGGCGGAGCTGGAGACCTTCTCCGGTTTGGCCGGGGTCGGCGACCTGACGGCGACGATGATGGCTCCCGCCGGGCGCAACCGCCGCGCCGGAGAGCTGCTCGGGACCGGCACGGCGGCAGAGGAGATCCCGGGGTTGATCGGGCAGGCCTCCGAGGGCCTTGACACGACGCCGCTGTTGGCCGAAGCGGTGGCCGCCTCCGGCGGGCCGGCCGAGGCGCTGAACGGCCTCGCCGCCCTGATCCGGGGGGAGATCGGCGCCGAGGACTGGGTCGCCGGGCTGCGGCGGGTCGAGCGATCGCGGCGAGCTGCCTGATGTGGGGAGGGCGTGATCTAGGCTTGGCCGGTGAGTGCCCCCATGGAGAACGTCGAGCCCGGCGACCTCGGGCCGGCGGCGAAGGCGAAGCTCGACCGTGCCTTCGAGGATTTCTACCGAGCCCATCTGCGCGACGTCTACTCCTACGCCTATTACAAGGTGGGCAACCACCACGACGCCGAGGATCTGACCGAGCAGGCCTTCCTCCAGGCTTACCGGCACTTCGACCGGGCCCAGCGCGAGTCCGACGGCCGGCCGCTGCGGCCGTGGGTGATCAGGATCGCCCACAACCTCGCCTCCAACTACTACCGCGACCGCTCGCGGCGGCCGCAGACGCCGCTCGACAGCACCGAGCCGATCGCCGCCCGTCACGACACCGTGGCGATCGCCGAGGGTCGCGAGGAGCTGCGCCAGGTGATGGCCAACCTCGAGCATCTCTCCGACGACCGTCGCGAGGCGCTGATCATGCGCTTCGCGCTCGGTATGGACAACCGCGAGATCGCCCGGGCGCTGGGGCGCTCGGACGGGGCGACCAAGGTGCTGATCCACCGCGCGATCAAGCAACTGCAGGAAGAGATGGGCGATGACTGATTCGGGCGAGACCTTGAGCGGCAGCACCTGGGACGTCGAGCGCCTGCTGGCCGACGCACTGCGCCCGATCGACCCGCCTCAGCGCCTCTCCGGCCGCCTCGAGGACACCCTTTCGGCGGTCACCCAGGCCGCGGCCGAGGAGCTCTCCGACTGGGCCGAGGAGCTGTCCGAGAGCGAGCTGCGGGCCCTGCGCGACCCGCGTAACTGGGTCCGTCCCGTGGTCGCCGTCGGCGCCGGAGGCGTCGCGACCGGTGCCCTCGTCCTGCTCGAGCTGCGCCGCCGCAGCAAGCACAAGGGCGAGAGCGGGCTACGGGCCCTCGGCGGCGGCCTGCGCTCGCGGCTTTAGGAGGGACTAGCGAACCCCCGCACGCGTCTGGCGGCGGCGGACACACTGCGCGGTGCGGCGTCCTCGGGAGGCCAAATAGCGCTGCTATTCGGCCTCCCTGCGTCCTTGCCCCGCTTGGTCCGGCGCTCGCCAGCCACGCACGCGAGTTTCGCTAGTCCCTCCTAGCCGCTTCGATCGCTTGCGCGGTTTCTTTCGCACGTCATCCGTGGATTTGAAACCGCGCGACGCCGCGAAGGCGGCGAGGCCGAGCAGGCCGACGGCCAGGTGCGGCCAGCCGCGGTCGGAGAAGTCCGCGATCGCCAGTCCGGTGTAGATCAGCCCCGCGCCGAGCGCGTAGGGCCGCGCCGCGACCCCGGCCACGAGCAGGCCGATCGTGCCGCTGGCGAGGTAGAGATAGTTGAGCCAGGAGAGGTCGTGGAAGAAGCCGACGAGGCCGGCGACGAAGAGCGCGGCACCGACCAGGGTCGCGTAGAGGCGGGCGGGACCGGGGGGCTCCATCGGCGCCGATTGTAGGCTGCCCATCCCGATGGCCGAGACTTGTTACCGCCACCCCGACCGCGAGACCCGCGTCTCCTGCTCCTCCTGTGGGCGCCCGATCTGCCCTGACTGCATGACCCCGACCCCGGTCGGGATGCGCTGCCCGGAGTGCATGCAGCAGCGGACCAAAGTCGTGCAGGGGGTCGGCGGCGAGGCGACCGGCTTCTGGCAGGCGCCCGCGACCTTCATCCTGATCGGGCTCAACGTCATCGCCTACCTGATCGAGATCACCGCCGGGGTCGGCGGGCTCAACAATCCCGGTGGCGAGATCGTCATCAAGTACGCGTTGTTCGGGCCTTCCGTCGCCGAAGGCGAGTGGTACCGCCTGATCACGAGCGGCTTCCTTCACGCCAACCTGGTTCACATCGGCTTCAACATGCTCCTGCTCTTCTTTCTCGGGCGACTGCTGGAGCCCGCGCTGGGAACCCCGCGCTTTGTGGCTCTCTATTTCGCCTCGCTCCTCGCCGGTTCGCTGGGTGTGATGGTGCTGGAGCCGAACGCGCTGACGCTGGGAGCGTCCGGAGCGGTGTACGGCCTTGCGGGGGCGACCTTCGTGATCGCCCGTGGACGCGGGATGGACGCGATCGCGGGCCAGATCGGGTTCCTGATCGTCATCAACCTGCTCTTCAGCTTCACCATCTCCGGCGTCAGCATCGGCGCCCACCTCGGTGGCTTGGTCGGCGGCGTTCTCTGCGCCATGGCCATCGTCGCCGGTGAGCGTGGCTACTTCGGGCCCAGGCACTTTCAGGCGGGGCTGGCGATCATGATCCTGATCGGGATCGTTTCCTTCGTCGCCGCTCTCGCGATCGCCTGAGCGCCACCGGTCGCCTGATTATCAGCTGTCCTGTGCGGGCCTGGTCACCGGTGCCTTGAGCGCCAGGAAGGCGGTGTTGCCGGGCGGATCAAATAAATCAGGGTGCAGCAGGTATCCGAGCAGCTCGACCCCGTCGACCAGGCGCGGCCCAGGATCGGAGAAGGCGGCTGCGGCATCGACCGCGAATACGCGCTCGGCACCGAGCGCGGCGATCCGCTCCCAGTGCTCCATCGCCTGCGCCTGGGCGTCCTCGACGGAGCCGGGGGGCATCACGACCACGACCGCGGCATTGAGGCTCTCGAGCTCGCCCCAGCCGACTTCGGGAGGGTTGAGGCCGGGGTCGCCGGCGACGTCGACGCCGCCCGCGATCGAGATCATCTCCGGGATCCAGAAGCCGGCGACCCGCGGCGGGTCCAGCCGCTCCAGAGCGATCACCCGCGGGCTCGTCGCGCCCGAGAGCGCCGCCCGTACCGTCGCCAGCCTTCCCTCCAGTTCCCCTCGCAGCTCGTGCGCATGCGCTTCCATCCCCGTCGCCTCGCCCAGGCGAACGATCTCTTCGAGCATCTCACTGAGCGTTGCGACCCGCATTATTTGCTCAATATCGCATCTATCGAAAAAGCTGCGGGAGCGGCCAGCTATATTCCAAGCGCCGAATGGCCGACGACGTCCCAGCCCGAAGTACCAGGCCGCATAGTCGATGAGCATCCTTCTGCTCGTCCTCCTCTTGCTGTTGGTCGCGGTCAACGGCTTTTTCGTCGCGGCGGAGTTCGCGCTGGTGCGCTCGCGGCGAGAGCGACTTGAGCAGCTGCGCGACGAGGGTGTCACCGGCGCCCGCATGGGCCTCGATCAGATCGAGCGGGTGGACGAGTTCGTCGCCACCTGCCAGGTCGGGATCACCCTCGCCTCCCTCGGCATCGGCTTCCTCGGCGAGCCGGCGCTGGCCGAGCTGCTGGAGCCGCTGTTCGGCGGCCTCGCCTCCCACGCCCTGGCGGTCGGGATCTCGATCGCGCTGGCCTTCACGATCGTCACCTTCCTGCACGTGATCCTCGGCGAGCAGGCACCGAAGATGCTGGCGATCGGCAAGGCGGAGCCGGTGCTGATCCGGGTCGCGCCGCCGCTGAAGTTCTTCCGCTCGGCCCTGCACCCGTTGATCGTCGCCACCAACGTGCCGGCCAACTTCCTGGTCAGCCGCCTCGCCGGCGTCGATACCGCCAGCACCGCCGAGGAGACCTCGCCCGAGGAACTGCGCCTGTTGATCTCCCGCGGGGCCCAGCGCGGTCGGCTCGATCCCGGTGAGGCGGGAATGCTCGGCGGCGTCTTCCATCTGCACGAGCAGGAGGCGCGCGAGGTGATGACCCCGATTCCCACGGTGGTCACCGTCGACACCTCGGAGACGGTCGAGGCGGCGCTGAAACGCTGCGTCACCTCCGGGCACACGCGCCTGGTCGTGATCGAGGATGAGAATCCCGACCGGGTCAAAGGGATCGTCCACAACAACAGCCTTGCCCGCCTCTATATGAGCGACGGCCCCGAGGCCGGCATCGAGAGCGCCATCCGCGATGCCCTGATCGTGCCGGAGACCCGCCCGCTCGACGACCTCCTGCATGACCTGCAGGTGCAGCGCACCTCGCTCTCGGTCGTCGTCGACGAGTACGGGCGCACGGTCGGGATCGTCACCGTCGAGGACATCCTCGAGGAGGTGGTGGGGGAGATCGAGGACGAGACCGACCCCCGCGCCGCCGACCTGCGTCAACTCACCAGCGGCGACTGGTTCGTGCGTGGGCACGTCTCGCTCGGCGACCTCGCCGACGCCGGGATCGAGCTGCCGGTCGACAGCGATGCCTACAACTCGGTCGGCGGCTACGTCTTCGGCGAGCTCGGGCGGCTGCCCAGACGCGGCGACTCGATCCGGGTGAACGGCTACACGATCCGGGTCGAGGCGGTCCGCGAGAACCGCATCGAGGCGGTCCGGATCAGCGGTAGCGGTTCCGTCCGTTCCCCCGCCTAATTTCTTCGGGCAACCCGCGCCCCCCGACGTTGGAGGTACCCGCATGTGGGTTGTTCGCCTGACCGACAAGCAACTTGAGGTTCTGAGAGCGCTGCTGCGCTCCGAGGAACACCTCGGTCCCGCCCTCAGAGGTTCCATCGAGGCTCTCGACCTGGCCCGCTGGGATGAACTCCCCGAGGCCGAGCTCCCCTGGGAGGAGATCGAGATCAGCGCCCGCCGCCAGAACATCTCCGAGGCCGACGTGATCTGGGATCTGTCCGGAAAAAGAAAGACCGCCCAAGCCGACTAGCCGAACGCTAGCTATACGGATCTAGAGGCGGGTCGGGTGGGACCCGCCAAGCCTCCCCGCAGTTTCGCGCAGGTGGGTCCCACCCGACCCGCCCAAAGCCTTCTAGTCGTACGAATAGAAGCCGGCGCCGCTCTTGCGGCCCAGCTTGCCTTCGCCGACCATCTCGACGATCAGGCCCGGCGGTTGGCTGGCGGCCTCGCCGTTGTCGGCGTAGAGGGCGTCACCGATCGCTTTGGAGACGTCGAGACCGACGAAGTCGAGCAGGGCCAGCGGGCCCATCGGGTGACCGGCCCCGAGCTTCATGCAGGTGTCGACCTCGCCGGCCTCCATGCCGGTCCGCTCGATCAGCCGCACGGCTTCGAAGAGGTAGGGGAAGAGCAGGCGGTTGACGACGAAGCCCGCCTGGTCGGGGACCTCGACCGCGGTCTTGCCCATCGCCGCGCACCAGGCCAGGGTGCGCTCGCGGGCGTCGGCGGCGCCGTCGGGGAAGCAGACCTCGATCAGCTTCATTCGCGGCACCGGGTTGAAGACGTGGAGGCCGAAGAGCTTGTCGGTTCCCGCCGCGGCGGCGATCGAGGCGATGCTGAGGGAAGAGGTGGTGGTCGCCAGGTCGGCGTCGGGGCAGGCCTCGACGATCCGCGCCAGCAGCTCGCCCTTGGGCTCGACCTCCTCGACGATCGCCTCGACGATCACGTCGCACTCCGAAAGGTCCTTGGGGTCGGTGGTGACCCGCAGCCGTGAGGGCTCGGCACCCTCGATCTTGGCGCAGGCGGCAACCACTTTCTCCTCGGCTCGCCAGGCCGAGGCCTCGCTGCGGGCCAGGAGGATCGTGTCCCCCGTCATCGTCGAGACGGCGGCGAGACCGGTGGCGATTGCCCC
>Ga0190264_10000014_pt1 | contig 26409 bp, 26 predicted proteins | sample Popmic112T_FD_136651 | JGI IMG/M metagenome (GOLD analysis project Ga0190264, IMG submission 136651) | Populus adjacent soil microbial communities from riparian zone of Indian Creek, Utah, USA - 112 T | ecosystem: Environmental > Terrestrial > Soil > Riparian zone | place: USA: Utah | collected... | reverse complement strand
GCGATTCGCTTCGGCCGCACGACCGTCGTCTACCGCCGTCCCGGCGACAGCGCCCCGGAAGCGACCGCGATCGCCACCGACGTCCCGGCCGGCGCCACCGTCTCCCCGGCCCAGCGCAAGGTCCTGGTCGCCCTCTGCCGTCCTTATAAGGACGGTGGCTCGTTCGCGACCCCGGCGACCAACCAGGAGATCGGCGCCGAGCTGCACCTCAGCGTCGACGCGGTCAAGACCCACATGCGCGCCCTCTTCGAGAAGCTCGGCGTCGGCGACCTGCCGCAGAACCAGAAGCGGGTCGCCTTGGTCGAGCGGGCGCTGCAGTCCGGCGCCGTGAACAAGCGCGACCTATAGGGATGCGTCAGCCGCGCTCGACCTGGGAGCCGCCGACGATCGCTTCTTCGTTGCTGTCGTCGAAGACGATCCAGGCCTTGTTGCCGCCGTCGTAGTCGGGCGCCCAGAGTTTCAGGGTTGCGGTCCGACCCCAGACGGTGACGCTCTCCTCGCCGGTCGCGTCGACGCCGCGCCAGATCCGCACGAAGGGGTTGCGCTCCCACTCCTCGCCGATCGTCGTCGGCTCGCGGTGGCCGGGGTGGACGCGGGTCTCCGGCGGCAGCTCCATCAGCCGCATCACCGAGGCCTTGAGGTCGTCGAAGCCACTGGCGCCCGGTGCCATCGTGCCGCCGACCGTGCCCTTGAAGAGGACGTCGGCGGTGAAGAGGTCGGTGCCGTCGATGAGGAAGGCGAGGTGGCCGGCGGCGTGGCCGGGGGTGTAGAGCGCCTCGACCTCGAAGCTCCCGGCCTGCAGCTTGTCGCCGTCGGCCAGTGTCACCTCGACCTCTTCGTCGAGCTCGGCGGCGGTCGCCTCGTGGGCGACCAGCGGCGGGTTGCCGAGCGCTTTGCGGGCCTCGGCGAGGCCGGCGACGTGGTCGCCGTGGGGGTGGGTGACGAGGATGTGGGTGATCCCGATCCCGTCGCGCTCGATCCGTTCCAGCAGCGGCCCCAGCTCGTCGTTGCCGTCGATCAGGACGCCGGTGCCGGCCTCGGGGTCGGCGACCAGGTAGGCGTTGGACAGCCACTGCGGATTCTCGGTCCTCTCGACGATCACGCAGTTGAGGATAACTGCGTACTGCCTTCGAGCAGGGTGCGGGCGACCAGCTCGGGGTCGTCCCAGGTCGGCGTGTGGCCGACGCCGGGGAGGACGAGGAAGCGGGCGCCCTCCGGGCGGCGCTCGGGCTTCGGCGGGCCGACCAGGCGGTCGTGCTCGCCCCAGGCGATCGTCACCGGCACGTCCTCCGGGTAGCCGGCGGGGTCGAAGATGTGGGTGCGCATCGCCCGGTTGGCGCCGTCGTAGCCGTTGGCGTCGATCCAGCCGAGGACGAGCTCGCGGCCGGCGTCGGCCGGGATCCGTTCCGGGTAGGCGGCGAAGGTGCCCAGTGCCCGCCGCCGCACCGCGGGGATGCGAAGACCGGCGGCGACCAGCGGCCGCAGGCGCCGGGCCAGGGCCCGGGCATTGCTCTCGCTCGGCCCGATCGGCGCCCGCCAGAGCCCGGCGGGGGAGATCGCGGTGACCGAGGCGGCCCAGCCCGCCCGTCCCATCTCCAGCCCGACCCAGCCGCCGAGCGAGTTGCCGGCGACATGCGGGCGCTCGACCCCGCGCTCCGCGCAGGCCGCGTGCAGTGCGGCCGCCAGGTTGGCGGCGGTCGGCTCGACCTCGTCGGGCAGCGGCGGCGCCGCGCCGAAGCCCGGCATGTCGAGCACCAGCACCTCGCCCTCCAGCAGCGGCAGCACCGGGTCCCAGACCCGGCCGCTGCCGCCGAGCCCGTGGATCAGCAGCAGCGGCTCGGCCGTGCCGCCACCGGGGCTCGCGCTCACGACCAGCCCGGCTTCGCGAACAGGGCCTGCACGTCGCCGATCCGGCGCTCGCGGAAGCCCGCCTCCGAGGAGGAGAGGTAGAAGTCCCAGAGGCGGCGGAAGCGCTCGTCGTAGCCGTGCGGCCGCAGCCGCTCCCAGGCGCCGAGGAAGCGCTCGCGCCAGGCCGCCAGGGTCGGCGGGTAGTGGGCGGTGATGTCGTCGAGCCAGACCTGGCGCATGCTGGTGACGCGGTCCACGCAGTCGGCGATCGCCGCTTTCGAGGGCAGGCAGCCGCCGGGGAAGACGTGGGTGTTGGCGAAGCTGCGGGCGCCCTTCTCGGCCTCGTACATCTCGTCGTCGATCGTAATCGCCTGCAGCAGCATCAGCCCGTCGGGGGAGAGCAGCTGGTCGCAGCGGCGGAAGAAGTCGTCGAAGTACTGCCAGCCGACCGCCTCGATCATCTCCACCGAGACCAGGCGGTCGTAGCTGCCGCGGAGGTCGCGGTAGTCCTCCAGCAACACCGTCACCCGGTCCTCGAGGCCCGCCTCCCGCACCCGCCGCCGGGCCAGCTCGTGCTGCTCGCGGGAGATCGTCGTCGTCGTCACCCGGCAGCCGTGCTCGCGGGCGGCGTGGACGGCGAGCCCGCCCCAGCCGGTGCCGATCTCCAGCAGGTGGCTGTCGCGGTCGAGGCGCAGTTGCCGGCAGATGCGGTTGAGCTTGGCGACCTGGGCTTCCTCGAGGCTGGCGCCCGGCCGCGGGAAGTAGGCGCACGAATACATCATCCGTTCGTCCAGAAAGGCGGCGAAAAGGTCGTTGCCGAGGTCGTAGTGGGCGGAGATGTTTTTCTGGGCGCCCGTCCGCGTGTTCTCCGGCACCAACCGCCTTACCCGGTGCAGGAGTCCACGGGGGCGGGCGACGGCTCCGCGCAGGCCGTCGAGATTGCGCAGCTCGCGGGCGGCGATGCGGATCAGGGCGACGAGGTCGTCGGTCTCCCAGAGCCCGTCGACGTAGCCCTCGCCGAGGCCGACGCTGCCGTGCAGGGGGCCGCGCCAGGCGGCGGGATCGTTGATGGTGACGGTGGCGCGCAGCTCGGCGTCGGCGGGGCCGAAGCCGCGGCGGCGGCCGCCCTCGACGACCTCGATCCGCCCGCCGCGGATACCGCGGCTCATCACCGTGGAGACGGCCGCCCGGGCCAGCGCGTCCCTCATGGCGAGACGAACCCCTTCGGCTTGCGCCCCTGTGGGTGTGGGAAGTAGCGCGCGCCATTCAGCTTCAGCCGCAGCGACTGCGCGTAGATCTTCGCCACCACCTGCAGAGAGAGCGCCGGGTAACGGACCAGCAGGCCGGCCAGCAGCGGCCGGCTGAGCTCGCGGCGGCGCAGGTTGAGGGTGGCGTCGAAGGACTTGCCTGCCGCGGCGCGCGGGCGCGACTGGATGTGGACGGCGAGCCGCTCGCCGGGTTCCGTGGCGCGGAAGCCGTAGGTCTGGTCCATCCCCATCAGAGGGGAGACGTGCAGTGCCTTGTCGAGCTCGGCGCTCAGCACCGGGCCCTCGCGCTCGCCGCGGGCGAGGACGTACGGATGGCGCTCTCCCCAGGGGATGCTCTTGACATCGGCGACTACAGCTTCCACCCGCTCGCCGGCGCTGTCAAAGCAGTAGTAGAAGCTGACGGGGTTGAAGGAGTGGCCGAGGTAGCGCAGCCCGGCGAGCAGGCGCACCGGGCCGGCGGGCCGGGCGCCGGTCGCGACCTCGACCGCGTCGCGGGCGCACTCGGCCGGCGGCCGCGCCGGGTCGCCCATGAAGTCCGCGCGACGGAAGCGGGCCGGGGCGCGGCGGCGAGCCGACCACAGCGGGTAGGGGTCGAGCACACCCGGCAGCTCGCCGAGGTCCAGGTACATGAGAAAGAGCCGGTAGCTGAACTCGTGCTCGACCGGCTCGAAGCGCCGGTGGCGGACCGTGCCCTCGTAGACGGCGGACGCGGTCATGCGGCCAGCGCCACGTCTGGGGAGGGACTGGCTTGCCGGCCGATTCCGGCGCACGCCCGTAGGGCGCTCACTACCCCGTCCTCGTGGAAGCCCCAGCCCCAGTAGGCGCCGCAGTAGTGGGTGCGGCGCACGCCGCTGATCTCAGCGTGGCGTCCCTGCGCCGCCACGCCCGCGGCGGTGTAGACGGGATGGTCGTACTCGAAGCGCCGCAGCACCTGCCCCGGGTCGATCGCGCTGCCGCGGTTGAGCGTGACCAGGTACTCGCGTCGGGCCCGCAGCCGCTGCAGGTTGTTCATCCAGTAGGTGACGGTGCTGCCGCGGGCCGGCTCCGCGTCGAGGTGGAAGTTCCAGCTCGACCAGGCGGTGCGCCGCCGCGGCAGCAGCGAGGTGTCGGTGTGCAGCACGGCCTCGTTGCGCCGGTAGGGAATCGCGCCCAGAATCTCGAGCTCGGGCTCGCTGGGGTCGGCCAGCAGCGCCAGCGCCTGGTCGGAGTGGGTGGCGATGACGACCTCGTCGAACGCCTCCGTCTCGCAGCCCTCGGCCTCGATCCGCACCCGGTCGGGCAGCCGCTCGATCCGCCGCACCGGCGCCGCCAGGCGCACGCGGTCGCGCCAGGGCGCCGAGATCGCCTCGACGTAGGTGCGCGACCCGCCCTCGACCGTCCGCCACTTGGGCCGCCCGCGCAGGCTGTACATGCCGTGGTTGTCGAAGAACTCGGCCATGAAGCTGGCCGGGAAGCTCCACATCTGCTCCGGGTCGGCCGACCAGACGGCGGCGGCCTGGGGCACGATCAGGCGCTCGATGAAGTGCCGCGAGAAGCCCTGCTGCTCGAGCCAGTGCCCGAGCGAGGGCGCGGTTCCGTTCATCCCGATCAGCGCCTGCGCCTCGCGGTTGAAGCGGCGCCAGTCGCGCAGCATCCCGAGGAAGCTGGGGCTGACCAGGTGGGCGGGGCGGGCGAACAGGCCCCAGGGGGTGCCGGAGTACTCGAAGTGCCCGCCGTCGGAAACCGAGAAGCCCATGTGCGAGCGGCGGCTCTCCACTCCGAGCTCCGCCAGCAGCGCTTCGAAGTGGGGGTAGTTGCGGTCGTTGAAGACGATAAAGCCGGTGTCGATCGCGAGCGTGCCGGCTGTCGCGTCCTCGACCTCGACCGTGTTCGCGTGCCCGCCGAGCCGCGCGGCCGCCTCGTAGACGACGATCTCGTGCTCAGGGTGGAGCTTGTGGGCGGCCACCATTCCGGCGACCCCGGTTCCGACGATCGCGATTCTCATCGGCGATGAGTACGAGGCCGGGCGACGATCGGTTGCATCCGGAGATGCGGTTCGAGTCGGGTACTCCGGCGGGCGATGGGATTTCCCCGCGCAGCGCTACGGGCGGTACGGTGCTCCCAGGTCTCGAAGTGATCGCAACGTCCACCCAACTCGTCGCCGAAACAGTGGGTCCCGCTCCTTGAGCGGGCGCCCGGCGGGGGCGCTTGCGGGCATAGCCATGATCCTTCTCCTCGCGGCTCCCGCCGCGGCGGAGACGCGGCTGCCGCCGGAGCAGCGGGCGGCCTTCGCGCTGCCGCGCCCGGCGGTGCCGCTGCACGACGTGGTGCGTGAGGCGCCGGGCGCGGCCGGGGCGAGCATCGCCGCCACCGCGTCGAGCGCGCGCTACCCGCTCAACGACGGTAGTGGCGACTCGATCGCGGTCGAGGTCAGCGCCGCCTGCCGGGAACAGTGCGACGCCGCCGACCCGCAGGCGATCGCCAACTTCGTCGGGACCCTGATCCACGGCCCCGAGGTCAACCTGCTGACGATCCAGCTCGACACCCCGTTCCAGCTCGGCTTCGACTGCGGCTTCGAGGCCCAGTCCTGTTACTTCGCGGGCGAAAGCAAGATCGTCCTCAGCGGCGACGCCGACCCCGCGCCCGACGGCGCCGGTCGCGAGTTCGTGCTCGCGCACGAGTACGGCCATCACGTCGCCCAGCACCGCGACCTGCCCTCTCCCTTCCCGGCCGCGATCGACTGGGGGACGGAGCGCTGGGCCAGCGTCGTCGACGTCTGCGAGGGCAGCCGCGAGGGTGCCCTCTTCCCGGGCGACGAGGGCTCGCACTACTACGAGGACCCGGGGGAGGCCTTTGCCGAGAGCTTCGCCTTCAACCGCTTCCCCGAAGCGGCCGTGGCGTGGGCCTGGGCGCCGGCGTTGCGGCCGACCCCGGCCTCGCTGCGGGCTCTGCGCCGGGATGTCCTGCGGCCGTGGCTGGGCCGCCACAGCTTCACCGTCTCCGGGCGCGTCCCCCGTAGCGGTGCCGTCGTGCAGGAGTTCCGAACACCCTTCGACGGAAAGGTCAGCATCGGCCCGGCGGGGGATCGCAAGCTCGGCTACGAGCTGCTGATCCGCAACCGCTCCGGCGAGACCCTGCGCTCCTCGCGGCAGGGCGTCTCCCTGCGCCACCGCCTCGACTACACGGTCTGCGGCCAGTCACGCCTGCGCGTCGCCGTCCGCGCCCTCGGCGCAGCCGGCAAGCCCTTCCAGCTGACTATCCAGCGACCCTGACGCGCCGCGCGATGCATTGACCACACCAGGGGGTGGTCAATGCATCGAACGACGTGGCAACTAGCGGGCGATGCGCGTCTCGAGCCGGCCCAGAGTGGGGGACTCGATCGCGATCTCGTCGCCGTCGGCGAGCCAGACCCGCGGGTCGCGCACGCTGCCGACCCCGTCGGGGGTGCCGGTGGAGACGATGTCGCCCGGCTCCAGCGTCATCAGCTGCGAGAGGTGGGAGAGCAGGGCGGGAACGCTGAAGATCAGGTCCGCGGTCGAGGCGCCCTGCATCTGCTCGCCGTTGAGCGTCAGCCGGATCTCGATCGCGTCGTGCGGCCCGGCCTCGTCGGGGGTGACCAGCGCCGGCCCGCAGGGGGCGGAGCCGTCGAAGACCTTGCCGGACATCCACTGCGGGGTGGAGAACTGCAGGTCGCGGGCGGAGAGGTCGTTGAGCAGCGTGTAGCCGGCGAGGTGGTCGAGTGCGTCGGCCTCGGCAACTTCCTTGGCGCGCTTGCCGACGACGAAGGCGACCTCGGCCTCGTAGTCGACCTTGCGGCTGTTGGCGGGGAGCTGGACCGTGGCCCCGGGCGCGGCGAGCGCGTTGCGGTACTTGCCGAAGATCGTCGGGCTGGAGGGCACCTCCATCCCGCCCTCGGCCGCGTGCTTGCCGTAGTTGAGCCCGATACAGACGATCTTGTCCGGGTTGGGGATGGGAGGGAGGAGCGAGACCGCCGAGCGCGGGTGCGACGGCGCGCCGGTGTCGCCGAGCCGCGGCCGCAGGTCGTCGACCCGCCCGGCGGCCAGTAGCTCCCGCAGCCCACCCCGGTGCGGCTCGCCGAGCAGCGCCCAGGCGTCGACGACGCGGTCGTCCTCGAGCACCCCGGCCCGCGCCCCGTCGCCGGCGTCGTAGCTGACCAGCCTCATGGCGGGCAGCCTAGATCACCGGCGACGGGCCAGGGCTCAGGCGCGAGCGGGCTCCGGCTCGGGCTCTGGCGCGACCTCGAAGTCGGTCCCGACCAGGGTCTCGCGTTCGATGTCGCTCTCGCGCACCAGCCACAGGGACAGCGCCGCGCCGGCGAAGGAGAGGATCGCTCCCAGCAGCAGGACCCGGTTGAGGCCGTGGAGGAAGCCCTGTTCGGCGGCGTTGCGGGTCAGCTCGCGCGCCCCCGCGGGGACCGCGGAGAGGGCCTGGGGGAGGGCACCGGAGGAGGTCGCCTCGATCAGGTGGCGGGCCTCGTCGCCGTTGACGGCGGAGTCGGCGACCGCCTGCGTCTTCGAGGCGCCGGAGCCGAGGAAGATCGCTCCCCAGGCGGCGATGCCGACGGCGATCCCGACCTGGCGGAAGGTGTCGTTGATCCCCGCCGCCATGCCGCTGCGCTCTTTCGGGACGACGCTGAGGGCGACGTCGGCGATGACCGGGTTGAGCAGGCCGACGCCGACGCCGCTGATGATGAACCCGGCCAGCAGTGCGGTCCACTCCGAGCTCATGTCGAGCCCGGTCATCAGGGCCAGGCCGACGCCGGTCAGGGCCAGCCCGGCGCTCATCAGGTAGCGCGCCTGCACCTTGGCCAGCGCCATCCCCGCGAACGGGGCGACGATGAAGGAGGCGACCGTGATCGGCAGGTAGCGGACGCCGGCCTCGACCGGGGAGAGGCCGAGGAAGCTCTGCAGGTACAGGGTCAGGTAGAGGAAGAGCGCGAACATCGAGCCCGAGACCGCGAACGCCGCCACCTGGACGCCGCTGAAGGCGCGGCGGCGGAAGAGGCCGAGCGGCAGCATCGGCTCGGCGACCCGCCGCTCGATCACCACGAAGGCCGCCATCAGCACCGCGGCGATGGCGAAGAGGGAGACGATCAGGGCGCTGCCCCAGCCCTCCTCGTTGCCGCGCACCAGTCCCAGTACCAGCAGGAACAGGGCGCTGGAGAAGGTGAGCAGGCCGCCCCAGTCGATCCGGGTCGCGTTCGGGTCGCGGGACTCGGCCAGCTTCCAGTAGGTGACGGCGATCGCGGCGATGCCGATCGGCACGTTGATGAGGAAGACCGACTCCCAGCCGAAGCCGTCGGTGAGCAGGCCGCCGACCAGCGGGCCGATCGCCACGGCGATTCCGATCGTGGCGCCGTAGATGCCCATCGCCATCCCCCGTTCGGGGCCGCTGGGGAACTCCTGGGCGACGAGGGCGAGGGAGACGGCGAACATGATCGCGCCGCCGATGCCCTGCAGGCCGCGGGCGACGTTGAGCGAGGTCGGGTCGGGCGCCAGCCCGCAGAGCAGCGAGGCGACGGAGAAGATCCCGAGGCCGATCGCGAAGACGCGGCGGCGGCCGAGGCGGTCGGCCAGCGAGCCGGCGGTGAGGACGAAGGCGGCCAGGGAGAGCGCGTAGGCGTCGATCACCCACTGCAGGTCGGTGAAGCTGCCGCCGAGGTCCTTCTGGATCGCGGGCAGGGCGGTGTTGACCACGGTGATGTCGAGCAAGAGCATGAAGGTGGCGACGCTGACCGCGCCGAGCGTCCACCACTTGCGATTCGTCTGGGACTGCATTTCAGAGCCTCCTGGGCATCGAGTACAATTCGTAAGGAAGCCTTGTCAGGCCACCTGACCAGGCGAACTTATCAGGTATACTGACGAAATGTCCGAAGCCACCGGCAAATCCGCGAATCGAATCCCCCTCCCGGGCCTGATGGAAGTCGTGGAGGAGGCGCTCTTCGCTGAGTTCCGGGAGGAGCTGGAGGAGTCCGGCTACGGCGACATCCGCCCGACCCACGGCTGTGTCTTCCGCTTCATCCGCGAGGAGCCGCTGCGTCTGACCGAGCTGGCGACCCTGGCCGGCATGACCAAGCAATCGATCGGCGAGGTGATCGACAACCTGGTCGCGCTCGGCTACGCCAAGCGCGTGCCCGACCCTCAGGACCGCCGCGCCAAGCTGATCTGCCTCACCGAGCGCGGCGAAGAGGCCCAGAAGATCGGCCTCACCCTGTTCACGAAGGTCGAGCAGCGCTGGGCCGAGCGCTACGGCCCCGAGCGCTTCGCCCAACTCCGCGCCCTCCTCGAGGAGATCGCCATCGCCGAGGCCCCCGATGCCGTCCCCGAGCTGGCCCGCCCAGAGCTCGCCAGCGCCTAGTACCCGCTAGATTTGGCGCCGGGCCGCCACCACTTGGCCCGACCGAGAGTTCTCTCGGGGGCGTAGCTCAGTTGGTTAGAGCGCCGGCCTGTCACGCCGGAGGTCGCGGGTTCGAGTCCCGTCGCTCCCGCTCCTCTTCGTGCCCGCAGCTGCGGCACTTTTCGGCTCCGGCGCGGAGGCTGTCTTGTCCTCCTGGCTTCCGGTTGATTGGGCACTGGTGCCCAATGAGGCCCAATGCCGTCACTGAGCAGGCCGCCCATTCGGGTCTTGGGCTTGTATCCCGGTCACATCGGTATAGACGCGCAGGGTCATACGCGGATCACGGTGGCCCATCTGGGCGGCGGTGATCGCGGGGTGCTCGCCCAGCGCGGCGTGGGTCCGGCGCAGCGAGTGGATTTGCCTTCTCGACTGCTGGATAGAGGATTTGGTGCGGACGCTGTTGCGCTCGCGCGGCTTCTCGTGTATGCGGCCAGTGAATTGAAATCGTCGGGCTCGGTCCAGGCCGCGAACTCATGAAACGTTGGCTCCGGCGCCATTTCCGTTGCCTCTGCTCTGTGAGGGGGTCGCCAGATCCCTCGCCTCACGTCCGCAAGGACGTTCTCCAGCTCCTCCTCCCCAATCGCATCACCAAGACCGTAGAACCCTCTCCGCCACGCGCCGAGCGTGCCAATTTGACGCTTATCAGTCTGCAGGAAATAAGTGTCTTTAAGAAGGGTAGCTTCTGGGTTGGTAGCCGCGCTTTAGGATCATTAGGAATGGCCTCGGTATCTGATCGGTTCCGCCTTGAACGCGGCCAGGGCGAGCTTGATTTTGTCGACGTCAATGTCGATGGCGACACCCGCCTGTTTGTAGACCCGCGGGCCTTGCGGCTAATTCCTACGCCCTGGGGCGAATGGTGCGTAAGCCTCATACAGGACTTCTTCAGAACCGTTCTTGAGGCGATTCGCGACGATCGGATGGATGATGCATGGACGCTTCTCGCTGGACTGAGGGAGCCCAATGAGACCCACCTTGGAATGTCCCGGGGAAAGGCTCGGGGCTCAGCCCTGGGACCCGGTCTGGCGGCCGCCATACGCGACTCCCTTGCAGAGACGGACGCGGCAATATCGGGCCGACTCGAGGACTTGGAGGAGACGGCGCTCCTCGTTCCTCTGGTGGATCGAGATCGGGTATCCGATATTGCAACGAACCTGATCCGAGAGCCCTTGATCCAGTACACCCAGCTTGCCGCGGAGCACTATGGGATCGAGCTGAGCGGCGACGTCGACTCCGGACCCCTTTGGGACCCCGGTTCCAAGAGCTGGACCGCCACGTTCACGGAGTTGCCGGTTGTCAAATCCGGAAAGTTGCTCTTAGTCCCGAAGGCGATAGTCCGGCGCTATCTCGACTATCGCGCCGACGAGTATCGAGACCACTACCTCCTGACCTTAATTCAGGAGGAAGAAGTCGCTGCTGGCGGCGAGCTAGTACGCACCTTGATGAGCGGCGAGGTGCGCCCTCCCTACAAGAAGACCCTCAAGGAAATGTTCGGAACCAACAAGCCTGCCATCGCTAGATTGACCCGGGAGCATCCCGACGCGCTTGACCGCTATCGCGCTGCGAAACGGCAAGAGATAACGCCTCCAATGACTCATGAAGACTTCTTTCTTGAGGGCTCGGAGACCCGCCGGAGCTGGACACCATGATGGCAAAGATTCGGGCGGCTATTCCCGGTAGGGACGACGCTGACGATTACCACAAAGCAATCGAGGCGTTTCTGACGGCGCTGTTTTATCCGAGCCTGACTCTCCCGCAAATCGAGTATCCGATTCACCGGGGGCGGAAGCGGATCGATATCGCTTATGCGAATGTGGCGCAGCGCGGCTTCTTCGGCTGGGTTGGGAACCACTACCCGTCGGCCCAGATCTTTGTCGAGTGCAAGAACATTTCGGAGGACCCGGCGAATCCGGAGCTGGATCAACTTGCTGGTCGATTCTCGCCGCGGCGCGGAAAGGTTGGCCTACTAGTGTGCAGGGGGATCGGCGACAAGACACTGATGGCCGCGCGCTGCCGGGATGCTGCCGACGATGATCGTGGGTACATCATCGCCCTTGACGACGATGATCTTGAAACACTTGCGAGGCAGCTCCGAGAGGAGAAACGACTCAGCTTGCTTCGCGAGCGTTTTGAAGCACTCATCGCATGACCGGTTGACCTATGCCCTACTACGACAATCCTGCAGGCCGACTTCACGACCTCCTGTCCCGGCTGGCAGAGCAGCCGCACACCGGCTCGGTTGTCGGAGCATGGGCCGGAGTACTGGAGGTTGAAGAAGCGGATGTAGTAGTGCATCTGGGAAGGGTCGCCGAACTCGTACGCCAGATACAGGAAGCCGTTGATCAGGCAGGCGAGCCAGCGTTGCTCGCGCCGGTCCAGCGCTTCCGCGCCGATTGGACGCGGCCAATCTTCCCCCAGAACCAGCCTTTCAGCGCTCAACTGTTAAAGGTGTTGCCTGATGAGACTGCGATGGAGGCGCTCGATCTCGTTTCAGCTCAACTGCACTCGATTGCCCCTGAGGGAAAAGTTCCGGATGAGGATGAACTCGCCCAGCTGAAGTCGGAACTCCGCGAGCTCATCGACAATGTTCAGGCGGCCAGCGACATTCCGCCAGAGGTAAAGCATTTGTTCATCTCGCACTTGCGGTCCGTCGAGCAAGCAATCGAGCATCTGAAGGTTGGCGGTCCTAACGCAATCCGCCACGCGATGGAGGCGGTCATCGGCAGCGTCGTCTACGCCGAAGATCCCGCCGCCGTGGCAAAGTCCCAGACCTTCAGGAACGTGATGGCGACCCTCCTGATCATCTGGTCCGTTTTCTCTTCTGGGCCTGAGATCCAGCAGTCGATTGAGGCGTGGCGCGACATCGTCCCTGCACTGAGTGCCGGACCTGAACAGCCACCTCAGCGATCAAGTGACTCCGGCGGACCTGGACAACCCCCCCAAGGCTCAGGGAGCGAATAGGGCCCGCTTCAACTAGCCGCCACGGCGCTAAGCGGAACCTCCGAAAATGCTCATTTGCAGCGGCTGCTTGTCCTCGGATGATTGCGCCCCTCCCGTCCCACGCTCGGGACACATGATGGGACGCTGCTTCCTAAACCAGAAACCGCAATGACCAAGCAAAACCTTCAGGCGACGATTGCTGTCACGCACCCTTTTCCATTTGTCTTTGAGGTTGCGGGTGGCAGTCCGCGCCAAGGTGCAACCTGGGACGAGCTTCCAAAGACGACTCAATCCGTGGTGCCCGAGGAAACGCTGAGGGATGTTCTTAGGAAGGCCGCTCAGTCACTTGGGGTCACGATTGGCCGAGAGGCAGCGCGCACCGACAGAGAGCTTCGAGAGCGCGATGGCCGAACCAGTCGCTCGGCCGACCCCGCAGACTGGCTTGTCTTCCTCGGCTTCCGCCAGGACGACGATGACGACGTGATCGTCGAACGAGATGGGACTCCTATTCGTAACTGGAATACGCGTATCCACCGTCGTGTCGTGGTCGTCCGAAATGCAGGGGGCGCCGCGGTCTGGAAACGACCTCCCTTCGATGCGACGGTGGCCGAGCTTTTGGACGCGCATTCGGTCGGCCTCATCGAGGGCGATCCACTGCAGATATATCTCGTTCCATCTATCCCGCAGGGTGCATTCGGGCTTGGTGGCGAATGGAACCTCTTCATTGAACACCTAAAGACGCTCTGGGATGCAACTAACGCGGCCTCTACTCTGGGTGGGGCGGCTGCAGCCGGCTTCCTTCTCAAGGAATTGATTGAACGCCGCGGAAAGCATGCCACGGAGGCCATTTCCCGCCGTTCTACAGCCTGGACCGAACGAGGCGGCGCTCCTGGAGACCTGGTCAATCTGCTGGCAGCAAAGCCCAGGACGACTGAGGACATAGCAGTGCTACTGGGCTGCGCGGGCGACGAGGCAGAAGCGATTCTCTGGGCCCTTGGCTTTGCATTCGACGAGGATTCCAGAACGTGGATCCAGGGCGGCGATGAGACCGCCCGGCTGATCGCGGACGACATTGAGCTGGGCTTTACCGATGTCTTGGAGTGGCCTGAGGCAGAGGGGCTGTATCGAGAAGCCGTGGAGAAACGTCTTGGCGATGTCGGCGAAGGACGAAAACCGCTTCCAGCGGCCGAGGAGCGGAAGACCATGCGCGACCGATACTTCAAGAGGGGCGATGGCGATAGCCAAGGACGTTAATCGGTCGGAGGGAGGAGACCGAACATGTAGTCGAACTCCCCGGCCGGGGAGGTGACGCAGCCATGAATGTCGCCATCAGGAGCAACCACCGCGACATATCGAATCCGCCGGGAGCCATTGACGAGGGAGATGATCCAGGGCTCTAAGCCGGTATAGCTCGTCTCTGAAGGGGGTCGACCCCCTAAGACCGATGGCTCTTGGGCAAACTCGACGTTAAGCACCTGGGTCTCGTCAGTGGTCTCGAATACATGCTCCATGGCGAGCGTCGCGGCGAGTCCCCGAGAGACCAAAGGGCGGTGGTTGGAAGCCTTCGCCTGTTGGATCCTCTCGCGGATTCGTCGAATACCGGCGCGTGCGGCCTGGCTAGCCCCAAGGCCGACCAGTCCACCGGCGCCATGCAGACCGAGCCATTCAATTACGGGAATCCAACCGGCCGCGCCGCGGCCTTGGCTTGCGTTCACAGCCTTGACATGCCCGAGATCGGGATCGTCTTCCAGCCAAGACTCGCCTAGCTCAGACGAGATTGCAGCCTGCGCGAAGTTCTTCTTTCCCTCGGACCGCTCCATCCACTCTGGACCGAGCCCTATCGCAAGAGCTGGCCTCATGGTGAACCGAGACCCCGGCGCATCGAGATCGAACCGCGGAGCGGTTGAATCTTCGCCGGGGAGCGGTGACCATGACTTGCGAAGGCGCGGCAAACGCATCAGGTGACCATCGCAGAGCAAGGTCCGTCGCGCCAGCATAGGTCGGAGGGCCTTGGCAGTCACACAATCCAGACACAACCGCAGCGATCCTGCGGTCACGCCTAAGCAACCTCGAATAGCGTCATTTGCGACGAGCTTTTGCTCTCCGACGTTCCGCTTGCCCTCTCCTCCTATCCTCAAATTCATGAAGGAGACCATTTATTCGATTCAGAGAGGAGTGTCGAAATCGAACGTGTGACCCGAAAGTCAGACCCTGGCCTAAGAGAGCCCGAGGCTGACGCCGAGCCGATCCTTGCCGTGACGTTCGCCTTCGAACTTCCGTGGTCCCTACGGATCGCCGACGTCGCCTTTCTCGTCAGCGAGTCGGGCGAGGAGTGGCCGGGTTGGAGTCCGGATGCGATGGGTGCCCTTGCTGGAATGCCCCCCCTTCCGGAGGGGCGGCAGCCACGCTACCGCGCTGAGATGAACCAGGCCGTGGTCTCCGGCGCTCGCTCGCTCGCAGCCGCCGAAAGCTCGTTTCCTGAGTGGCAGGGGTTTCCGGTCCGGGGCAAGGATTCGAACGAGGAAGCGAAGGAGTTGCGGAGTGCCGTGCTGCTCTCCATCTATTGCAGAGCGCAGGAGATGCCGCTTGAAGGGAAGGAAGCGCAAGAAGACATCATCGAATGGCTCTCGCGCCGGCTCGACGAGGCACTCGAATTTCTCAACCGATACTTGGTGATTCTCGGAGGTCTGAACGACGAGTGGCATATCTCCTCGATTTCGCGGATCGATCTGCAAAGGCGCATTCCGTGGGAGCTCTCGATGAAGCCCGCGCCCGATGGGTGGCAGGACCAGAGCGGGACGCTCGATGCCCACGTCACCTGGCGCGACGATCTGCCGGAGGAGCGACCTCACGAAGAAGTCATGGCCGCAGTCGAGCTGATCCACCGCTATCGCGCCGGTGAAGTCCCGTTTTTCGATTGGATTGAGCTCTATCAAGCCGCCGAGCATCACCTCGGCTCGGGTCGCAACTCCCAGGCCGTAATTTTCTCGACTACTGCCGTCGAGGTGCTAATCAACACGTTGTTTCGAGTGACGTGGGCGCTGCTTGAAAGGGACGAGGCCAAACTTCCCGGCGTACTCGAATGCGGGTTCAAAAATCAGCTCAAGGCCCACTTACCGCAGCTGCTCTGTGACGAGCTGGACCTCAGCGCTACTGAGTCGCCGCCAGGACGGTGGCACCGCGACTGCTACGTGCTGCGAAACGACATCGTCCATAAGGGCCGAAAGCCGAGTACCCCCGAGGCAATGGATGCGAAGCTGTCGACCCGCGCTTTTGCTGGCTGGATCGGTGCCAACCTCAAACCAGATCCTCGAACCGACTGGATCAAGGTGTTCTTGCAGGCGCCGAAGCGAAGTTGAAGCAACCTAACCCCCGCCGCGTTTGGGCACCAGTGCCCAAACGGGCGACAAAAGCACCGTAAATGCGCTGATGCGGCGGACTGCGTGGACTCGGCTCCACCTCCCTCATTCCGCATCAAATAGCGAAATCTGCCCGCTTCGCCTTCCTTCGGACCTCTTCTGCACGCCGGAGGTCGCGGTTCGAGTCGGCCCCGTCTGTTGGAACTACCTCACCGGGCAATCAAGGGCAGGTTTGCGTATCGAAAGCTGCGATGCCCGGCTAGCGCCTTGCGCCATCTACTCGCTGTCAGTCTGCCGCTTTTGGGACTAACGCACTAACTGGAGACTCGGGCTACCGTCATGGCCACTGAGGGGCGGGTCAGGTCCGTGATCTGGGGATAGTTCAGTGCGCAGTAATGCCTCCGCTCGGCGCAGAAACTCGGGTGGGTCGTCCAGACTGCGAACGGCGAAGTAGATACTCCATAGCTGGGCTCGGCCCTTTTCGCGTTCGCGCATCGTGTTCTCCTTTTTATGGTGTTCGCTGTCTGTCTTTCACCCGGCCAGCACGTCATAAGCAAACCGCACCACGAGCGCTCCATCCCCAACCGCCCCCGCCACGCGCTTCGACGCCCCCGCCCGCACATCGCCGGCGGCGAACACCCCGGGACGAATCGTCTCCAGCAGATGCGGCTCGCGGTCGTTCAGCGGCCAGCAAAGATGCCCAGGGCAATCCGCCGCCCCGGCGCCGCACAGCAAGTACCCGGCGTCGTCCACAGCGAGCATCCCTTCCGACGCCTCCGTGCAGGGATCAGCGCCGATCATCACGTAGACCGCGGTGCAGTCCACCTGCTGGGTGCTGTCGTCGCGGTTGTCGCGGAGGGTCACAGACTCGACGGTGGAGGTGCCTTGGACGGCGGTGATCTCGGTTTCGGTCATTACCTCTATCCGGGGGGAGCGTTCGATGCGGTCCACGAGGTAGTGGGACATGGTCGACTTCAGGGCCTTGCCGCGGACGATGATGCGGACGCTGCGGGCTCGGTGGGCCAGGTGGGCCGCTGCTTGGCCGGCTGAGTTGCCGCCGCCGACGACGATCACGTCTTTGTCTCTTGCTCGCTCGGCGTCGGTGGACATTGCCGCGTGGTAGACGCCGGCCCCGCGGAAGCGGGCCATGCCCTCTGCTTCCAGCTCGCGCCAGCGGGCACCGGTCGCCATCAGCACCGAGCGGGCGAGTACGTGCTGGCCGTCATCCAGATCCACCCGGACCAGGCCCTCGGGGCCGTCGGCCAGCTCGACCGCGCGGTGAAAGCTGGACAGCACAGCATCGAAGCGGCGGGCCTGCAGGGTCGCCTTGCGGGTCAGGTCCGCCCCCGAGATCCCGCTCGGGAAGCCAAGGTAGTTCTCGATCCGGGTACTCGTCCCGGCCTGGCCGCCCGGCGCCCAGGCCTCCGCCACGAAGGTCCGCAGGCCCTCGGAGCCGCCGTACACGCCGGCCGCCAGCCCGGCCGGGCCCGCCCCGAGCACGACGAGGTCGAAGCGCTCCCCGTCCACATCGGCCCGCAGGCCCAGCGAGCGCGCGACCTGCGCCGCCGAGGGGTTGCGCATGACCTCGCGCGCGTGAACCAGCACCGGCGTTTCGTCACGCGGGATGTCGAGCCACTTGAGCATGGCGGCGCTCTCCTCGTCGGTGTCGACGTCGTACCAGCGCACCGGCAGCAGGTTGCGCTCGAGCAGGTCGCGCACTTCGAAGGCGCGGCGGGATCCACGCGGCGCGATCAGCCGCATCACCCCGTGCCCTTCTTCTTCGTGCCAGGTGCGCCGGGCTAGCAGGGTGGCGAAGACGTGTTCGCCGAACTCGGGCCAGCGGGCGAGCATGTCGCGCAGGCCGGCGCGGTCGAAGGCGATCGTCTCGGTCGGCTCGACCGCGACGCAGGCGCTGATCGTCGGCTCGCCGGTGAAGGCGGCGATGTCGCCGATGAAGGTGCGGCTGTCGGCCTCGGCGATATGGACCTCCTTGCCCGGCTTGCGGTCGACGAACTCGACCCGGCCGCGCTCGATCACGAAGAACGGCGCGTCCCGGACCGCGTGCTCGTAGAGCACCTCGCCCACCTCGAACCGCTTGCGCCTGCCCCGCTCGCCCAGCCACTCCAGCTTGGCCTCGGAGAGGCGCGGGAAGATGACCTCGTCGGCGAGGTCGGGGAACGACTCGCTGCGCAGCACCCTCGTCTCTTCAGCCACGCAGGGAGGCTACCCGCCTGGGACCGCTACTCAAAGACCTCAGCTGCTTCGTCTTCGGGTTGATCTATCAGGCCGGCGAGCGCCTCGGCCGAAATTCGCTGCTCGGGTGTGGCACACCCCTCTGAGTCGAACTCGATGCCCTCGGCCGCGAGCACCTGATGGACATCACGTTTGTCGTTCGGATCAATCCAGCTGAAGTTATTGCTGACTGCGCCATTGCTGGTCAGGACGCGATAGGCGGTGGTGCCGGGGGGAAGCTGGGTGACGTGGCCCCCGACCGGGACGGCCGCGGTGCCACCGATCTCGGCAAGATCGCCGTAGGTAGTCCAGCGGCCGGCTGGGATCGCTTCGATCGCCATGTCGATCCGGCTCCAGTCGAAGTTGCCGTCCGGCTCGCTGATGATGCCGGGCAGGGGCGGGGGCCAGATCGTCGCCACTTGGACCGCCAGCGCTTCAGCGCGGGCGAGGATCTGTTCTCGTCCCCAAACCGAGTTGTCCGTCAGCGTTCTATTCAGCTCGAGGTGACTCGCGCCATAGATCTGGGACTTGCGCTCGAAGGGGTTGTTGCTGAGGGTGCCGTTGAAGGCAGTGAGAGTGAGGTTGCCGAGGGTGTGGACCAGCTCGGCGTGAACCTCGCCTGGATCCTCGCCGAGGGACTCCAGCTGCTGTCTCCACTCGGGGCTGAGGGTCTGGGGCATGATGTGCTCGATCGTAAGGTCGGCCTCCTGAAAGTCGATCAACTCGGGGTGGCCGAAGCTCCGCTCCAGTCGCTCGAGGATCAGCTTGCGCTGGTTACCCCGGCCGATATGGAAGAACGGCTGCTTCTTCAGCGCGTCGGCGATCTCTGCGTCAGTCGGCCAGTACAGCCTGTCGCGCGAGAGCTCTTGGTGGAGGGCTTGAGGAAAGGTCTCATCCATGGGCATACGCGGGATCAGCTGCACGAAGATTCGGTTGAGTGCATTGGTCGGGATGCGCGCGAGCTGGCGACGAACCAGGAAGGACTCGACCAGGCTGACCACCTCAGCCATCTGGTTGCTGGAAAGGAGGTCGCGCTGGCGCAGGTCCAGAGCAACCATCAGGAGTGGATGGCTGGTTTGCGCCCCCCAGCGCGTCAAACGACCAAGTCCCTCCGAAGTCGCTGCGTGCTCCTCAGCCTTCGGATCGATCAACTTCTTGTAGAGCGTCGCTCGGTATGAGAGGTCGCGGACCCGCTCTTCGACCTTCTCCTCATCAGAGGCAATCGGCGTGAGCTTTCGCTGGTGCGCTTCGTAAACATGCTCGCGAGGCGTGTCCTCACCGCGCCGGAGCAGGTCAACCCGCGCCAGTCCTTGCAGGTTGTCAACGCCGATCAGCTCCTCCATCGGCCGCCATACCTCCTCGTAGACCGCATCCGCGCGAGTCGGAAGCAGCATGAAAATGTGATTGCGGAGTAGGTCGGCTTGGTTCAGGGCAACGCCGGTCCCGTTGAGCGACTGGAAGATCCGGTGGACGTTGTCGTCGCTCTGGGTCGTGATCTCGACAATCTCAAGCCGTTCTACGGCCGCGGTCGACAGGCGGTCGAGCGAACCCTCTCCCTCGGCCTGGACAAGGCTCTCCACGTGTCCCTTCAGACGGCGGTATGCAGCGGAGATCAGATCCGTCGCACCGTTATCGGGTTCGCCTTTAAGTCGGCGCAGGAAGGCCACGCGGTCAGTCTCGGTCGGCCAGAGCCGGTAGCGATCGTTGTCCTCGGCATGGGCATTCGTCAGGTAGAGGTCGTTGTACCTACCAACCGCGCCCTCGTCCTCTGCTGCGGCGACATCGCGCAACACGCACAAAAACAACATCAGCGTCGTCAGGCGCTGTTGGCCGTCGACAACCAGGAAGTGGGTGACGCCGGTCGCCGCCGCGTCGCGCGGAGAGAGCACGAAGGTGCCGAAGAAATGCCCGCCGCTCGCCGGCGTCTCGCCCATGGTCCGGTACTGCTCGACCAGGTCCTCCCAGAGCTGATCCTGCTCCCGCTCTTTCCAGGTGTACTGACGCTGCCAGATCGGAACCTCGAACTGACGCTGACCCTCGATCAGGCCCTTCATGGTGTCGTCGTTTACTTTCACCGTTAGAACCTAGGCTATGGGAGTAATCAGTTGCTCTGGTCTGTCTTGCCTGACGGGCAGACTGCGGAGTCCTGCTTCCGGCTTAGAGTAGGCACTGGAGATGGCGACCTGGGCAGATGTCAACCGACTGGCGCTGGCCTTGCCCGAGACCGCCGAGGGGATCTCGCGCGGGCTGCGCCAGTGGCAGGTCAAAGGCAAGGGCTTCGTCTGGGACCGCCCGCTGCGGCGGACCGACCTCGAGGCCCTCGGCGCGGCGGCGCCGGAAGGGCCGATCCTCGGTGCCTGGGTGGAGGACCTGGGCGCCAAGGAGGCTCTGCTCGCCGACGATCCCGGCGTCTACTTCACCACTCCCCACTTCGACGGCTACGCCGCCGTCCTCGTGCGCCTGGAGGAGATCGGTCTCGACGACCTGCGCGAACTGATTGTCGAGGCCTGGCTCACCCGGGCCCCGAAACGGCTCGCCAAGGAGTATCTGGCGAGCGAGTTCGGGGACCAGTCCTAGGCGCTTACCCCGCGACCGCCGGAACCCGCCCCGCGCACGACGCCGTCCCCAGCCAGGTGTGCGGATTGCGGTCCCAGCACCAGCCGAGCTTCGGTCGCTTCTCGCTGATCCACAGCGCCGGAACACGCTGATCGCCGCGGCGCGATCCGGCCATCGAGAAGCCCCAGTTGGGGGCGATCGCGGCGGGCTGCTGCAGCATCAGGGCGATGCCCTCGTCGAGGGTGAGGGGGGAGCGGCCGGCAGCGAGGATCTCCTTCAGGGCATCCTCGGGGCGGACGTTGCGGCTTGCCTCGCCAAGGTCGACGTCCAGCGCCAGGTAGGCGGGGACGGCCGGGATCTCGACCGCCTCGATCGGGACGAACGAGGCCAGCTCGTCGGGCTGGAGGTGCCCCAGCACCACCGGCTCCCCTTCGCGCTCGATTCGCGCCGCGGCCTCGGCCGGCGGCAGCTGCTCCCGCGACCAGGCGAGCAGCGAGCGCTCGACCGGCGCGGCCGGCCGTGCCGACTCCAGCGCCGTCGCGAACTCCGCTTCACCGACTCCGCGTTCCCGCAACGCCGCCAGCTGTTCGTCGAACGACATCGTCTTCATCTCAACCAAGCGAATGACCTCCCGGGTCGGGGGTGGGCAGGCGCCTTACAACTCCCGCCGGCTACGAAGGTTTCGGCGCGTAGCGGTTGTGGAACATCAGGGCGTTGCCGTCGGGGTCGGTGAAGATCGCCATGTGGCAGACGCCGCTGTCGATCGTCTCGGCGACGAACTCGACGCCCTCGGCCTCGAGCCTGGCCCGGGCGGCCGCGACGTCGTCGACGTGGAGGGCGATCGGGTGGCCGCTGGGCTTGAACTCCTGGCCGACCGCGGCCGCGTCCATGATCTGCAGGGTGAGGCTGCCGGTCTCGAACTCGCCGGCGGGGATTTTTTCGTAGTCGACCGAGTGCTCGAGGCCGAGCGTCTCGCCGTAGAACTTCAGCGCCGCGGGGTAGTCCTTGACGAAGACGGTGACGAAGTCGACGCCGGTGACGGTGGTCGGTGAGGTCATGATTGGCTCCTGTGGTCTGGTCTTGGCGAGGGCGGTTGGCTCACGAATCTATGGGCTCGAAGTTAGGATCGCCGGCGATGGCCGACCTCGACGCCAAGCTGCGCGGTGCGCTCGAGCCGCTGCTCGAAACGGGCGAGGAGCTGCGGGGCGTCTGCGTCGCCACTCAGCAGAGCATGTTCAAGGGGCGGCAGGTGGCGATCGGGATCGCCGGCCGCCGCCTCATCGTCCAGGGCATGAACCGCAGGTTCGCGCCCGACGGCGAGCCGATCTCGCTGCCGCCGGAGCGGATCGCCGAGGCCTCCGTCGACGGCGCCGGGGGCGACTGGATGGAAGTCGGCGCGGCGATTCTGGACCAGGCCGCGATCACCCTCAAGCTCCGCACCGGCGACGGCGAGAAGCTGAAGCTGACGATGATGCGCGGCGACGGCCCGCTCGGCGGCCTCGGCGGCGGCGAGACCCAGCGCCAAGGCGTGGAAGCGCTCGGTGCCTGGTTCACCGCGGCCGCTCGCGACGCCTAGTCCGACCCCCGGCGCTAGCCGGCGGCGCGGGCGAGGTAGACGGCCTTGTGGTGAACCTCGTCGTCGAAGGGCTGCTTCAACACCGCGTCTTCACCATGGCCGAAGAGCTCGAGGCATTCGAGGCCGGCGCTCTCCAGCCCGGCCAGCACCTCGGCTTCGGGGAAGTGCTTCTGGCGGTGCATCTCCGGCGCGATCAGCGGCCCGTCCCCGCCCTCCCGCGGCCAGACTTCGAAGCTGGCTTCGGTGATCGACCCCGGCTCGAAGTCCGGGGAAGAGCGGCCCTTCCAGACCAGCCGCCGGCCGTCGCGCTCGACGACGACTTCTTCGGCGAAGAAGGTGCGGTAGGCCTCGAGCGCGTTGACGTCGAACATCAGCAGCCCGTCGGGGCCGAGGTTGCGCCGCATCCCGGCGAGCGCCAACTCCAGCTCCTCGACGCTGAGCAGGTAGTTGATCGCGTCGTCGAGGCACCAGACGAGGTCGAAGCTGCCGAAGTCGGGGAGGTCGCGCATGTCGGCGACCGAGAGGTCGACGGCGTCGCCGACCTTGCTGCGGGCCAGCTCGATCATCGCCGGCGAGATGTCGCTCGCGGTCACCTCCCAGCCACGGTTCAGCATCGGGATGAAGCTCTTGCCGGTGCCACAGGCGACGTCGAGCAGGCGGTTCCCCTTGAGGCCGAGCCGCTCGAGTTCGGGTAGGAGGTTGCCGAGCCACAGCTCGTAGTCGTGGTGAGCGGTGAAATCGTCGTAGACAGGGGCAATCGCCTGGTAGGCGATCTCCGCGTCCCGTCCCCGCTTTCCTCCTGCTATTTCGACCCCCACGGGCTGGAGACCGCGGTCGTGGTCAGAACAGTTTCAACAGTTAACTTCCCTCGTGTGGTCACCGGTTATGTAAGTTCGTTTGATCAGCACTCGAATCGGGCATCGGGATGTCGGGGACGATGGCTGGGAGTGGGGTGAGGCACACAGGGTCTGTCTGCGGATGGCGTATCGATACGCCAGCAATCCGAGTGAGGCAGAGGACATAGCCCAAGATGCTTTGCTTCGCGCCTGGCGTCGTCGTTCAACGCTCAGGGAGGCCGACCGACGCAACCAGTGGCTGGCCACGATCGTCCGCAACGAGGCCTTCCGCCAGCACGCCCGCGTCCGTCCCGACCCGACCTCCGAAATCGAGACCTACGAGGGTGCCGAGGACGCCCAGGTCGTGGCGACGGTCGAACGGGCCGACCTGCACGCGGCGTTGAAACGGCTGAACGAACGCGACCGCCAGCTGCTCGAGCTGCGCTACGGCGAGGACCTGACCCAGTCGGCGATCGCGCGCCGACTCGGTATCCCCGAAGGCACGGTCAAGGTGCGGCTGCACCGGGCCCGCGACAAGCTGCGCCGCGAGTACGTGCTGCAGTAGCCAGGCACCGGCCTGTACACGCGGGCGAGCGAGCTACCCAAAACTTCGGACCGCTGTACAACCGCGTCAAGTCGATTTCAGTCGACCATTTACCTATGAAGACGGTGCCCCGACAGATCGTCGCCTTCGGTGGCGGCGGCTTCTCGATGGAGTCCGGGAACCCGCTGCTCGACGACTACGTGCTCGGCCTGACCGGGGCCGAGCGCCCGCGCGTCTGCTTCCTGCCCTCGGCCAGCGGCGACGCCGACCACTACATCGTCCGCTTCTACCGGGCCTTCTCCGCCCACCGCTGCGAGGCCACCCACATCTCCCTCTTCCGCCGCGAGCAGGGGCCGGAGGACCTGCGCGCCCATCTCCTCTCCCAGGACCTGATCTACGTCGGCGGCGGCAGCGTCGTCAGCCTGCTCGGGGTCTGGCGGGCGCACGGGATCGACCAGATCCTGCGCGAAGCCTGGGAAGCCGGGGTCATCCTCTGTGGCCTCTCCGCCGGCTCGCTCTGCTGGTTCGCCGAGGCCGTGACCGGTTTCCACGGGGCGCCGAAACGGCTCGACGGGATCGGGCTGCTGCCGTTCAGCAACTGCGTCCACTACGAGCGCGGCTCCAAGCGCAACGACTACTACCACCGCTTCCTGCGCGAGGGGATGCGCGCGGGCTACGCCGCCGAGGACGGCGCCGCCCTGCACTTCACCGGCACCGAACTGAGCCGCGTCGTCGCCTCGCGGCCGGAGGCCCGCGGCTACCGGCTCGACGTCGCCGGGCAGCGGGTGGTCGAGATGCGCATCGCAACCACCTTCCTCGGCGACCGTGGAGCCGTCCCGACCGCACCGGTACCGGAGGCGCTCTCGACCGCGGTCGCCGCCTGATGGGGATGGCCGGTGCCAACGGCGACGGCGGGACCACGCCCGGCCACGCGACCGCGGTGCGCCGCATCCTCACCCTCGGCGGCCACGACTTCACCTCGCGCCCGCCCGACCGCGCGGTCTGCGAGCTGCTGCTGCGGCTGGCCTCCGAGCGCGGCGGCGAGCGGCCGCGGATCTGCATCCTGCCGACCGCCAGTGGCGACACCTCCGAGCAGATCGGCCGCTTCTACGCCGCCTTCGGCGAGCGCTCCTGCGAGCCTTCCGATCTCTCCCTGTTCCGGCTCGGGCGGCAGCCGATGGCGCTGCGCGACCACCTCCTCTCCCAGGACCTGATCTATGTCGGCGGCGGCAGCATGGTCAACCTGCTGGCGGTCTGGGAGGCGCACGACATCGCCTCGATCCTCAGCCTCGCCTGGCGTCAGGGGATCGTCCTCGCCGGCCAGAGCGCCGGCGCGATGTGCTGGTTCGAGGCCGGCATCACCAAGTCCTCCGGCAAGCCGCTGGCGGCGGCGGGCCTGGGCCTGCTCAAAGGCAGCCTCTGCGTCCACTACAACAACGAGCCCGAGCGCCGTGCCGCCTACCTGGAGGCGGTCGGCGACGGCATGCCCGGCGGCTACGGCCTCGACGACTACGCGGGCCTGCTCTGGGAGGGGGAAGGCTCCCCGTCCGCCGTCACCGCCCGCCGCGGCGCCCGCGCCTACCGCGTCTGCAACCGCGAGGAGTCCGTCGCCGAGTCCCCCTTGCCGGCGCGCTTCCTTCCCGCGCCGGCCCCCGCCGCCCTGCGCGAGGACATCGCCGAGTTCCGCCGCATCAAGACGATGCGCAAGCGCGCCGGCTGGCTGGGCTAGCTACTCGCCGGCGACAGGCGGGGCGGTCGGGTCGCCGCTCTCCTCGCCCAGGCTCTCCCGCGCGATGTAGTCCTCGGCCAGCAGCAGGTTCTCGGCCGAGCGCTCGACCACGTTCAGCAGGTCGCCCATCAGCGCGACCTCCTCGACCTGCTCCTTGACGAACCACTGCAGGAACTGCTCGGCCCGGTAGTCCTTGACCTCGCGGGCGAGCTCGAACAGGGAGAAGATCTCGTCGCTGACCCGCTTCTCCTGCTCCAGCGCCATCTTCACCGGCTCGCTGCCGTCGGCGTAGGTGGTGTCGACCGCCTTGATGTCCGGGATGTGGACGGCCTCGCCGGTGTCGAGCAGGTACTGAACCATCATCATCGCGTGCTCGCGCTCCTCCAGCGCCTGGCGGTAGAAGAAGGCGGCGAGACGGGGAAGGGTTTCGGCGTCGTAGTAGACCGCGGCTCCCACGTACTGCTGGGAAGCGGCGAACTCGTTGGCGATCTGCTCGTTGAGCGCGTCGGCGAAAGTCTTGTCGGCCATCTCGAATCTCCTTGGTCAGCGGGCGTCGGCAGGGCCAACGTAGCCGAAAGCGCGAGTTCGGTCAGCCGAAGCAGGCGTTAGGTGACCCAACGAAAGCCGGTCGGCTCGATCGCCGGTTGCAGGGGGCTCGACGGGAGGCCGGGCTTGGTCGCCTGCTCGGGGTCGTTGTAGCCGCCGGGGGCGACGTCGTTGGGGGTGTCGGGATGGAAGATCGAGGCCAGGTACTGGATCTGGCCGCGGCCCTGGCCGAGCTCGGTCTGGCCGCCGCCGTAGGCGCCGATCCCGCGCTCCTCGCAGTAGTCGTAGGCGGCGAAGAGGTTGCGGATCGGGCCGAAGCGCGAGGGCTTGACGTTGACCGTCTTCGGCGGCGACCACGGCATCGCCTCGATGTCGGCGATCGAGTGGATCGGCGCGTCCCAGGTGACCCGCTCGGCGACGGGGTCGAGCAGCGGCCGGGTCTCCTCGGTGACGTCGGGATCCTCGAGCCAGGCGTCGGGGAAGGCGGCGATCAGCTTCGCGTAGAGCTCGGGGTCGGTGATGACGTCGACCGGGGTGCCTTTGTAGAAGCCCTTGAGGTCGAGCGAGTCGACCGCGCCGGTC
>Ga0190264_10000013_pt1 | contig 26662 bp, 22 predicted proteins | sample Popmic112T_FD_136651 | JGI IMG/M metagenome (GOLD analysis project Ga0190264, IMG submission 136651) | Populus adjacent soil microbial communities from riparian zone of Indian Creek, Utah, USA - 112 T | ecosystem: Environmental > Terrestrial > Soil > Riparian zone | place: USA: Utah | collected... | reverse complement strand
GGGGCGTGGTCTACGCCGGCTTCATGCAGATCATCGCGCTGAAGACGCGCAGCGCCGCGGCGACGAACTCGGGCGGGTTGATCTTCTTCCCGCTGCTCTTCCTGACCCCGAACTTCGTCCCCCGCGAGATGCTGGCGCCGCCGATGGAGGTGGCGGCGACGGTGAACCCGGTGACCTACCTGATGGAGGCCCTGCGCTCGCTGATCCTGGAACCGCTCAACTGGGGCGAGGTGCTGCCGGGCTTCGCCGTCGTCGCCGGACTCGGCGCGATCATGCTGGGGCTGACGGTGCGGATGATCCGCAACTACGACTAAGGAACCCGCGTGTAGAAAAGCGGGCTTCCCGCCGGCACAATCAAAAGGGGATGCCAGGGAGGGACGCATGAGCGGGGCGCGGTCGGTCGGTCGGTCGGCGGGGCTGCGCGCGCTCGTGGCGACGATCCTGGCGCTGGCGACGATGGGGATCGCGCCGCCGAGCCAGGCGTCCGCCGCCTACGTCGGTAAGACGGACGGGCTGCTCACCGGCCCGTCCGCCAACCCGCCGGAGCAGATCGTGCTCGACCACGTGCGGGCGCATGAGGAGACCTTCGGGCTCGACGAGCGCGACATCGGAAACCTGCAGCTGGTTGCCCGCAGTGTCAGCCCCGACGGGATCGTCCACCTGCGCTTCAACCAGGTGCTCGCCGGGATCCTCTCCTTCGAAAGCGGGATCGACGGCCACGTGACCGCCGACGGTCGCCTGATCAACGTCTCCGGGGCGCCGGTCCCAGGCGCCCGCCTTGCCGACACCGACCCCGCGCTAAGCGCCCAAGCCGGGCTGCGCGAGGCACGCGAGGCGGTCGACGGCGAGAGCAGCGAGCGCGCGATCCTGCGCTGGAGCGCGACCGCGGACGGTCCCCGGCTCGCCTGGAGCGTGATCGCCGAGAGCGGCGAGGCCGACACCTACGAGGTGCTGATCGACGCCGAGAGCGGTGCCCTGCTGCACCGCCAGAGCCTGACCACGCACCTCGGCGAGGCCCGGTACTTCGGCGCCGACCCGCTGCGGACCCCGGACCCGATCGAGATCACGATGCCGCCGCAGTGGTACGACGACAGCGCGGGCGGCACCCGGCTGTGGGGCCAGTACTCCCGCACCTACATCGACCCCTTCGACGAAGACCCCGCTCCCGGCGAAGAGCAGGGCGGCGAACTGATCCAGGTCCCGGCCAGCGCCGGCACCCCGGCCGCGCCCGACTGGCTGTACGCGCAGTCGACCAACTTCCCCGGCGCGACCCCGTGCCCACCGAGCGGCTGCACCTGGAACAGCGCCAACTCGGAATCGTCGGCGGTCAACCAGTTCCAGGCGGCGACCAACGCCCACGTCCTCGCAAGCCGCTTCCACGACTACCTCGAAGGGGCGCCGATCGGGTTCGACGAGGCCTCGGGCAACTTCCAGCGCACCAACACCAGCGGCAGCGGCGTCGGCAACGACTACGTCCGCCTCGAGGTCAACGACGGCGAAGGCCGCAACAACGCGAACTTCTCGACGCCTCCGGACGGCATCGCGCCGCGGATGCAGATGTTCCTCTACACGCGCCGCGACGTGAACGGCAGCGACATCGCCGACATCGTCTACCACGAGTACGCCCACGGGCTCAGCAACCGGCTCGTCGTCAACGCCTCCGGCAGCTCGGCGCTGACCGGGTTCCAGTCGCGGATGATGGGCGAGGGCTGGAGCGACTTCTACGCGGTCGACCTACTCGTCCACGAAGGCCACTTCGCCGACACGCCCGCGCCGGGAGAGGTGCGCAAGGGCTTCTACATCTACAGCCCGGGCGGCACCCGCAACAAGCCGATCGACTGCCCGGTCGACTCGACGGGGAAAACCACGGCTTGCAACGAAGGGACGGACGTGCCCGTCCTCGGCGGCTACACCTATGGGGACATCGTCGACATGTACACGCGGAGAGTGGGGCCTGGCGTCGGCTACTACAACGAGTCGCCCCACGAAGGCGGCGAGATCTGGGGGCAGACGCTGTGGGACATCCGTACGGCGCTCGGCCGCGAGGCCGCCCTGGCCGTGATCACCGGCGGCATGCGGCTCTCCGTCGACGCCCCGTCGATGCTCGACATGCGCGACGCGATCCTGCAGCAGGCGGTGGCGATGCGCTCCGCCCCCGGCGCCGCGGACGACCACACCGAGGAGCTCTGGGAAGTCTTCGCCAAGCGTGGGATGGGCGCCGGCGCCGGCTCGCGCAGCGGCGACACGACTTTCCCGCAGGAGGACTTCGGCCTCCTCGCCGCGGCCGCCGCGCCGACCTTCGCCGATCCCTATCCGGAAGGCGACAACGACGGCACGATCGAGCCGGGCGAGGGTTTCGAGGTCAGCCAGAAGCTGCGATCCGTTACGCCTTCCGACGTCAGCGAGATCAAAGGGACGCTGACCGCTGGTGGCGGCGCGACGGTCGTCGACGGGACCGCCGTCTGGCCACTGCTCGGCGGCGACCGGCAAGAGGCGAACAGCGACCCCCTCTCCGCGCGCCTCCCTGCCAACTGCTTCAACGCCGCGCCGCTGACCGTTTCCCTCACCTCGACGGGAGGCCCGGCGAAGGTGCGGCACACGATCGACCTGCGACCGGGCTCGAGCGAGGCCGTTCCGCTCGCGGACGCAACCAGCGAGGGCCCCGGCGTGACCACGGCGAGCATCGAGGTGGAGGGCAGCGGCACGGTCACCGACCTCGGCTTGCGGCTCGACGAGCTGCGCCACCGGCGCCCCGGCGACCTCAAGATCGAGCTGATCCACGATGGCGCGAGCGCGGTCGTCCTCGACCGCGCCTGGGAAGGCCAGGACGTCTTCGACCTGATCCTCCACTCCAGTGGGTCGAGCTGGGTCGGGGTATACAGACGGGGTCCGATGACGGGTCTCTTCCAGCCGTTCAGGGATGAAGCCGATGCAAAGTTTGCCCTCAACGCCTTCAACGGCCTCCCGATCGCCGGCACCTGGACGCTGCGGATCACCGACGACGAAGAGGGCGAGGCCGGCGTGCTGCACCGCTGGGGAATCGACTCGCCCCAGCAGGCCTGCCCCGGCCGCCTGGAAATCCCGCAGCCGCAGACCGGCGGCGCCATCGGGGTCGAGCAGCGGGCGGCGACGCTGAACGGGGCGGTGACGCCCAACGGCCGCGAGACCGGGCTGCGCTTTGCGTTCGGGACGACTGCGGCTTATGGCGAGACGTCCCCGGTGACGAGCGTCGGCGCCGGCGACGGTCCGGTCGGAGCGAGCCTCGACCTGACCGGCCTGCAGCCGGGCACGACCTACCACTACCGCGTCGAAGCGATCCGCGAGGGCGGCCAGGTCGCGACCGTCGGCGCGGACCGGACGGTGACGACGCTCGGGCCGACGGGGACCGATCCGCCCGGCGGGGGCGGGCCACCGGTGCTCGGCCCCCCGACGATCGACCTGGCGCCGGCAATCAACGGGGCCGCCGTCACGCTCACCAGGGCGGAGGGACGTACGACCCGGCGCCGCGCCTCGTTCTCGTTCTCGCTCTCCGAGCCGGCCACGGTCACCGCGGTGCTGACCCGGGCGGCGGCGGGGATCCGCGCGGGCAGGCGCTGCGTCGCGCCTCCCTGGCGCCGGCCGCGCGGCGCCAAGCCCTGCGAGCGCCTGCTGCCCGCGACGAAGGGGACGGTCGCCCTGTCCACGGGCCGGGGGACCCTGCCGCTCGCCGCCGCCGGCCTAGCCAGGGGCAGGTACGTCGCGACGCTGACCGCGGTCGACGCGGGAGGCAACCCCTCGGCGCCGGTCGTCGTCCGCTTCACGGTGAGGTAGGACCGAACCCCTTCGGCGAAAAACTTTTGTATCGGCGCTCAGATGCGAGAGGCTGTTCCCATGGCCGGATCGACAGCGCCTTGCAAGGTGGACCTGTGAGCATTCGGCGTCTGGCTGCGATCGGGGCGCTGCTGTTCGGCTTCGTCGGCCTTGCGCTCGCGATCACCGAGGCGGTGGAGGAGTTCCCGCGTGGCCTGTTCGCGCTCGCCGCCGTGGCGGCCGGGATGATCGCCGCCTGGAACGGCCTCCTGCGGACCGGGGCGCTGCGGGTGGCGGGCCTGCTGGCCGGCGTGCTCGGGCTCGGCGCCGCGCTGGCGCTGCTGGCCTCCGACCGCCTGCTGGAGGAGGCCCTGGTCATAGCGGCGCTCGTGCTCAGCGCCGCCCTGGCAGACGTGGCGTTCAGCATCCGCGTGCGGCTGCCCTCGCGGCCCGCGCCGCGCCGGCCGGTGCTGTTCTTCAACCCGAAGTCCGGTGGCGGCAAGGCGGAGAGATTCTCGCTGGCGGAGGAGGCGCGAGCGCGCGGGATCGAGCCGATCGAGCTGAAGCCCGGCGAGGATCTCGAGCAGCTCGTGCGCGGCGCGGTCGCGAAGGGCGCCGACGGGCTGGCGATGGCCGGCGGCGACGGCTCCCAGGCCGTGGTGGCGGCGGTCGCGGCCGAGCTCGACCTGCCCTACGCCTGCGTGCCGGCCGGCACCCGCAACCACTTCGCGCTCGACCTCGGAGTCGACCGCGAAGACGTCGTCGGGGCACTCGACGCCTTCGTCGACGGCGGCGAGCACCGGGTCGACCTCGGCGAGGTCAACGGGCGTGTGTTCGTCAACAACGTCTCGCTCGGCCTCTACGCCGAGGCGGTCCAGCGCAGCGGCTACCGCGACGCGAAGCTGCGCACCCTGCTCGACACCGTGCCCGAGCTGCTCGGCCCCGACGGCGCCGGGCTCGACCTCCGCTGGACCGACCCCGGCGGGCACGAGCACTCCTCCGGCGCGGTGATCCTCGTCTCCAACAACCGCTACCGGCTCGGCAAAGCGGTCGGCTCCGGCACCCGCCCGCGGATCGACGACGCGCTGCTGGGGATCACGGTTCTCGGCACCCCGACCGGCGACGGCCGGCTCGCGCGGCGACCCTGGCGGACCTGGACGGCACCGACCTTCGAGGTCGACGCCGAGCATCCCATCGCCGCCGGCATCGACGGCGAGGCCGCGCAGCTGCAACCGCCGCTGCGGTTCCGGGTCCGGCCCGGAGTCCTGCGCGCGCGCATCGCCCGTCGGCACCCGGGCGCATCGCCTTCTGCCACGCTGCCCGAGGGTCTCGTGCAGAGCGCGCGGGCGCTGGCCCGGATCGCGATCGGCCGCGAGCGGAGCCCGACCACGAAAACCACGACGAAGGAGCGGTGATGGACATCTTTTCCGTAGAGCAGAAGGAGCGCCTCAGTCGCGAGGAGGCGGCCGCACGGCTGCACAAGCTGGCCGACATGCTCGCGCGCCATAACGAGGTTCAGTTCGACCGCGGCGGCACCCATTTCACCATCACCGTGCCGGACGAGGTCAACTTGAAGATCGAGCTCGAGGTGGAGAGCGACGAGCGCGAGCTGGAGATCGAGCTGACCTGGTGAGGCTGAGGTGCTCCCTCTAGTCCTTGCGTTCCGCAAGCTGGCGCGCGCGATGGGCGCCGTATGGCGCGATCCCGAGACCAAGGCGCTGCCGGTCGTCGCCGGCGCCTTGGTTCTCTCCGGGACGATCTTCTACTGGCGGGTCGAAGACTGGACCATCATCGAGTCGCTCTACTTCTCGGTCGTGACCCTGACCACGGTCGGGTTCGGTGACTTCGCTCCGACCACGCCCGGCGCTCAGATCTTCACGATCTTCTACATCCTCACCGGCATCGGCGTCTTCGTCGCGCTGCTGGCCTCGGTTGCCCAGCAGTACATCGCCCAGAAAGCCGAAGCCCCCTCGGCTCGCGACCGGCTCAGCTCCCGTCGCCGTTCAGGGGGCGACGGGCTCGGCTGAAGGCGCGGGCTCGTCTCGCTCCGCCGCCGCGCGGGAGGCGGTGAGCTCGGCCGCGATCCTGACCGCGGCGGAGACGAGGGGCGCGGTGAGGACGAGGCCGATGGTGCCGAAGAGGCAGCCGCCGGCGATGGTGACGATCAGAACCGCCAGCGGGTGTAGCCCGAGGGCGGCGCCGTAGGCGATCGGCTGCACCAGCTGCTGGAGCACGCCGTTGGCGAGCAGGACGATGACCGCGACCGCCAGGGCCGCCTCGGGCCCTTGGGCGCCGAGGGCGATCAGGACCGCGAAGGCCCCCGCCGCCCAGGCGCCGAGATACGGCACGTAGCCGCCGAGGAAGGTGACGACCGCGATCGTCCCCGCCAGCGGCACCCCCAGCGCCAGCGCCCCGGCGCCGACCAGCAGCGCGCTCCAGGCGGCGACGATCGTGACCCCGACGAAGTAGCCGCGCAGGGAGCGGGACACCTGCCCCATCACCGTGTGGGCGAGCGGCACCGGCATGCCGAGGTGGCGCTCGACGAACCTGCCGATCGTCGGCGCATCCTTGAGGATGAAGAAGAGGCTGAGCGCGGTGAAGGAGAGGAAGACGGCCAGCGAGGCGAGGATGTCAATGCCCCCCAGCAGACCGTCGGTCAGGGCCCTGAAGCCGCCGCTGACCGAGGCGCTCGCCTCCTTGTTGGCGTCGCCGGCGGTGGTGGCACCGACGCCGAGGCTCTGGAGCCAGGACTGGATCTCGTCCGCCCCGGCGTGGAGGCTGCGGCTGAGGCTGTCAGCCTGGCTGGCGATGCCGCTCATGACTATGACGCCGACGCCGACGCCGATCAGGACGATCCCGAGGAAGACGAGCACGGCGCCGACTCCCCTCGGCACGCCGTGGCGCTTCAGCCAGTCGACCAGGGGCACGGTGACCGAGGCGATGATCGCCGCCGTCACCACCGGCATCACGATCGTCTGCGTCTGCGCCAACAGGAAGATCACCCCGACCAGCGCCGCGCCCACCCCGACCAGCAGCCAGGCGCTGAAGCCGAGGTCGCGCAGCCAGGCCGGTGCGGAGAAGATCCCGCTCAGCTCGGCGGGATCGATCTCGATGACTTCTTCTTCGGGGTGCGCGCTCTCGCGGCCGGGCCGCCGCAGCCGCCCTCGGATCGCGCGCCTTGGAGTCATCGGAGCGGCGGACGATACGCGGCGCCCCCGACACGGCTACGGGCAGGAGCCGGCGTGAGCGCAGCGGCTCGGATCACCTACGTCGGCCACGCGACCGTCCTGGTCGAGATCGACGGCGCCCGCCTGCTCACCGATCCGGTGCTGCGGCGCCGAGTCGGCCCGTTGCGCCGCCATGGGGCCACTCCCGACCCGCGGCTGACCGAGGACGTCGACGCGGTGCTGATCTCCCACCTGCACCACGACCACGCCGACGTGCCCTCGCTGCGCCGGCTGAGCAGGACGGTGCCGGTGCTCGCCGCGCCGGGCGCGGGGGACTTCCTCGGCGGGCTCGGCTTCGGCGACGTCCGCGAGCTTGCCCCCGGCGACGCTGCCGACGTCGGCAGCGTCCGCGTCACCGCCACCGAGGCCGACCACCCGGCCGGGGGCCGGCGGTTCGAGCGGGCCTCGCGGGCGGTCGGCTTCGAACTCGCCGGACAACGGCGCATCTACTTCGCCGGCGACACCGACCTCTTCGACGGCATGAAGGCGATCGGCGGCGGTGAGCTCGACCTCGCCCTGCTGCCGATCTGGGGCTGGGGCACGAACATCGGCGCCGGGCACCTCGACCCCGAGCGGGCGGCGCGGGCGGCGGCGCTGCTCTCGCCGCGGCTGGTGGTGCCGATCCACTGGGGAACGCTCTACCCGCTCGGCCTCGCGCGGCTGCGCCCGGAGCCGCTGCACTCGCCCCCGCGCGAGCTCGCCCGCTGGATGCGCGAGCTGGCGCCTCAGTCAGAGCTGCGGGTGCTGGCACCGGGCGAGGCGACCTCGCTCGCGTAACCGTCGTGCCCGAGGCCGGCGAGCCAGCCGCGGAAGACCCGGTGGACCCGCTCGGCGCCGACCACGTCCTCCCGCGGCCAGGCGAGCTCGGCCGGGTGCAGGACGAAGGGGTGCGCCTGGGTCCCGCCCATGCCGCCGTGCGAGCCGACCAGCTCCTCGAAGGCGGCGACCTCGCCGAACTCCGGCCAGTAGGTGCTGTTGACCATCAGGTCGGCGCAGTGGGGGAAGCCGTCGGTGCGCCGCACGTGGTCGGCGGCGTGGGGGCCGAACGGGGCCAGCGGGTCCTCGCCCTCGACCCGCCGCTCGTCGAGGAAGTGGGTGCCCTCGGCGCCGATCGCGAGCGCCCCGGAGCGCTCCGAGCGGACCAGGACGAAGCCGACGCCGGGGTGGTCGCGAAGCGCCGGGAGCAGGCGCGGGTAGATCGCCTCGAGCCGCTCCAAAGAGACCCGGCCGGGCTCGCGGGGAAAGCTGATCAGGCCGAGGCAACCCGATGCCATAACCGAGAGCTCCGGCACCTCGCCACCGTGCGCCCGGTCGATCTCCTCGCGGGCCTCGGCGTCCAGCGTCACCACGCCGTCGTCGCGGCGACCGCGAGTCGCCGTGCGGATCGTGCGCGCCGCGACCGTGTCGTCGCGGGCGACCTCGGTCAGGCCGGCGCTCATGTAGGAGAGCGCATCCTCATCGCCCCCTTCGGCGGCGATCGTGCTCTCCGGGTCGCAGGCCGAGCGCACCAGGTCCTCGAGCGTCTCCCCGTAGCGGTCGCGGAACGTTTCCCCCTGCGACTGGCCGTGGTCGGAGAGCACGACCAACCGGTAGGGGCGCGGCGCGTCGGCGCAGGCGAGGGCGATGCGGGCGATCTGGCGGTCGAGGTCGCGCAGCACCGCGAGGGCGTCGTCGCGTTCGATCCCGGAGTGGTGGGCGACCTCGTCGTAGGCGAGAAAGGTCGTGTAGACGAGGGGGCGGCCGGAGAGGACGTCGCCGACGACGCTCGCGACCTGGAGGTCGCGCTGGACGACGGTGCCCCAGGCGCGGACGGCGGCGTAGGAGCGCGGGCGGGCGATCCGCGGGCGGACGTCGTCGCGGACCTGCCGGCGCGCCGCCCGGCGCTCGCGGAAGATGTCCGTGATCGCCAGCACCAGCGTGCGGGCGACCGCGTAGGGGCGGGCGAAGTAGGCCGCGTAGTCGACCCCGATCGGCCGGCGCCGGTGCAGCACCGTGCTCATCGTCAGCATCGAGTGCGGCGCGTCGCCGGAGAGGATGTTGGCGCGGCTGGCGCCGCCGGCGTGCAGCAGCCCGCGTCCGTCCGAGTGCCGCCGCTCCAGCTCTTCGGCGTCGCGCGGGTGGTTGGTCACGATCGCCGCCCCGCGGTCCTTCTCCCACCAGCGGAAGGCGGGCATGTCCTCGTTGGAGCCGTGCAGCAGGCCCGCCTGGCAGGCGCCGGTCTGCGAGGACCAGTCGGTCTCCCAGCGGCTCAGCTGGTGGGAGCCGCTCCGCAGCCAGCCGGCCAGGTTGGGCGCGTCGCCGGCGGCCAGCGCCCGGTGCAGGACGTCGTGGGCGAGCCCGTCGATCTCGAGGAAGAGGACGCCCGGCACCTCGCTCTCCACCCGCTGCCCCCGCAACCGCGCCTGCCGGCGGACGACGTTGCGGTACCAGGAGTCGTCTTCGTCGATCGCCAGCAGCGAGTAGAAGCCGGTGGTGAGCGCGGTCATCGCGACCGTGACCACGATCCCCTCCAGCACACCGTCGAGGTGCGCCCCCGGCAGCAGGTCGACGGCGAAGGTGACCAGCAGGCCGTTGAGGAGCAGCGCCGCGCCGCCCAGGGTGAGGACCGTGAGTGGGAGCGCGATGCGGGCGAGGAGGGGCCAGATCAGCGCGTTGAGGAGGCCGATCACCGCCGCCGCGCCGAGCGCCGCTCCGGCGCCGTCGAGGACGAAGCCGGAGAGCAGCTCGGAAAGCAGCAGCAGCGAAAACGCGTCCAGGAGCAGAACCAGCAGGCCGCGCCAGAGAATTCGAATCTTCATGGCAGGCCAAATCTAGCCGTCATGGCCGGGGCCGAGCTGGGCTGGACAGCGCCTACGGATACACAGCCACCGCCGCGACGTGTTCGGCGTTGAATTTCTGGATCGTCGTGTTGGACCCCGCCGGAGACGGGAGGGCGGACTGGGTGTTGATCGGGATGTCGATGCTGATCGGGAGGTAGCCGAACAGGGTCAGGACGCAGCCGCTCGCACCGGGGGATGCGAATGAGTTGTCGACGTTGATCCCTTTGGTGATATCGGTGATGCCGCTGGGCGATGTCACCGCTACCGAGCCTTCCGAACCGGAGATCGGCGAGTTCGGTGGCGGTGGGCTGGTGGTCCCGGTGATCAGTTGGAGTTTGAGCGGAGTGACGTTCGAGCCGACGTAGCATTTGTTGCCGAGTATCTGGTTGAGGAAGTGGACCTTGACCGGGAGAGATGCCGGCTGGGCCAGCTGATCGCCTGGAGTGCCGGCAAGTTCGATCACCGCGCGGAGAACCAGTGACGCGGGTGGAAGCACTTCCGCCAGCCAGGTGAAGCCGGTGAAGCCGATAACGCCACCGGGGACCGTCTGTTTGGCCTGTTGCAGGCCGCCGTTCGAGTTGAAGTCGAAGGTGCCGCTCGCGGTCATCCCGCCGCTCAGCGTGATCGGGCTGGTGATCGGTACTTCCACGTTGCCCATCTGCAGTTCGCCGCCGGAGATGACCGAGCGGAAGCAGGTTTCGATCAGCGGATTCTGGCCCGGATGCGGGCAGCCTGTGAACTGTTCGTAGCCCGCGGCCGGCGTCGATGTGGCCGCGGCGCCGGCGGGCACCAAGGCCGTGAACGCGGCAAGCGCGGCCACCGCGACGAGCAACCGGCGGAAGTATCTGAAGTTCATCTCTCGACTCCTTTAGAAAGTTTGACTAAATATCAAGCCTTCTCGGAGGCAGGGCATCTGTCAAGCGCGCGGCTAGCATGGCCGCATGCTCCGGGGTGGTCGAATCGCTCTCCTGGTCGCGCTCTGCGCGCTGACCCTCACCCCCCTGGCGGGAGGTCAGGTCGGCGGACAGCTATCGCCGGCGGACCGGTACTGGCTCGGGCCCTACTTCGCCGGACTGGAGCTGACCAGCACGGATGGCTCGTTCTCGTACGGGACCTGCGAACTCCCGGAGGGCGAGGGTGGATGCCCCCTACCGGTCCAGGTCCAGACCACGACCAGCTGCGCGCGCAATCCGATCGGGCTCGACCGGATTCCCTACGAGGTCTACCTCGTGCGCGGCGGTGGGCTGGCGGCCGGTTACGAATCGACCGCGGTCGATGTCGGGACCGGCGGGCAGACGGTGACGGTGTACACCGAATCCGAGGTCGTGGGGGCGGCCCTGCGCGAGATCCGTCCCCGCTCGCAGCCGGCCCCGCAGCCGGCCCCGCAGCCGCTGGCGCCACCCGTGTATCCGCTGCCCGTCCTCCGCGAGCTGGTGCGCGTGACCGCGGTCGCGGGCCGGCTCGGCGGGATCGGGGCGATCGCCAAAGCGACCGACCTGCCGCCGGACGAGGTAAGGCTGCGCCTGCGGATCGCTGAGCTGCTCGGCCCCGGGGCGCTGGCCGGGGTCCCCGCCCCGACGATGTCGACGGCCACGGTGGAGCGACTGCGCCAACTGGCTTTCCGGACGCAGTACAACCCGCGCAAGTCCGCCCGGCGACTCGGGATCTCGGTCGCGTCGCTGCGGAAGAAGATCGGCCGGGTGCGCGGACTGACCGGCTACTGCGGCTGAGCCACCCCCGCCGGGCGGCAGGTCGCCCTAGTCGAAGTGATATTCGGGGTAGAGGCCCGCTTGGACTCCGGGACCCTGAATGCTGAGCGGGGGGGTCCCCAGCAACCGCATCCGAATCTTGCCGCGCCAGAGATCGCGACCGCCGGGGCGGTCGACGAAGGTCGCTTGGCCGCTGAACGGACGTGGTGGCCGCACGGTCGCGGTGCCCGCCTCGTGGTCGAAGACGAACGCCGAGCCCCCGGCGCGGGCAGCGGTCGCCCGGAAGATCTCCATCCCTTCGCGGCGTTCGACCTTCACCCCGGAGAAGATGCTTCGCCCTTGTCCCTTGACGTAGTAGACGCCGGCGTCAAAGAAGCATCTGCAGCGGCGACCGCGGGTGTGGAGCGAGGCCGATTTTTCCCCCTTCTGGCCATCGAACCGACCCTGGGAGGCAAGCGCGAAGGGGGTCGGCTCCGGCGGGCACTGCCACTGCGAGATCACGCTCATCGACCCCGGGGCCTGCGATGCCGCGATCCGCGTGTATCCCCGCTCCCCGTTGAACTCGATCGTCCCACTGAAGATGCCCTCGCGCAGGGTCCGCGGCTCCCCCGTGCACCCTGCCGACGGCGCGGTCGAGTTCAGCGTCACGGTCGGCGTGAAGACGACGTCGATCAACCCCAGGCGCCCGAACCGAACCCTCAGCCCCGACGCGGTGACCTCGCCCTGCACCTCGTAGCTGACCAACTCGTCCTGGCGCCGGAGTTCGAGGGTCACCATCCCTTTGTCCGAGGTCTCGAGCTGCGCCTCAAGGCCGTTGCTCGCCTGCAGCCCGAGCTTGACGTTGACGACCGTGCCCTCTTCGGGGCCCGCGGCCGCTGCCGGGCACGCGGCAGCCACCGACAGAACGGCGGTTGCGGTTGCGAGGACGAGAAATGGGCGGAGCCGCACGCCCTCAGAATACGCAGGCCACCTAGCGGTAATCCACCGTGCGCCTCCCGAGCGGTGCGCCTTTTCTCGACTTCGGCCCGAGCCTGAGGTCGACCTTGCCGTCGGCCGGTCGCGCTCCCGGCGCGGGGGTCGAAGACTTGACGACGAGGGGTGGCAGGGGCTTGCCCTTGCGTGGCCGTGGCTTGCGCACCGTGCCGAGCTTGCAGGCGGCGGCCGTCAACGCCGCTTTCGCCTGCGCCGGCTTCTTGCCGGCCAGCTTCGGGACGATGCAGACAGCGCCGGGGGTCGGGCCGCCGTCGCCCCGGCCGGGATCCGGCTTCGGGGCGCCGTCGCCACCGCCCGGGGTGGGGCCGCCATCCCCGCCGCCCGGATCCGGCGCCGCTTTCAGGTGCGTGTAGGAGATCGGGGCGGAGCAGGTGGAGGTGAGCGGCGCCAGGTCGGTGGCGCGCGTGGTGAGCTCGGTGACGGTGCCGTCCACAACCGGGACGGCGATACCCGGTGCCGCTAGTTGCGCGGCGGTGCCGGCGGCGACCGGGGAGCCGGAGCAACTCGCGTTGGCGTACACGTCGACGCTGGCCCCGGGCTGGGCCAAGCCCTTCAGACGCGGCTGGGCGTTGCCGGACGGCGAGGGCGGGTTGGTGGCGCTCAGGGTCGGGGTCGGCGGAGGAACCGCATCGAAGAGGTCGACCGCGGCGCCGGTGTCGAGGCGGCCGCCGGTGACGGTCTTGCCGGTCAGCGAGGAGATCCGGTCGACGCTCTCGAGCAGCCCCTGCCGAACTTCGGTCACGCTCGCGCTCGGCTTCAGGGAGAACAGCAGCGCCGTGGCGCCGGTCACGTGCGGGGCCGCCATCGAGGTGCCGTTGAGGAAGGCGTATCCATCCGCTTCACCCAATCCCGCCGGGCAGCGCAGCACGATGTTGTCGACCCAGACACCGTCGCCGGGGCTGGGATCGGGGCCGGCGTCGTAGCGGAAGCGAATGTCCACCTCGCCACCGTCGCTCAGCGCGTCGCCGAGCACAACGGCCTCGTGCCGGGCGTTGTACTGCCCGGGGTTGTCCACGAAGAGGTCCACCGCAAGAGATCCGTCGAGCCGGGCCTCCCAGCCAAACCTGCCCCCAGGGCTCAGCGAGAGCGAGTAGTCGTACTCGAGGACGCAGTTGTGGATCCCGGCCGACATCGACACGGGAGTCGTCGTCGAGGCCCGGACCGAGCCCGCGACCGGGGTGGCGCCGGGCGAGTCGCTGATCCCAAAGGAGGTGAGCGGCGCCTCACTGGTGCGGGCAAAGCCGCCATCGGCCCCGTCGGCGCTCCACTTCGAGGCGAAGTCGTCGAGCTCGAAGTCCTCGTCGACGACCAGACGGCGGGTGTAGGTGCTGAGCGTCTGCGTCCCCGGCGCGCCGAGATCCACCGTTTTCGCCCCCCAGTTCGAGAAGCCGGCGAGCTTGTCGGCCTGGTCGGTGGCGGCGACGCAGATGACGTTGTCGACCGCGCTTTTACCTTCGCCGGGCGGATCGACGGTGCAGGGGCGGCGCGAGCGCGGGTCGTTGTCCATGCCGTCGTTGCCGGCCGAGACGACGAAGAGGGTCTGTGGGTTGGCGGCTATCGCGTTCTCGATCGCGGCGCTGTCGGTGGTGCTGCCGAAGGACATGTTCGCCACCCGCGCCCCCATCTCGCCCGCATAGTTGATCGCCTCGATCGCGGCCGAAAACGGGCAGTCGTTTTCTTCGTTCATCCGGGAGCAGACCCGCAGCGGCATGAGGCTGACGTTCTGGGCTACCCCGGTGATGCCGATGCCGTTGTCCCCCTCGGCACCGATCGTCCCGGCGACGTGGATCCCGTGGCCACCGGAGAGCAGGTCGTCGTCGGTCGGGTCGCCGTCGGTGACGGGCGCTTCGGCATCGGGGCCGACGAAATCGGCGCCGTGGACGTCGTCGACAATCCCGTTGTCGTCGTCGTCGACGCCGTCGGGCGTCTCACCGAGGTTGGTCCAGACGACGTCGGCCAGGTCCGGGTGCTCGAACCGGTAACCGGAGTCGAGGACCGCGACGACCGTGGCCGGGGTGCCGAGCGTCCGCTCCCAGGCGCTGCTCGCGTCGATGTCGGCACCGGCCAGGGCGCCGGCGAAGCCGCCGATCCCCAGCCCGGTGTTCTGGAGCCCCCAGAGCTGGTCGAAGAGGGGATCGTCGGGGATCGAGTCCGGGGAGAAGTAGCCGTCGCGTTCGGCCAGGACCACGGCCGGGTCCGCCTCCAGTTCGCGGACCGCATCCCGCGGCGCCTGCCCCGGCTCGGTCGCGACCAGTTGGAAGCGGCGGCTACCGAGGTCGCGGGTGAAGTCGACCTCGGCCCCCTCACGGGCCGCCCGGCGCTCGCTCGAGCTCGCGCTCGCGTCCCACTCGACGATCACCCGATCTGAAGAGAAGACGGCTGCCGAGGCGCTTGGGACAGCCAGGAGCGCCGACGCTGAAAGCAGCATCGCGAGCGGGAGGAGGCCGAGCCCGATTCGCCGCGCACCCCCTGAGACGAGAAACATGTCCGTATTTTAATGCCGCCGGAAAACCCCCGGCGACATATGAACGTTTGATACGTTCTCAATATGTTTGTTTCACCGCGAGCGTTCGTATGACCGAAACCGCGCCCACCGAGCGGCTCCTGCGCAATGCCACCGCCGGCCCCGAATCTCCGATCGAGGATGCGACCACCGCGAATGTGATCGACGCTGCCCTGCACCAGTTCGAGCTGTTCGGCCTGGCGCGCACGACGATGGACGACATCGCCCGCCGGGCCAAGGTCTCGCGGGTGACGATCTACCGTCGTTTCGCCGGCAAGGACGCCCTGGTCGACGCCGTGATCCTGCGCGAGCTGCGGCGCTTCCTCGCCGACCTCGACAGTGCGATCGCGCCGTTGGCGACGCCGGAGGAGAAGCTGGTGGAGGGCTTTGTCTTCACGCTCGATGCCCTGCGCCGACATCGCCTGCTGCAGCGGATGCTCGAAAGTGAGCCCGAGCTGGTGCTGCCCCATCTGACCCTCCAGGGCGGGGCGGCCATTGCCGCCGCCCGCGAGTTCCTCGCCATCGGCCTTGCCCGTGAGCTGCCCGACGATCGTGGCGGCGAGGAACTGCTCACCGTGGCCGACATCGTCGTGCGGCTGATCCTCTCCTTCGTGCTCGCCCCGCAGACCACCGTCGACCTCGACGATCCCGAGGTCGCGCGGGACTTCGCCCGCCGCTACCTGCAGCCGATCCTGATCGCCGCATGAGCGCCACCTACACCAAGACGCCGAGGATGAACGGCCTGCGGGTCGCGCGCGAGGTCTGGCGACAGGGCCTCGATGTCGGCAGCCCGATCGTCCAGGGAATCCCCGGCGAGGACATCGCCTGCTTTCACTTCAACCGGCGCACGACGTTCGTCCTCAAGCACCCGGACTACGTCGACCACGTGCTGCACACGGGCGTCGAGCGGTACCACAAGTCGATCGAGTACGAGCTGCTCCGCGCTGTGCTCGGCTTGAACCTCTTCACCGACGAGGACGAGTCCTGGCGGCGCCACCGGATGATGATCAACCCGGTCCTGCGGAAGCGCCATCTGACCGACCTCTTCGACCTGATGGTCGACCCGATCGAGACCTTCGTCGCCCGCTACGAGGACTCCCCCGAGGAGCGCCGGCCGATCGAGATGACGCACGCGATGACCGAGTTGACGCTCGACGTCGTCGGCTCGGCGCTGTTCGGCCACGGGATGGCCGATCTGGCCCGGCGGATCGGCCGGACGGTGACCGTCGGCCTGCGGGCGGGCGAGCGGGCCGCCCGCCTCACCATCCTCGGCAACCCGCCGCCGATCGTCGCCCGCGGGACCGCCGCGGCGATTCGCCGCGGCCCGATCCTGCCCCCGTCCCTGGCCCGCCTGCAGAACGTGATGACGACGATCGACGACACGGTCTGGGGCGTCATCCGCGAGCGCCAGGACAACCCCGGGCGGGCCGACGACCTGCTCGGCCTGCTGCTCTCGATCCGCGACGACGACGGCCGGCCGCTGCCGCTCAAACGCGTCCGCGACGAGGCCTGCACCTTCATGCTGGCCGGGCACGAGACCACCGCCAACGCGATGTCGTGGACGTGGTACCTGCTGGCGCTCAACCACGGGGCACGCGAGCGGATGCTGGCCGAGGTCGACGAAGTGCTCGGCGAGCGCCGCCCGACGGTCGAGGACATGGCCAAGCTGCCGTGGACCACGGCCTGCGTCCTGGAGGCGATGCGGATGTTCTCCCCGGCCTGGATCGTCCCCCGGGTCTGCGTCGAGGAGGACGTGATCGACGGCCACCGGATACCCAAGGGCGCGACGGTGATCATGCCGATCAACACCCTGCACCACGACGAGCGCTTCTGGGAGCAGCCGGACGTCTTCGACCCGACCCGCTTCCTGCCCGAGAACGCCCGCGCGCACCACCGCTCCGCCTACCTGCCGTTCGGCGGCGGGCGGCGGGTCTGCGCCGGCCAGAGCTTCGCCCTGATGGAGGTGACCCTGATCGCGGCGATGATGAGCCGCTCGTTCACCTACGAGCTGATGCCCGGCTTCCCCGTCGCCCCCGAGGCGACGCTGACCCTGCGACCGCGCCACGGGCTGAAGATGGTCGCCCGCCGGCGCCGCGCGCCGGTCGCCGCCGCAAGGGCCGCCTGATGGCCGCCGTCGACCACGAGGTGGCGATCGTGGGCGCCGGCTTCTCCGGCATCGGCACGGCGATCAAGCTCGACCAGGCCGGGATGCGCGACTGGGTGATGCTGGAGGAGGGCGACGGCGTCGGCGGCGCCTGGCACTGGAACACCTACCCCGGCATCGGCGTCGACATCCCCTCGTTCAGCTACCAGTTCTCCTTCGAGCAGCGCAACGACTGGTCGCGGGTCTACGCGCCCGGGGCCGAGCTGAAGGACTACGCCGAGCACTGCGTCGAGCGCTATGACCTACGCGGGCGCATCCGCTTCAACTCGAAGGTCCTCGGGGCGGCCTTCGACCCCGAGCGCCACCTCTGGACCCTGACGATCGCCGGCGGCCCCCCGATCCTCGCCCGCTACCTGGTCGGCGCCACCGGCGTCTTCTCACAGCCGAAGCCTCCCGACATCCCCGGGCTCGACGGCTTCGCGGGCGCGGTAATGCACACCGCCCGCTGGGACCACGGCACGGAGCTGCGCGGGAAGCGGGTGGGGCTGATCGGCACCGGCGCCTCCGCCGTGCAGGTGATCCCCTCGATCGCGCCCGAAGTCGAGCACCTGACCGTGTTCCAGCGAACCCCGATCTGGTGCCTGCCGAAGCCCGACGCCCCGCTCCCTCCCCGGACGCGGCGCGTCCTCAAGGGCATCCCCGGGGCGCAACGGGTCGCGCGCGCGGTGAGCCAGGCATATGTCGAGCTCACCTTCCCGCTGGCCGCGCACTACCACGGCGTCCTGCCGCTGGCCACGGCCGGGGAACGGACGGGGCTCCAGCACCTGCGCCGCCAGGTCCGCGACCCGGCGATCCGCGAGAAGCTGACCCCGCGCTACGGGCTCGGCTGCAAGCGACCGAGCTTCTCCAACGAGTACCTCGCCACCTTTAACCGCCCGAACGTCCTGCTCGAGACCGCCTCGATCGAGTCGTTCACGCCCGCCGGTGCGCGAACGGCGGCGGGCGACGAACACGAGGTCGACGTGATGATCCTGGCGACCGGGTTCAAGGTCTTCGAAAAGGGGAACCTCCCGCCCTTTCCGGTCAGCGGCCGCGACGAAGTCGAGCTCGCCGAGTGGTGGGACGAGAACCGCTTCCAGGCCTACGAGGGCACCAGCGTGCCGGGCTTCCCGAACCTCTTCCTGATCCTCGGGCCCTACGGCTACAACGGCGCCAGCTACTTCACCCTGATCGAGAACCAGGCTCGTCACATCGTCCGCTGCCTCCGTCGCGCGCGCGAGACGGGCTCGACCGCGGTCGAGGTCAGCGCCGCGGCCAACCGCCGTTACTTCGAGTCGATGCTCTCCCGCCGCGACCGCCAGGTCTTCTCCCAGGACAGCTGCGCGACGGCGCACAGCTACTACTTCGACGACCACGGCGACACCCCGTTTCGCCCCGCCTCCACGCTCGAGGCGAGCTGGCGCAGCGGCCACTTCGACCTCGACGACTACCGCTTCATCCGCTCCGAGCCGGCGGCGCCCGCCGCGACTCGCTCTTGATCGACGCCTTGCGCAAGTCGCCTTGATCGGAAACCATGGGGTCGGGTTAACGATCGAGGGGAGACTTCAGTGAAGCCAGTGGACACCGCGAGCTCCGCAGCGGACGCAGGACCGAAGGCGCTGTCGGCCGCAACGCTGTGCGAAGCGTTTCAGACGACCGTGGCGGAGTCGCCGCAGGCGCCGGCGCTGCGGCTGAAGGACAGCGACTACGAAGCGGACTTCGCCGAGTACGCGGCGGTCGTGCGACGGCGCGCGGCCGGGCTCGCTGCCCTCGGGGTGCGGCGGGGCGACACGGTCGGCTTCATGCTGGTCAACCGCCCCGGGTTCTTCCTCACCGACTGCGCCGCGATGCACCTCGGCGCCGCCTGCTTCTCCGTCTACAACACCTCCTCGTCGGAGCAGATCGAGTACGTCGTCGCCGACGCGGCCAACCGGGTCATCGTCACCGAGCCGCAGTTCCTCGACCGGGTGCTGGAGGTGCGCGAGCGGGTCGAGACCCTCGAGCACGTTGTCGTGATCGGCGGCGAGGCGCCGGCGGGCACGATCTCGGTCGAGGAGCTGGAGGGGATGGGCGCGCCCGACTTCGACTTCGAGGCCGCCTGGCGGGCGGTCGAGCCCGACGACCTTCTCTGCCTGATCTACACCTCGGGCACGACCGGCGAGCCCAAGGGCGTGCAGCTCAGCCACGACAACATCCTCAGCGGCTGGCGGGCGGTGGACGCCGTCTACAGGCCGACGCCGGGGGTGCGCCAGATCTCCTACCTGCCGAGTGCCCACGTCGCCGACCGCTACGCCGGCCTGTACGGGCAGATGATCCACGGCGGCTGCTCCTTCTGCTGCCCCGACGTGAGCCAGATGATCGCCTACTCGATCGAGGTGAAGCCGACCGCCTGGACCGGGGTGCCGCGGGTCTTCGAAAAACTGAAGGCGGCGCTGGAAATGGGGATGGCGGTCGAGGCGGACGCGGAGAAACGCCAGGCCACCGAGTGGGCACTGGAGATCGGCCGCCGCCGCGTCGCCGCCTACATCGAGGGTGAGGTGCCCGACGAGCTGCAGGCCGAATGGGACCACGCCGACGAGCTCGTCTTCTCGAAGATCCGCGCCATGCTGGGGCTCGACGAGGTCGAGTGGTTCGGCGTCAGCGCCGCCCCGACGCCGCCCGAGGTGATCGAGTTCTTCCTCGCGATCGGGATCGAGATCTGCGAGCTGTGGGGGATGTCGGAGACCAGCGCGACGGTGACGCTGAATCCACAGGGCCGGATCCGGGTGGGAACGGTGGGGCCGCCGCTGCCCGGGGTCGAGCTGAAGCTGGCCGACGACGGCGAGGTGATGGTGCGGGGGCCGATCGTGATGAAGGGCTACCGCAACATGCCCGAGCGCACGGCCGAGACGCTGACCGAGGACGGCTGGCTGCTGACCGGCGACATCGGCGAGTTCGACGAGGAGGGCTACCTGAAGATCGTCGACCGCAAGAAGGAGCTGATCATCAACGCGGCGGGCAAGAACATGTCCCCGGCGAACATCGAGGCGAAGCTGAAGACGGCGACGCCGCTGATCGCCCAGGCGGTCGCGATCGGCGACCGCCGCCCCTACAACGTGGCACTGGTCGCGCTCGACCACGAAACCCTGGCGGCGCGCGGGCTCGCTCCCGGCGATCCCCAGGTCGCGGCCGAGATCGAGCAGGCCGTCGCGGACGCCAACGAGCGCCTCTCACGGGTCGAGCAGATCAAGCGCTACGAGCTGGTCGAGGAGGAGTGGGTCCCCGGCGGCGCGGAGCTGACGCCGACGATGAAGCTGAAACGACGGCCGATCGCCGAGAAGTACGCGGTGCGGATCGAGGCGCTGTACAGCTAGGCGTACCGGCCTTGAGGGAGGCGGCCGGGAAACCCGCCGCCTCCCCGCCGAGCTCGGTCAGCCGTTGACGGCCTTTTTCAGTTCCGCGCCGGGGCTGAACTTCGCCGCCGTTTTCGCGGCGATCTGCATCGACTCGCCGGTCTGGGGGTTGCGGCCTTCCCGCGCCGGGCGGGCGACGGTCGAGAACTTCCCGAAGCCGGTGAATTTGACCTCGTTGCCGGCGGCGAGCTGGGCGGTGATCTCCTCGATCGTCGCCTCCACGGCGCGCTTCGCCTGGCCCGTCTCGAGTCCGGTCCGCTCGGCTACCTGCTTTGCCAACTCATCCTTAGTCGTTATAGCCATCGTCTTCTCCTTGAAGTAGCGGGCGCCAAAGCCCGGGTCCGGCCTGTTTTCTACAGGCCGGGGCGGGCGTCTTCCCTAGCGGGCGGCAATCTGGCCGCGGATCAGCCCGGCGGAGCCGGGCGTGAGCTTGATCGATTCGACCGCCAATTTCCCCCGTTCCTGGCTCCGGCCAAGACGGAAAACGACGCGGCCGCTGCCCTCAGGCGCCTTCAGCAAGGCAGGGCAGACAAGGTGCCCGGCAGGGCGTGAGTGACAGTCGATCTCGGCGACCCTGACGCTGAGCAGAGGGAGGGCCTCGATCTGGCGGATCGCCTCCTGGCGCAGGGCGGTGGGCACGCCACGGTTCTCGTCGGGCTCGCCGTCGTCGAGCAGAAGGGCGCCGAGCGCGAGCAGCAAGCCGACCGCGAGAGCGGCGAACACCTGCTGGAGACCGACCCGGCCGGCCGACACGCCGGCGCCCCTATTTCTGGGCGAGCGGGGTTTTCAGGACCACCGCGCTGCCGGCGTTCACTTTGTACGTGGTCTCCAGGGTGGCGGTGACCCCGCTCGTGTAGCTCCCCGCTTTCGCGTTGACTTCGATGTTGCAGACTTTGATTTCGAAGGGAACCACTTTCGGCCATTTCGTACCCGCGCAGGTTTTGGCGCCGACGAATTCGAAGAAGGCGGCCTGGGCGCCGGTGATCGCCTGGTTGGTGATTTCGAAGTTCGCGGATCCTTTTGTCACTTCCCCGGCGCCGGTGCTGACGATCACGGCTTTGCCGTTCCCACCTCCCGCCGGTTCGATCAGGACGGACGCCGGTGCGACTTTCATCCCCGCACAGCCGCTCGCGCCGACCGCGGCGAGCGCCAGCAGCGCCAGCACGCCAAGCGCATGTGCGTACACCCTTTTCTGCGGGTTCCTGTGCGCCGGTTGCGGGGTCGTCTGTCGCATCGTTTTTCTCCCCACTCTCCTAGCCCACCATCAGCCCGACCTGGGCGCCCGCTTCTTCGGTAGCGGTTGCTGTGAGCGAGCCGGTGTAGGTGGCGGTGGTCGTTTTGCCGGCCGCGACACCGCAGAGGATCAACGTCCCTTTCAACCCGTTCACTTTGATTTCGCCGACGCTCGCTGTGGCGAGGATGTCTTCGCTCGACCCCGAGCCGCTGTTGTGGGTTTCGAGAGTTTTCAGGGACCCCTGGGCCGGAATTCCGTACTCGCAGATGGTGATGCCTTCGGCGTGGGTGGTCGCGTTCTGGTAGAGGCGCACTTCCAGTTCTTCTTCGGCGGGACAGTCGACCGCGGTGTTCGCGGTGCCTGTGGTGCCGCTGATGCCGGTGAAGGTTGCTGTGATCGTGCAGCCGTTGGTAGTGCCTGTGACCGGGATCGCCAGCCCGTTCGACGTGCACTGGGTAGCTTCGCCGCTGACGCTGACGGTTTCCGAGGCGGCGGAGAGGGAGCCGCCGATCGCCGTCGCCGTGCAGGAGATTTCTCTGACACCCGTGCCGATTTTGAACACGTTGGGGCTGGTCGAGGCACCGCTCACGGTGGCGACGTATTTGCCCGCTGTCACTTTCGCGGCAAGAGCCTGGGAGGCCGTGTAGGCCGTGAGCAGGAGGGCCGGGACCAGCGCTAGGACGAGGGCTTTGCGGCGTCGTGACATCGGCGCTGGTGTACCAGCCACCCTGATGGCGGTCAAAGAATCTGATCCGCAGAGGGACCGGGCCTCCCGGCCCCGCCGTCCCTCCTCCCGTAATTCCCCGCAAATGCCAGTACGTCGGTTCCGCACACGGGCTCATCGGTGCCAGACAAAGGATCTACACGGCGGGGGCCTCGCACCGGGTCGACGGAGATAGACGTCCAGATCGATATCTCCGTGTAAAGGGGCGCCGGGCGGGCGCCGATGCGTCAGCCGATGACTTCCCCCGCTCGCTTCGCTCCGCTGACCCTGCTCGCCGCCTGCATCGCCGCCATGACGCTGGCCGCTGTCCCTGTCGCGGCGGCGCCGTCGCCAGAGCGGTTCACCGCCCTGGCCGCCTCGGTGGTGGCGCCGCCGCAGCCGGTCGAGGCGAGCGACGGGCGCACCCACCTCGCCTACGAGCTGCTGCTGATCAACCGCTCGTACCCACCGGCCGAAGTGACCGTGCGCGGCGTCGAGGCGCTCGCCGGCGGCAAGGTCGTGCGCTCGCTCAAGGGCGAGTCCCTGGCCACGGTGATGTACCCGTTCGGCGGCACCGACACGGGCACCCGACTGGGGAAGGGCGAGGCGGCCTACGTGCTGATGGACGTCTCCCTGCCGCCCGGCGCGAAGCCGCCACGGCGGCTCTCCCACCGCTTCTCGATCTCGCTGCGGCCGGAAAGCAAGGTGGTGGCCAAGCGGTTCGAGGCGGCACCGACCGCCGTCAGCAAGAACGTCGCCCTCGTCGTCGCGCCGCCCCTGGGCGGTGGCGGCTGGATCGTCGGCAACGGCTGCTGCGCGGACCTGACCTCCCACCGCGCCGCCCTGCTGGCGGTGAACGGCGGCCTCTACGAGGGGGAGCGCTACGCGATCGACTTCATCCAGGTCACGCCCTCGGGCATGCTCGGGACCGGCCCGCTCGACCAACTCGCGAGCTACCCGTTCTTCGGCGACCCCGTCTACTCTGCCGCCGCCGGCAAGGTCGTCGCCGTCGTCGACGGCCGGCCGGAGACCCCGCCCGGCGCCCTGCCGCCGGCCACCGCGGCCGCGTCCGCCGGCAACCACGTCGTCGTCGACCTGGGCAAGGGCCGTTACGCCCTCTACGCCCACCTGCAGCCGGGCAGCATCGGCGTGCGGGTGGGGCAACGGGTCGCCGCCGGCGAGCAGCTCGGCCGGCTCGGCAGCAGCGGCAACTCCAACGCCCCGCACCTCCACTTCCAGCTGATGGACGGGCCCGACCCGCTCGCCTCGAACGGGGTCCCCTACCGCTTCGCCCGCTTCACGGTGGCCGGTTCGCTGACCAACTTCGCCGGCCTCTTCGACGGGGAGCCGGCGCGGATCGCTCCGCAGCTGCGCGGCACCCACCGCGCCCAACTGCCGCTGAACCTGCAGGTAATCGGGTTCGGCGGGTAGCCGACCCACCGACACGGAGGTATCTCTCATCGCTCGCAATCTCGTCGCCGCCCTCTGCACGGTCGCCATGCTGTTGACGGCACCCATGACCGCCGCCGGCGCCCAGGACCAGCTGACCGCGGTGACGGCGGGTGTGCTTGCCGCCCCCGAAGCGGTGCTCGCCGACGACGGGCGGCAGCACCTGGCCTATGAGCTGACGCTCTCCAACCGCGCGCCCGACGAGGTGACCGTGCGCTCGATCCAGGTCCTGGCGGGCAAGAGGGTGGTCGGCGGCCTTAGCGGCAAGGGCCTGGCGGCGATGATGTCGCCCTTCGGCGCCGCCGAGCTGGGCAACAAGCTGCAGGCCGGCCAGGGTGGCTACGTGCTGATGGACGTCAGCTTCCCGGCCGGCGCAAAGCTGCCGCGGCGGCTCATCCACCGGGTCGCGATCTCCGAACAGAAGCCGAGCCCGGCCAACGCGACCACCTACCTGGCGGCGCCGACTACCGTCGTCCGCACGCCGGCCGTCGTCGTCGCGCCGCCGCTGCGGGGCCCCGACTGGGTCGTCGCCAACGGCTGCTGCGACACCTTCACCGCCCATCGCGGCACGGTCCTGCCGGTCAACGGCGCCAACCACGTGGCCGAGCGCTTCGCGATCGACTTCGTCCAGGTCGGGATCAACGGACACATCTTCAGTGGAGCGCGAGACATGCTCTCCAGCTACCTCTACTTCGGCGAGCCGATCTACTCGGCAACGAAGGGCAAGGTGGTCGGGGTGGTCGACGGCATCCCCGAGACCCCCGCCGGCGGCTTTCCGCCGAACCCCACCGCACAGACCGCGGGAGGCAACCACGTCGTCGTCGCGATGGGCAACGGGCGCTACGCCTTCTACGCCCACCTGCAACCGGGAAGCGTCAGGGTCAGGGTCGGCCAACGGGTCAAGAGCGGTCAGGTTCTGGGCCTGTTGGGCAACAGCGGCAACAGCGACGCGCCCCACCTCCACTTCCACGTCATGGACTCGCCCTCGCCGCTGGCCTCCAACGGCGTGCCCTTCCGCTTCACCGACTTCACCGTGGAGGGGACGATGACCAACGTCGGCCCCTTCAGCGAAACGGGCGCCGCCGCCGCGATCGTGCCGAAACCACGTGGCCCCCGCGCGAGGATGCTGCCGCTGAACGACCAGGTCATCGCCTTCGGCGGCTGATGCGCAGAGGGATGGCCGGCCGGTGATCTACGTCGTCTACGCCCTGGTCGCGGTGCTCGGAGCCGCCGTCCACCTCTGGCGCCATCCCGCCGACCGCGCCGCCGGACGGGCGATCGAGGTAGCGCTGATCTGGTGGCTCGTGGTCACGATCGGGGTCGCCGGGATCGTCGGCGCCGGCTTCCACCTCTTCGACGGGCCGGCGATCGCCCGGGAAATCGGCTTCACGCGGGGCGACGGTGGCTTCCAGACCGAGGTCGCGTTCGGCGACCTCGCGCTCGGGGTCGTCGCCGTGCTCTCGATCTGGTTCCGTGATCGCTTCCTGCTCGCGGTGCTGATCGTCGCCGCGATCTCCCTCTGGGGAGATGCCTTCGGCCACATCCACCAAGAGGTGGTCAACGACAACCACGATCCCGACAACACCGGCCCCGTGCTCTACGCGGACGTCCTCTTCCCCCTCGTCGCCATCGCCCTCTACGCCCTGCGCGAGCGCCTGCGCGCTACTTAGCGTTCGCCGCGGCAACAGCGGCAACACGACGCTCCCCACCTACACTTCCGCGGCTGACGCGCCTGAGCCCCAAACCCCTGCTCGACCGCCTGGTCAGCCACCCCTGGTTGATCGGCGACCCGACGACGCCCGGCCCCAAGCTCCTGGCCCGGGTTCGCCGGCTGACGATGATCTCCATCGTCGTCGCGAACGCGGTGGGGGCGCTGGTGGTCATCGCCTTTGCCCTGCTCGTCCTGCCCAAGCCGGAGGGGATCGACCGCAGCCAGACGGTCGTCGCCAACATGATCCTGGCCGGCGTCTATCTCACCGTCGCGATCGCGATCGGCGTCATCTGGGGACGGCGGCTGGTCGAGGGCGGCATCCGTTCGTGGCTCGACAGCGACCGGGCGCCCGACGAGACAGAGAAGCTGCGGGTACTGCGAGCGCCGCTGCGGGTGCTCGGCGTGGCGGCGCTGCTCTGGGCGCTCGCGGTCGTTGCCTTCACCCTGCTCAACCTTCTCTTCGATCCGCTGTTGGCCCTCGGCGTCGGCCTCACCGTCGCGCTCGGCGGCGTCACCACCTGCGCGGTGGCCTATCTGCTGACCGAACTGGCGCTGCGCCCGGTCGCCTCGCGGGCGCTGGCCGGCGGGGCGCCACGCCGGCGCCGGCTTCCCGGCCTGACCTCACGCTGGATGCTCGCCTGGGCGCTCGGCACCGGCGGGCCGATCGTCGGCCTGGCGCTGATCGGGGTCGTCGCGCTGACCCCGGTGGAGATCGACGAAACGACGCTGGCCCTGACCACGGTGACCCTCTGCGGGATCGCCCTCGCCTTCGGCGCGCTCGTCTCGCTGCTGGCGGCCTACGCGACGGTGCACCCGATCGGCTCGATCCGCCGCGGGCTGGCCGAGGTCGAGGAGGGCAACCTCGACGTCCAGCTCCCGGTCTGGGACAGCACCGAGGTCGGCCTGCTCCAGGCCGGCTTCAACGAAATGGTCGCCGGCCTGCGCGAGCGCGAGCAGATCCGCGACCTCTTCGGCCGCCAGGTCGGCCAT
>Ga0190264_10000012_pt1 | contig 27068 bp, 23 predicted proteins | sample Popmic112T_FD_136651 | JGI IMG/M metagenome (GOLD analysis project Ga0190264, IMG submission 136651) | Populus adjacent soil microbial communities from riparian zone of Indian Creek, Utah, USA - 112 T | ecosystem: Environmental > Terrestrial > Soil > Riparian zone | place: USA: Utah | collected... | reverse complement strand
TCCCGGGGCGCCAATCGCTGGTAGACTTCGCGCCGCGCGGCGCTGACGGGCCGCGCTCCCCGAGGTTCATCACGCAAGAATGTCCTACAACGCATCAGACATCGAAGTCTTATCCGGTCTCGAGCCCGTACGCCGCCGTCCGGGCATGTACACGGACACCTCCCGCCCGAACCATCTCGCGCACGAAGTGGTCGACAATTCGGTCGACGAGGCGCTCGGCGGCCATGCCAAGGAAATCAACGTCATCCTGCACAAGGACAACTCCTTGTCGGTGGCAGACGATGGCCGCGGTATGCCGGTGGACATCCACCCGAAAGAGAAAGTGAGCGGCGTCGAACTCATTCTCACGCGCCTGCACGCTGGCGGAAAATTCAACGACAAGAACTACGAAGTCTCCGGCGGCCTGCATGGCGTCGGTGTGTCGGTCGTGAATGCCTTGTCGAAGCAGCTCGAGACCTGGATCAAGCGCAACGGCAAGGAATACAACATCAGCTTCAAGGACGGCAAAGTCTCCTCGAAGCTCGAAGTGGTCGGCACCGTCGGCCAGCGCAACACCGGCACCACGGTGCGCTTCTGGCCGGACCCGAAGTTTTTCGACAGCGACAAATTTTCGGTGCCGCAGCTGCGGCATGTGCTCAAGGCGAAGGCCGTGTTGTGCCCCGGCCTCAAGATCACCTTCGAGAACGAAGCCACCAAAGAGAAAGACGAGTGGTTTTTCACCGGCGACCTTGCGGCCTACCTGAAGGAAGAGATCGGCAAGGAAGTCCCGCTGCCCGCTGAGCCCATCTTCGCAAAGAACGATCAGCAGAAGATCAACGTGGTCGAGTACGCCATCGTGTGGACGCCGAATGCCGACCGCGCGATGGGCGAGAGCTACGTCAACCTCATCCCGACTTCCGAAGGAGGCACGCACGTCAATGGCCTGCGTTCCGGTGTGGCCGGCGCAGTGAGGGAATTCTGCGAATTCCGCAACCTCGTGCCGCGCGGGCTCAAGCTCTCGCCCGAAGACATCTTCGACAAATGCTGCTTCGTGTTGTCCATCAAGATCCAGGAGCCGCAGTTCGCCGGACAGATCAAGGAGCGCCTCGCGTCGCGCGATGCGGCGCCGTTGACCGAAAGCTTCGTGCACGATTCGCTGTCGCTGTGGCTCAACCAGCATCCGGATGCCGGCGAGCGCATCGCGCAGTTCGCCATCGAGAATGCGCAGGAGCGCACCAAGGCTGCCCAGCAGGTGAAGCGCAAGCGCGTCACCGCGGGTCCCGCGCTCCCCGGGAAGTTAGCCGACTGCACGAACCAGGATCCGAAGCACTCCGAGCTGTTCCTGGTCGAAGGCGATTCGGCCGGCGGCTCAGCCAAGCAGGCACGCGATCGCGAGACGCAGGCCATCATGCCGCTGCGCGGCAAGATCCTGAACACCTGGGAAGTGTCGGTGGGCGAGATCAACTCCTCGCAGGAAGTGCACGATATCTCGGTGGCCATGGGCATCGACCCGGGAACCAGCGATCTGTCCGGGCTGCGTTATCACAAGATCTGCATCCTCGCCGACGCGGACTCCGACGGCCTGCACATCGCCACGCTGCTGTGCGCGTTGTTCCTGCGTCACTACCGGCCGCTGGTGGCCAACGGCCATGTGTTCGTCGCGATGCCACCGCTGTATCGCATCGACGCGGGCAAGAACATCTACTACGCGCTGGACGACGCCGAACGCGACTCGCTGCTCAAGAAGATCGAAAACGAAGGCAAGACCAAGGCGAAGCCGCACGTGCAGCGATTCAAGGGCCTTGGCGAAATGAATCCTTCGCAGCTGCGCGAGACCACCATGGACCCGCGCACGCGCCGACTCGTGCAACTCACAATCTCCGCGAAGGACGACAGCGACAGCATCATGGACATGATGCTCGCCAAAAAACGCGCCTCCGACCGGCGCGAGTGGCTGGAAGAAAAGGGCAACCTGGCCGAAGTGATCCCCTGAAGGTTGGGTAAGCAATGCAAGACGAACTGAATTTCGAAGGCGTGGAAAAACAGCCACTGCGCACCTTCACGGAGAAGGCGTACCTCGACTACTCGATGTACGTGATCCTCGATCGCGCGCTGCCGGCGTTGTCGGACGGCCTGAAGCCCGTGCAGCGCCGCATCATCTACGCGATGAGTGAACTCGGCCTCTCGTCCGGGCAAAAACACAAGAAGAGTGCGCGCACCGTCGGCGACGTCATCGGCAAGTTCCATCCGCACGGCGACTCGGCCTGCTACGAAGCGATGGTTCTGATGGCGCAGGACTTCAGCTATCGCTATCCGATCGTGGATGGGCAGGGCAACTGGGGCTCGCCCGACGATCCGAAGTCCTTCGCGGCCATGCGATATACGGAATCGAAACTCACTCGCTACGCCGAAGTGCTGCTGTCGGAGCTCTCGGACGGCACCGTCGACTGGCAGCCGAATTTCGACGGCACGCTCGAGGAGCCGGCCTTCCTGCCGGCCCGCCTGCCGAACGTACTTCTCAATGGCACGCAGGGCATTGCCGTCGGCATGTCCACCGACATTCCGCCGCACAACCTTCGCGAGATTGCCCAGGCTTGCATCCACCTGCTGGATGAGCCGGATGCGATGACGCGCACGTTGATGAAGTACGTGAAGGGTCCGGATCTTCCGACAGGCGGTGAGATCGTCTCGCCGCGCTCTGAAATCCTCGACATCTACAACACCGGCAACGGCAGCTTCAAGGCGCGCGCCGTGTACAAGCAAGAAGACGACAACATCGTCATCAGCGAGCTGCCGTACCAGGTGTCGGGCAACAAGGTCATCGAGCAGATCGCCGCGCAGATGCGCGAGAAAAAACTGCCGATGGTCGAAGACATCCGCGACGAATCGGATCACGAAGAACGCATCCGCATCGTCATCGAACCCAAGAAGCGAACCGACGTCGCGCAGCTCATGGCGCACCTGTTCGCAACGACGGATCTCGAGCGCAACTACCGCGTGAACATCAACGTGATCACGCTCGAGGGCAAGCCGAAGGTGATGGGCCTGCGCGACCTGCTCAACGAGTGGCTCGTATTCCGCACCACGACCGTGACGCGCAGGCTCCAGTTCCGGCTCGACAAGGTCGCCGCGCGGCTGCACATCCTCGATGGCCTGCTGGCCGCGTACCTGAACCTCGACGAAGTCATCCGCATCATCCGCCGCGAGGACGAGCCCAAGCCCGTGCTCATGAAGCGGTTCAAGCTCACCGAGATCCAGGCCGAGGCGATTCTCGAAACCAAGCTGCGCCACCTCGCCAAGCTCGAAGAGATGAAGATCCGCGACGAGCAGAAGAAGCTCGCCGAGGAGCGCGAGGAACTCGAGGGCATTCTCAAGTCGAAGGCCAAGCTCAAGAAACTCGTCGCCAGCGAAATCGAAGCCGACGCCGAAAAGTACGGCGACGATCGCCGTACGAAGATCGTCGAGCGCGAGGCCGCGCAGGCCATCGACGAGTCCGAGCTCGTGGCCAACGAGCCCGCGACCATCGTTCTCTCGAAGGGTGGCTTCGTGCGCTCGGCCAAGGGCCACGAGATCGACGCGCGCTCGCTCACCTACAAGGCCGGCGACGAGTACCAGCATGCCGCGAAGGGCCGCAGCGTGCAGCAGGCGGTGTTCCTGGATTCGACCGGCCGGGCCTATAGCGTCGTCGCGCACTCGCTGCCATCCGCACGCGGGCTCGGCGAACCATTGTCGTCGCGCGTCGATCCGCCGGATGGCGCCAAGTGGCGCGGCGTGATGATCGGCGAGCCGGAAGATCTGTGGCTGGTCGCGAGCGACGCCGGCTATGGCTTTACCGTGCGCCTGAAGGAAGCCTATGCCAGCAAGAAGGCTGGCAAGACGCTGCTCAACATTCCCGACGGAGCGCTGGTGCTGCCGCCGGCCCCCGTGCCCGGCGACGATGCGCTGGTCGCCGTCACCTCCGAGGGTGGCAAACTACTCGTGTTTCCGGTGAAGGACGTGCCCGAGCTCGCGCGCGGCAAGGGCAACAAGCTGTTCGACATACCGGCCAAGAAGTTCGCGAGCCGCGAAGACTTCCTCACCGGCATGGCGGTGGTCCCGAAGGACAAATCGCTGGTGGTGCGCTCGGGTGAACGCAAGATGACGCTCTCGTGGTCCGACCTCAAGGACTACCGCGGTCAGCGCGCGCAGCGCGGCTCGGTGCTGCCGAGAGGCTGGCGTACCGTCGACGTGCTCGAAGTCGAGTGATTCGTAGCGACGCTATCGCGTCGCTACGACCACCGCTGCGCTCGCCATCGCCACTCCAGAACTGCGATTCAGGCGTCGCACGGACTTTGGAGTCGTGAAGAGCTCGCGTGCGCGGGCGGCGAGGAATGCGTACGCACCCAGAACGGCCGGCAATACGACGCACATGGCCGCGGAAATCTCCACGAAACGCACCAGGTTCATCGAAGCGATGTCGACGACGGTCGGAAGCAGCGCGACGAAGAACAGGATGGTCTTGGGATTCGCCAGCGTGAGCAGGAAGCTCGCAAGAAAAGCCTTCCAGCCGTGCTGGCGATCATCGGCTTCCTTGACTGTCACGCGTTCCGCCGGCGCGCTCCACAGCTTCCAGGCGAGATACAGTAGATAGGTGACGCCGATCCACTTGATCACGACGAACGCGGTGGCGGCGGTCTTCGCCAGCGCCGCGAGGCCGGTGGCAGCGATGGCGAACCAGACGAGGTCGCCGACCATGAATCCGGCGATGAACGCGGGTGTCCCTTTCAGGCCATGCGCGAGGCCGCGCGCGATGACCGCGGCGACGCCGGGGCCGGGCGCCGCAACGGCGAGCGCGTACACCGCGCAGAATGTGAGAAGGCCGTAAATCGTCATGGTTTACCTCGGGTCCGATTCTAGAAGGGTGGAGGACTTGGCGTCGACCTGGCGCGCATAATCGCGCCCATGGCCACACCTCTTCGCGTGACACTCGTCCTCCTCGCTTCGATGTTCGCGCCGGGTGCGTACGCGCAAGTCGCCGGATCTCCGCCGGCTGGCAAGACCTGGGCGCTGGCGATTCATGGAGGCGCTGGCGTCATCCAGCGAGGCGCCCTGACAAAGGATAAGGAGGTCGCCTATCGCGCCGCCATGCTGACCGCAATGGATGCGGGTTCGACCGTCCTGCGCCGGGGCGGCTCGAGCCTCGATGCAGTCGAAGCGGCGATCCGCGTGCTCGAGGATGACCCGTTGTTCAATGCCGGACGCGGCGCCGTTTTCACGGCCGAGGGTCGCAATGAGCTCGACGCCTCGATCATGGACGGGGCGACGCGCAAGGCGGGCGCGGTGGCCGGCGTGACGCGCACGCGCAATCCCATCAGCCTGGCGCGTGCGGTCATGGAAAAATCTCCGCACGTGATGCTGGCCCGCGAAGGCGCGGATCAATTCGCCGTGGAGCAGGGTCTGCCGCAGGTCGACCCCGCCTATTTCCGCACCGAGCAGCGCTGGCAGCAGCTGCTCGACTGGCGGCGTGACAACGCGAAGCTGCTCGATCAGACGCACTCGCGCGGCACGGTGGGTGCGGTCGCGATCGATGCGAGCGGTCACCTCGCCGCGGGCACATCCACGGGTGGCATGACCGGCAAGCGCTGGGGCAGGGTCGGTGACTCGCCGGTGATCGGCGCGGGCACCTACGCTTCCGACGGCAACTGCGCGGTGTCCGCCACGGGCTCGGGTGAGTACTTCATTCGCGCCAGCGCGGCGCGCCAGATCTGTGATCGCATAGCCTGGCGTGGCGACAGCGTGCAGGCGGCCACATCTGCCACGATCGCCGATATCGGCAGCATCGGCGGTGATGGCGGCGTGATCGCCATGGACGGCAAGGGCAACATCGCCTTTGCGATGAACACGAGCGGCATGTATCGCGGCTGGGTGACGAGCACGCAATCGCCCGCCACGGCAATCTACTCTGGCGAGGAAGGCCCCGCGCGCTAGCGGGGGTTGGGGCGAGGCTTGACGGGTGTGGCCGCCGCGGGCGAAGACGACAGGGTGCGCAGGGTCTGGGTATCCGTGATGGTCACGTCTTCGGGTGCGTTCACGAAATAGCCCTGGATGAACTGCACGCCGAGCTGCCACAACACCGCCATGGTGTTGGCGTCTTCGACCCGCTCGGCAATGGTTTCGATCTTGAGTTTGTGTGCGGCCTCGACCAGCTTCTTGACGACGGTCTGGGTTTCGAAGTTGCCAGCGAGGTCCTGCACCAGCGCGCCGTCGATCTTGATGAAGTCGAGCGGCACAGTGCTCAGTAGTTTGATCGGATCACGACCGGAGCCGAAACGCTCGAGCGCGATGCGGAAGCCCATCTTCTTGAGTGCGCCGAGCTGGGCGACCGCGGCGTTCATGTACTGCTCGTAGATGCTCTCGGTGATCTGGAAGCAGATTCGGTCGGGCTTGTGCGTGCCGGTCACGAGCTGCGTCTTGAGCCACTCGGCGAAGCCGGCGTCGAGCACGCTGTCACGCGAAAGGCGCACGAACAGGGCGCCGGGTTTTTTCTGCGCGGCGAACGACAGTGAAGCACCGACCACCCAGCGATCGATGTTCTTGAGCAGGTCATTGCGCTCGGCCGCAGCCATGAATTCCGCCGGCAGCACTTCCTTGTTCTGGTGATCGAGCATGCGGACCAGCACGTCGAACATGTTCGGATCGTCGCCCTGCAGGCTGGCCACGGGCTGTTGCACGAGGCGGAAGCGGTTTTCCATGAGCGCGGACTTGATGTGCTTGACCCAGATCTTGTCGTACGCCTGCACGCGCGTGTCTGTGTCGGCCTTGTCCAGATGAAAGATCTGGTTGCCACCCTCCTTGCGTGCGCGGCGTACCGCTTCGACGACATCGGCCACGATGGCGTCGATATTCGAGCCGGCGGGCGGCACGGTGGTGAGACCAATGGTGCAGCTCGAGTGCACGGTTTTCTGCCCTACGGTCGAAACGCTCTCGCTGAAGCGCGCGAGCACCTGTTCGGCCCAGGCTTCGACGTCGTGGGTGTTGCCGCGCTCGAGCAGCGCGAGGAATGACACGCCGGCGAACCGGCCGGCGATGTCGTTGGGTCCGAGATGTGACTTGAGCATTGCCGCGTATTCGCTCAACAGTTGTTCGCTGGCACGCGCACCGATGTCCTTTTCGAGCTCGGCGAATTTATCCGGCCGCACCAACGCCATGAAGCGCACGCCGCCCGCGGGTGGCGCGCCGATGCGGACGCCAATGGCATCGAGCAAAGGCCGTCGCAACAGCAGGCCGGTGGTCGCATCGCGTTTCACCGCATCGCTGAGGTCCGTCGTGAGCTGACGATCGTCGCGCTTGCGCGCGGGCACCATGATGCGCACGCAAGGTTCGTTGTCGAATTCTCCGGGGGTCAGCACCAGATCGAGCTGCAGTTGCGTACCGTCGCCGAGCAGAGCCGTCACTTTCAACGGGTGATCGGTCCACTTTCCCTGGCCACAGGCGACGAGCGCACCTTTCAGCGCGGCATGGGAGCGATCTTCGAACAGATCCATGAGCGGCTGGCCGACGACCACGCCGGCATCCGCGTAACCGAACAGCTCGAGCCAGGTCTGGTTGGCATCGACGACGATGCCTTCCTGCACCTGCAGGATGGCATCGTTGGAGCGTTGCAATACCGACTGCAGCTGGCGCCGGTAGTCGCTCGCCGACTGCAACGTGGAATTGAGCGCGCGTTCGAGCCGGAACGAGCGCAGCTCGCGCGACACCACCGCCTGGACGCGATCGGTGGCCGAGAGGGAAACGACGTCACGGGCACCCATGCGCATGCCCGTGGCGATGTCGCCTTCGGAAATCTGCGGTCGCACCAGCAGCATCGGCACCTGGGGGGCGAGCTGATCGCGCACCGTGGCTGCCTGCTTGGCGTCGGTGTCGGAAACGTAGGCGCACACCAGGAGTTCGGGGTTGAGCTGTTCGAGCGCCTCGCCGAGGTCTCGCACTGCGGGAATCCACGTGCAATGCACCGGTTCGCCGGCCTTGCGCATCAGGCTGTTGATGAATTCGGACGGCTCTCGTTGCGGTGAGAAAACGATGAGCGGAACGGCAGAATTGTCCGTCAATTTGACTCCCGGGAGGTGCGCCACGCGTGCAACGCGCTGGTTCAAACAAGCGGGGCGAGTTTAGCACCCGGCCACCCGGGGTCCCGCGCCGGTGTCGGAAACCCAGGGCGGCTGTTTCGTATAGCAGCGGTACACCCAGCTGGGTATCATGCGCGGTCTTTTTTGCAGGCCCGCTAGTCGGGAAAACCCGGAAATCCCATGTCCAGTTACACGACCAATGAAATTCGCGGCGGAATGAAGCTATTGATCGACGGCGATCCGTACGCGGTAATCGACAATGAGTACGTGAAGCCAGGCAAGGGTCAGGCCTTCAACCGCATCAAGGTGCGCAATCTCAAGACCGGCCGCACCGTCGAAAAGAGCTATCGCTCCGGCGAGTCCATCGAGGCGGCCGACGTCCTGGATAGCGAAATGCAATATCTCTACAAGGACGGCGATTTCTGGACGTTCATGAACCCCGAGAACTACGAGCAGCTCCAGGCCGGCGAAGCCGCCGTGGGTGATGCCGCCAAGTGGCTCAAGGACGGAGTGGTCTGCATCATCACGCTGTGGAACGGTGTGCCGCTGGTGGTGACGCCGCCGCCGCACATCGACCTGAAAGTCATCGAGACCGACCCGGGCCTGAAGGGCGACACCGCCACCGGTGGCCAGAAGGTCGCCAAGCTCGAAACCGGCGCCTCGGTCCGCGTGCCGCTGTTCATCAACGAAGGTGAGCTGCTGCGCATCGACACGCGCTCGGGCGAATACGTGTCCCGCGCCAAGGGCTAGTTAGTCCAGCGATTTGAGGAAAATCTTCGCGAGCGCATCGAGGCCGCGCGCATCCGCCGCGCCGAAGCGCGCATGCAGCGGGCTGTCGAGGTCGAGAACGCCGAGCAGTTCCGGGCCGCGCAACAAAGGAATGACGATCTCGGAATTCGACGCCGAATCACAGGCGATGTGCCCCGGGAACGCATGCACGTCTTCGACGATTACCGTTTCGCGGCGCGCGGCCGCTGTCCCGCAGACCCCCTTGCCCATGGCGATGCGCACGCACGCGGGCTTGCCCTGGAAGGGCCCCAGCACCAGTTCGCCACTCTTATATAAGTAGAAGCCAGCCCAGTTGAGGCCGGGCAGGGCGTCATAGATGAGGGCCGCGGTATTGGCGGCATTGGCGATCAGGTCCCGTTCCCCCGCGAGCAGCGCCGCAAGATCACGGGCAAGTTCACGATAGGCGGCGTCCGCATCGCTGAAGTCATAGTGCTGGGTGGCATGGCTCATTCAGGCGCGCTCCGTGGGGAAGGCGATCACTTCATCGATGCTGGCGGCGTTCATGGCGAGCATGAGCACGCGATCGAACCCCAGCGCGACGCCGGCACAATCCGGCAGCCCCGCATCCAGCGCCGCCAGCAGGTGCGCATCGAGTTCGAACGTGGGCAGGCCGCGCTTTTTACGCGACTGCTGATCGACCGCGAATCGCATGCGCTGCTCGGCGCCACTCGTGAGCTCGTGATAGCCATTGGCGAGTTCCAGGCCGCGATGGTAAAGCTCGAAACGCAAAGCCACGCGCGGGTCATCGGGATCCAGTCGCGCGAGCGCGGCCTGTGATGCCGGATAACGATGCAGGAACGTGAGCGTGGCCGCGCCGAGTGCCGGCCCGACCTGCGCGCCGACGATGAGATCGAGCAGTTCGTCGCGACCGGCCTGCGCGGCGTGGGCCGCATCGAGTCCCAGCGACTGCGCAGCGCGTTGCAACTCACCCGAGTCCGCGTCGAGCGGATCGAATCCCGCATGACGGCGCACGGCGTCGCGATAGCTCACGAATTCCACGGCCAGTCGCGTGCCGAGCAGTTGATTGGTGAGGTCCGCCACTTCGCGCATCAATTGTTCGAGTGAAAACCCGAGCCGGTACCACTCGAGCATCGTGAATTCCGGGTTGTGCTGACGGCCGCTTTCCGCGCCGCGATACACGTGGCAGATCTGGAAGATGTCGCCGCTGCCGGCGGCCAGCAGCCGCTTCATCGCGTATTCCGGCGAGGTGTGCAGGAACAGCGGGTCCTCCGTGCCGGACATCTGCACGCGAACGCTGCCGAGATTCACGTCGGACACCGGCGCATGGATCATGGCCGGCGTCTCGACTTCGAGCACCTGGCGCGAAAAGAAGAATTCGCGCGTGGCGCGCAGCGCGCTGGCGCGTTGGCGTAACGCGCGTGTGGTCGCCGTCGGCCGCCACGTGGCGTCACTCACCGCGTTGGTCACCTTGTCTGTTCCGGAGGCGTGGAACGCCAGCCGGCGAGCGTGCCGATGCGCTCGCCCATGCGCAGCGTATTACCGGCCTTGAGATTGCCGTCCCAGCGCACCGCACCGGGCGGGAACAGCAGGATCACCGTCGAGCCCATGTTGAAGCGCGCCATCTCGTCGCCCTTGGCGAGCTGCGCGGGCGCGAGCACCTCGCTTACGGGGAGTGCAGTTACCTCGCGAACCTTGCGCGGCGTGACATCACCGTGCCAGACGGTGGCCATGCTGCCGACATTCAACGCGCCCACCAGGATGTTTGCCCAGGGCATGCCACCCGAATCGAAGCCGCAGAACACCCGCTCGTTGCGCGAGAACAGCCCCGGCACCAGTTGCGCGGTGGTGCGGTTCACGCTGAAGAGGCGACCCGGCACGTAGAAGGCTTCGCGCAGTTCACCCGCGAGCGGCATGTGGATGCGATGGTAGTTGTACGGCGCGAGGTAGATAGTCGCGAACGTGCCGCCGGCGAAAGTACGCTCCCAGGCGGAGTTGCCGGCGAGCAGGGCGCGCAGCGAATACTCGTGGCCCTTGGCCTGCAACAACCGGTCGGCAGTCAGCTCGCCCGCCTCGCTCACCGTGCCGTCGACGGGCGAGACGATGGCTTCAGGGTCCGCGTCCACCGGGCGCGTGCCGTCGCGCAGCGCGCGCGTGAAGAATTCGTTGAAGCTTGCGTACGCGGTCGGCTCCGTTTGGACGGCATCGTTCATGTCCGGGTTGAAACCGCGTACGAACAGCCGGATCAGCGCATTCTTGAATGCGGGTGCACGTGAACGCGTTGCGGCGAGCACCAACCGGGAGATGCCGTGTTGCGGCAGCAGGTGTTGAAGCGCGACGAACGCGCGGCCAGAGGCGCCGGGACTGCTCATGTGCCGGCTCCAGCCGACAACACCGGCGCCAGTTTTTCGACATCGCGTGCGAGCGCGGCGGCATTGAACGGCGGCGTGAACACCGCGACGATGCGAGCGCCGGAGTCGACCGCGAAAATGGCGGCCGAATGATCCATGGTGTAGCTGCCACCCGGAAGGTCGACGCGGCTCGCCGCCACGCCGAAAGTTTTCATGGTCTTCACAATCTCGGGCGCCGGCCCCGTGAGGCCGATAAGATCGCCGCCGAATGACGCGATGTACCTGCCGAGCTGCTCCGGACTGTCACGTTCCGGATCCACGCTGATGAGGGCTACCTTGAGGCCGGGCTGCGCCACCTGTTTCTGCACGTTCGCGAGCAGCGCGAGCGTCGTGGGACAAACGTCGGGACAGTGTGTGAAGCCGAAGAATGCGAGAGTAGGGTGCCCGCGCAACGCGGCGGTCGTAGCCGGTGCGCCCTGCGTGTCGACGAGATTGAACTCGGCCAGCGGCCGCGGCCGCGGGAACACGGTGCCCGACTCGAGTGAAGCCACAGCGGGCTGGCCCAGCATGCGCGCCACGTACACGCCGGCCAGAGCGGCTGCCGCCGCAATTGCCGCCACGGAAATCCAGTAACGATTCGACATGGCGCGATTATTCCACATCACCGCAGCGGACCTGATCGCAAGCGCGACGCGGCGCATGAAACGCGCGCGCGTGTACTTCGGGCATGGCACCGACAACGCTCGCGATGAAGCGGTGGCCCTGGTGCTGTACGTCATGAAATTGCCGCCGGACGCCCCGGTTCGAGTGCTGACCCGCCGCGTCAGCGCCGCGCAGCGAGAGCGTTTCGAGGCGCTGCTGAAGCGGCGTCTCGCCGATCGCGTGCCGCTGCCCTACCTCACGAACGAAGCCTGGTTCGCCGGCCTGCCGTTCTACGTCGACGAACGCGTGCTGATTCCGCGTTCCGCCATCGCCGAACTCGTCGAACGGCGCTTCGCGCCGTGGATCAGCGCCGCGCGGGTGACGAACGTGCTCGACATGGGTACGGGCTCCGGCTGCATTGCCCTGGCCTGTGCGAAGGCATTTCCGCGTGCGCGCGTGGACGGCGTGGACATCGACGCGCCGGCACTCGAAGTCGCGGCCATCAATCGCCGCAAACTTCGTCTAACACGTCGGGTGGAGCTCATCGAAAGCGATCATTTCACGGCGCTTTCGGGCAGGTCCTACGATATCATCGTGAGCAATCCGCCCTATGTGGGAGAGCGCGAAATGCGCGGCCTGCCACGCGAGTACGGTCACGAACCGCGACGCGCTCTCGAATCAGGTCGCGATGGTCTCGATTCCGTTGCGACCATCCTGCATCAGGCGCACCAGTTTCTGAAGCCGAAGGGTCTGCTCGTGGTCGAAGTCGGCAACACCGAGCGAATCCTCGCGAAGGCATTTCCGAAATTGCCGTTCACCTGGCTCGATTTCGAGCGCGGTGGAGGCGGTGTGTTCCTGCTGACTCGAGAACAGTTAGAGAAGGCCCCAAGCTGATGTCGGGTAATTCCATAGGCCGATTGTTCACCGTGACCACCTTTGGCGAGAGCCACGGGCCCGCGCTCGGCTGCATCGTCGACGGCTGCCCGCCCGGTCTCGAAATCACCGAGGCGGACCTGCAGGGCGACGTGGATCGCCGCCGCACCGGCACATCGCAGTTCGTGAGCCAGCGGCGCGAAGGCGACGAGGTCAGGATTCTTTCCGGTGTGTTCGAAGGCAGGACGACGGGAACGGCCATCGGCATCCTCATCGAGAACACCGATGCGCGTTCGCGCGACTACGAAAAGATCAAGGACCGCTTTCGTCCCGGCCATGCGGACTACACCTACCAGCAGAAATATGGCTTTCGCGACTACCGCGGCGGTGGCCGCTCATCGGCGCGCGAAACCGTCATGCGCGTCGCGGCCGGCGCTATCGCGCGCAAATACCTGCACACCCGCCTCGGTGTCAGCATCAGCGGCTACCTGAGCCAGATCGGCTCGCTGGCCATCGACCCGGTGAAACCCGAGACTGCGTACGACAACCCCTTTTTCTGCCCGGATCCGTCGCGCCTGAAAGAGCTCGAAGACCTGATGTGGAAGGTGCGTGGCGACGGCGATTCACTCGGTGCGAAAGTCACTGTGATGGCGCGCGGCGTGCCACCGGGCCTCGGCGAGCCGGTTTTCGATCGCCTCGACGCCGATCTCGCGCACGCGATGATGGGCATCAATGCGGTGAAAGCCGTCGAAATCGGCGCCGGTGTGGCGTCCGCCGCGCAGTCGGGCAGCGTGCATCGCGACGAACTCACGCCGACGGGCTTCCTGAGCAACAACGCCGGCGGAATTCTCGGCGGCATTTCCTCGGGACAGGACGTGCTCGTGCACGTCACGTTCAAGCCCACCTCGAGCATCCAGGTTCCAGGCAAGACCATCGACGTCGCCGGCAACCCGGTCGACGTGGTGACCACGGGCCGGCATGACCCCTGCGTGGGCTTACGCGCCACGCCCATCTGCGAAGCCATGCTGGCGATCGTACTGATGGATCATTATCTGCGGCACCGCGGCCAGAACGCCGATGTCCGCTGCGACACGCCGGTGATCACCGACGGTAACCGGGCAAGGTAGTTAGGATATGAAGAAAACGTATGGTGTGGCCGTGCTCGGAGCCACCGGGCTCGTGGGTGACATGATCATCCGCGTGCTCCAGGAGCGTGACTTCCCGGTCGGCGAGCTGTTTCCGCTCGCCAGCACCCGCTCGGTCGGCAAGCGTGTGGAGTTTCGCGGCCGGCACATTCCGGTCATCGACGTCGCCACGTTCGACTTCTCGCGCGCGCAGATCGGGCTGTTCTCCGCGGGCGGCGAAGTCTCGCGCCAATACGCTCCCAAGGCGGCGGCCGCCGGCTGCATCGTCGTCGACAACACATCCGAGTTCCGCTACGAAGACGACATTCCGCTGGTGGTTCCCGAGGTGAATCCCAAGGCGATCGGCGAGTACAAGAAGCGGAACATCATCGCCAATCCGAATTGCTCGACCATCCAGATGGTCGTGGCGCTCAAGCCGATCCACGATGCGGTGGGCATCACGCGTATCAATGTGGCCACCTATCAATCGGTGTCGGGCGCGGGCAAGGAAGCCGTGGATGAACTGGCTTCGCAAACGACGGCCCTCATGAGCGGCGAGGAGCCGGGAAAACCCCAGGTCATCGCCAAGCGCATCGCCTTCAACTGCGTCCCGCAAATCGACAAATTCATGGACAACGGCTACACCAAGGAAGAAATGAAGATGGTGTGGGAGACCCGGAAAATCCTCGGCGACCCGTCCATCCTGGTAAATGCCACGGCGGTCCGTGTGCCGGTGTTCTTTGGCCATTCCGAGGCGGTACACATCGAAACGCGGCAAAAGATCACCGCCGAGGCGGCGCGCGAACTACTCAGGCGCGCCCCGGGAATAGAGGTGTTAGACGAGCGGAAGCCCGGGGGTTACCCCACGGCAGCCACCGAAGCCGCGAACCGGGACACGGTTTATGTCGGACGCATTAGGGAAGATATAAGTCACGAACGCGGACTTAACTTATGGATCGTGTCGGACAACATCCGGAAGGGTGCTGCCACGAACAGCGTCCAGATCGCCGAGATTTTGGTGCGAGAGCATATTTAAGTTATATTGCGGGCGGTTTCATGCTTACGCCGGAAGTTTCGGCGCTAAGCTCATGTTTCGATAAAGAAATTACATAGATATTGGATCGCCGACGGTGGTAGTGGAGACGCGAATGAAGCGGATGGGTCTCGCCCGGGTTTTGCTGGCGCTTTTGCTGTTGCCCGGAATTTCCCATGCACTTGGGCTAGGCGACGTTCACCTGAATTCGCCGCTCAACGCGCCACTCGACGCGGAGATCGAACTCGTCAACGCGACGCCAGAAGATCTGGCGACGCTCGAAGCGAAGCTCGCGTCAAAAGAAACGTTTGAACGTTACGGCCTCGACTGGCCGCAGTTCATGTCCACCGTGACCGTCACGCGCGATCGCTCGGCGAGCGGCGGGCAGGTTCTTCGCATTCGCTCCACCGAGACGGTCACTGAACCTTTCCTCACGCTGCTCATCGAGGCCTCGTGGGCCCGCGGTCGCCTGGTGCGCGAATACACGGTTCTGCTCGATCCGCCGGTGTTTGCGCCTAACAGTGTCGCAGCGGCGCAGCCGCGACCCGCCATGCCCTCCGTGGGTGGCGCCGAAGCTTCGGGCACGATTTCCCGTCCCGCGCAGCCCGAGCCGCAGACTGCTGCCCCCGTCGCAGCTGGCGGTGGCGACAGTTACGAAGTGCAGCGTGGTGACAGCCTCTCGGCCATCGCCCGCCGCCTGTCCGCGAGCACCGGTGCGCGCACCGACCAGCTCATGGTGTCTATCTACCGTGGCAACTCCGGCGCTTTCGAAGGCGACATGAATCGCCTGCGCGCGGGTTCCGTGCTCCGTATTCCGAGCGGTGAAGAAATCGCCGCAGTCTCGCCCGCAGAAGCCAGCGGCGAAGTGCGTCGCCTCGCAGGTGCCTGGGCCGGAGCAGGTGCGGCGTCGGGTACCGGCCGCCTGCGCCTGGTGCCGCCGAGTGACTCGGCCGCAAGTCCCGGAGCGTCATCCGGCAACGCCGCAGAGGTCGATGCCCTCCAGGGCCGCGTGCGCGAGCTCGAAGGCGAACTCACCGAATCCAGGCGTTTGCTCGAGCTGCGCAATACCGAACTTGCCGATCTGCAGGCCAAGTTGGCGGCCTCGCAGCAGCAGCCGGTGGCCGCGCAGCCTGCGCCCACGCAGACGCCAGTAGAACAGCCATTGCCGCAGCCAGAGGCGGTTACGCCCGCGCCGGATGCCGCCGCGCCAACGCCGAGCGCTGCCGCACCCGAACCGGCACCGACGCCGGCAGAAACGCCTGCCACGGAGCCCGCGCAACCCACTCCGTCCGAGACGGCCGCGCCCGCAGAAGGTGAAGAAGGGCCGTCGCTGATCGACTCGTTGCTCGGGTACTGGTGGGTCCTTGCCGCCGGCCTGCTGGTCGTCCTGGGCCTGCTGTTCGTCAAGTCGCGGACCAAGCGCAAGACTGCCGAATTCGACGACAGCCTCGGCCGCCTTGCCGATCACGGCGAAGACCGTCTCGCCCAGCCGATGGATTCGCTCTCCGATACCGGCCGCATGCGCGCGCCGAACATGGGCGCGATTCCCGAGGACATCCTCGTCGAAGAATCGGGCACGCACCGCGCGCTGCAGGAAACCCAGGACATCCCGCTCGCGCCGACGGTTCGTACCGACGAAACCATCAGCAGCGAAACCGCCATCAATCTCGACCAGGGCGATCCGCTGTCGGAAGCCGATTTCCACATGGCCTACGGCCTGTACGACCAGGCGGCCGATCTGGTGCGCATCGCGATTCAGCGCGAGCCCGATCGTCGCGACCTCAAGCTCAAGCTCCTCGAAGTGTTCTTCGTCTGGGGCAACAAAGAGCAGTTCCTCACCATGGCCCGTGAGCTCTCGGACTCCCGTTCGGAATCCGGCATGGGCGAGTGGGAAAAGATCGTCATCATGGGCAAGCAGATTGCCCCCGAAGATTCGATGTTCTCCGACGGTGGCGCCGGGAGCTCGGTGGGTGTCGACCTCAATCTGGATGCCGGTGGTTCGGGCCGTGTCGACTTCGATCCTTTCGATGTCAGCGCCCGTATGGACGTTACCGGTGGCGGCAATGCCGACGCCGTCGATCTCGATCTCGGCAACGCGCTGCGTGATCCGGACGCCACGGGCGAAGGCCTGATGTTGCCGAACAACCCCGCGAGTGGTCAGACGACTCGCGAGATGACCGTCAAAATGACCCAGGCCGGCTCGGAATCGCCGACGGTGGAACAGCCCGCACTGCGTCCGCTCGATGAGCCGACGATTCGTGAGAAAGTGGAAGGCGCCATGCGTCGCAAGCTGAGCTCGGATCAGACCGCCGAACTCGCTCTCGACGACCTCGGCCTCGAACTCGGTTCGCTGGAGCAGACGGATTCGCAGATCGGCATGAAGCCCGTGGGCGGCATGCCCCGCGGACCCGACTCCAATGCACCCACGATGGTCGCGGGCCTCGATGAAAACTCACAGCGTCTGCTGGCGGCCGCGGCTGCGCGCCATGGCATGACCAGCGGCGACGATTCACAGCTCACCGAACATGGCGCCAGCGGCACCTGGTTCCTCACCGAGCGTGAGCTGGGCGGCGACGTTGACCTGACCAAGGGCCGTGCCCTCGACCCGAACAGCACTGCTTCGATGGCGAAGTTCGAAATGCCGGAAGCCGGCTTCGATATTTCCTCGACGTCGCGCCTGGCGGCCATCGATCGCGAAAACCTCGATTTCCCGATCGAACCGACGCAGCAGCAGCCGGTCGGTGGCGGACGCGGCAAAGTGGACCTCGACATCGGCAATGGCTTCGACATGCCGGGCAGCCCGACCGAAGAACTCGCCGTTCCGGATCTCGAGCCGGTGACGCTCTCGGAAGTCGGCACCAAGCTCGACCTGGCTCGCGCCTACGTCGACATGGGTGACCCGGACGGTGCGCGCAACATTCTCAACGAAGTGCTGTCGGAGGGCTCCGCTTCGCAGAAGCAGGAAGCGCAGCGCTTGTTAGAGTCGCTGCCCGGCTAGTCCGCGCGGGGCTTCAGAGACCTGGATGCCTCGATTCGCGGCCGGCCTCGAGTACGACGGCCGGGCGTACTCCGGCTGGCAATTCCAGCGCGGGCTTCAAACCTTGCAGGACGTGGTGCAGCGAGCGTTATCGCGCGTGGCTGATACGCCCGTTGACTGCGTGTGCGCCGGGCGCACCGACGCGGGTGTGCACGCCGCGGGGCAGGTGATCCATTTCGACAGCGCGGCAGTGCGCACCGAACGCGGCTGGCGGCTCGGCGCCAACAGCTATCTACCGCCCGACGTGAGCGTCGTCTGGGTGCGTGAAGTACCCGAACAGTTCCATGCGCGCTTCAGCGCGACCGCGCGCAGCTACCGCTACCTCATCCTCAATCGCGATTCGCGGTCGGCCCTCGCGGCGGGCAGGGCGACCTGGGAGCGGCGTCCGCTCGATGCCGAACGCATGCACGCGGCCGCGCAGGCGCTGGTGGGTGAACATGACTTCAGCGCGTTCCGCGCGGTGGAATGCCAGTCCAGATCCCCGGTGCGGCGCGTGGAGTGTCTCGAGGTGATGCGCAGCGCCGAGTGGGTCACGCTCGCCATCACGGCCAATGCTTTCCTGCATCACATGGTGCGTAACGTCGCGGGCCTGCTGATGTCGGTGGGGCACGGAGAATCACCGCCGGAACGCGTGGCCACGGTGCTCGCCAACCGCGATCGAAGGACCAATGCGGCGACCGCGCCACCCGATGGCCTGTATCTCGCCGCCGTGCGGTATCCGGCCGAGTTCGGTCTCCCGTCGCAATCCGCTATCATCGGCCGCACTTTCGAATAGGGGTCGCCCACCGACATGTCTTGGTTCGAGAAAATCATGCCTTCGCGGATCAAGACCGAGCGCCGCACGCGTTCGGTCCCCGAGGGACTTTGGATCAAGTGTTCGGCCTGCGATGCGGTGCTGTACCGCGCCGAGCTAGAGCGCAATCTCAACGTCTGTCCGAAGTGCAGCCACCACATGCGCATCGGCAGCCGCGAACGGCTGGCGCGTTTCCTCGACGAAGGCGAACAGATGGAGATCGGCGCCGAAGTGTCGCCTGAGGATCCGCTCAAGTTTCGCGACAGCAAGCGTTATCGCGATCGTCTCGCGGCGGCGCAGAAGGCCACCGGCGAGCGAGATGCGCTCGTCGCGGTCGCCGGTTCGCTCGAAGGACTCAAGATCGTTGCCTGCGCGTTCGAGTTCAAGTTCCTCGGCGGGTCCATGGGCTCGGTGGTAGGCGAGCGGTTCAAGCGCGCGGTGGAACATTGCATCCAGAACAAGGTGCCGCTGGTGTGCTTCTCGTCGAGTGGCGGCGCGCGCATGCAGGAAGCGCTCTTTTCGCTGATGCAGATGGCCAAGACCAGCGCGGCCCTGGCGCGGCTGGCGCAGGCCCGAATGCCGTTCATTTCCGTGCTGACTGATCCGACCACCGGTGGTGTTTCGGCAAGCCTTGCGATGCTCGGCGATCTGAACGTGGCCGAGCCGCGTGCGCTGATCGGCTTTGCCGGTCCGCGTGTCATCCAGCAGACCGTGCGCGAAACACTGCCGGAAGGGTTTCAACGCAGCGAATTCCTGCTCGAGCACGGCGCGCTCGACATGATCGTCGATCGCCGCGACATGCGTGAGCGCCTCGGTTCGCTGTTGCGCATGCTCATGCGGCAGCCAGCCGCCACGCCCGCGGCGCCCGTCCCTGCAGAGTAGGGTCACCGGCATGCGCTCGCTCGCCGAGTGGCTCGAGCAGCAGCAGCGGTCACACCCCAACACCATCGACCTCACCTTGAGCCGGGTGCGCGAGGTGGCGCGACGTCTCGATCTGCTCACGCCGGACTACCGTGTCATCACCGTCGGTGGCACCAACGGCAAGGGTTCGACGGTCGCCTGCCTCGATGCGATGTTGCGCGCAGCTGGCCAGCGCTGCGGTCGCTTCACCTCGCCGCATCTCGCACGTTACAACGAGCGCATCTGCGTGAATGGCATCGAGGCTGACGACTCCCACCTCATCGCCGCCTTCGAGCGCATCGACGCGGCGCGCGCGGAAATCACGCTCACGTTCTTCGAATACAACGCGCTCGCGGCGCTGGACGTTTTCCGCCGTTCGCCTGTTGACGTGGCCGTGCTCGAGGTGGGGCTGGGCGGACGATTCGACGCCACCAACATCATCGACGCGGACGTCGCCGTGGTTTGCTCGATCGGCATCGACCACATCGACTGGCTGGGAGACACGCTGGAAGCCATCGGCAGGGAAAAGGCCGGCATCTTTCGCAAGGGCCGTCCCGCGGTCCTCGGCAGCGCAGATCTGCCCGGCAGTGTGTGGGCCGCCATCGAAGAGGTTGGCGCGCGTGCCGTGGTGCCGGGTCGCGACTACAGTTTTCGCGAGGGATCTCACGCAGGCAGGAGCGGATGGAGTTTCGAGTACGGGGAGTTTTCGCTGCGCGATCTGCCGCCGTCTGCGCTCGCGGGGATACACCAGACGGCCAATGCGGCCGCTGCGCTTGCCGCTTTGACTGCCTTGGGTGGGATCGAGCTCACGCATGCCAATGTCAGCCAGGCGTTGCGGGCGGTGCGGCTTCCGGGGCGCTTCCAGCGCGTGCCCGGCGATGTCGAGTGGATCTTCGATGTGGCACACAACGTTCCGGCCGCACTCGGTCTCGCCGCGAATCTGCGCACGCTGCCGCGCGTGCCCACGATCGCGGTGTGCGGAATTCTCGGCGACAAGGACCTGCAGGGGATCACGGCGGCGTTGAGCGCTGACATCGACGCGTGGGTGTTGGTGACGCTCGACGGTCCGCGCGCCGTGTCGACGCGCGAGCTCGCACAGCACCTGCCGGCCGATGCCCGCATCCTGGCGCACGCGGCCGATGTGGCTGCCGGATGCCGCGTGGCTCGCGACGCTGCGCGAACCGGCGATCGCATCCTCGTGTTCGGATCATTCCTCACGGTGGGGCCGGCGCTCGAATTCCTTGGCCCGGAATTCATTGGGCTATAGTTCGCCACATGGATTCGCGAGCCAAGCAACGTCTGACCGGCGCCGTCATCCTCGTTACGCTGTTCGTGCTGCTGGTCCCCGCACTGCTGACCGGTCCGCCCAACTCGGATGCGTCGGGTACCGCGGCCGAAGACGGCATGCGCCGCTACACGATCGACCTCAACGCAGCCAACCCGTCGGCAACGCCGGTGGAATCTCAGGCCGCACCGCCGGTCGCCTTGCCGCAGCCGGCGAGCCCGGGTCCGACGGACCCAAATCCGGACGACAGGCCGCTCGCCAGGCCCGGGGACTCGGCCGAGCCCGCAGCGGCAGTGCCTGTGCCTTCCGCAGCGTCTCCAGCTCCGACTGTGACTCCATCTGCCGTGACGAAAGCGCAGCCCCCGGCACAGGTGCCGATTCCGCGCGACGCAGCGCAGAAGCCGGCGCCGGCGACCCCCGTTGAACCCGGCAGCTTCGCCGTGCAGCTTGGAAGTTTTCGCGATCGCGACAACGCGGATCGCCTCGTCCGCGATATGACCGGCAAGGGTTTCGCTGCCTTCGTCGCCCCAATCAAGAGTGGGGGGCGCGAGCTTTACCGGGTTCGAGTAGGGCCAACCCGTGACCGGACTCAGGCGGAGGCCCTGGCCGCGCAACTGCGGCGAGTGGGGCAGTCCGGCAGCATCGTGCCAATTTCGTGACGCCTGCCAGCGTCTGCCAAACACTTGGCTGCTTTAGCCGCCGGCCGTCTTGTACAATGCCGCGCCCGCCATACGGGCGTCGCGGCCTGATTCACCGAACCAGACGGACCGAATGATCGCAGTCGACTACATCATCATCGCGATTCTGATTATTTCCGCCGTCATGGGCCTGGTACGAGGCCTGCTCCGCGAAGCCATCGCAGTCATCACCTGGTTTCTTGCCATCGTGCTCGCATGGATTTTCGCGTCCTCGCTCGAGCCCCTGCTGGGCGGCATCCTCGTCGGTTCCCCGATGCGTATCTGGGTGGCGCGGGTCATCATCTTCGTCGGCGTCCTCCTGCTGGGCGGCGCGGTGAGCGTGGTACTTGGTCATTACGTTCGCGTCTCCATGTTTGCCGGCATGGACAAGTTCCTGGGGTTCGTCTTCGGCATCATCCGCGGCATCGTCATCGTCGGCGCCTTTACCATCGCCGTGCAGGCGATGCGCATGGATGAAGACCCGCGTTGGAAGAACTCCCGGCTGATGCCCTACGCCATTGGCGTCGCCGATGCCCTGCGCGGCATCGTTGGCGAGCAACTCGAAAGAATCGACCTGGCCAAACCCTCCGTCTCCACCTGAGGATCTGAACCGAATGTGCGGCATAGCCGGAATCGTCGGAACCAGCGGAGTCAATCAACGGATCTATGACGCCCTGACGGTGCTCCAGCATCGCGGGCAGGATGCCGCTGGCATCGCCACCGTCGCCGGAGGCGAGCTGTTCACTCGCAAGGGGCGGGGTCTCGTCCGCGACGTATTCGAGCAGCGCCACATGGAAGAGCTCAAGGGCAACATCGGCATGGGGCACGTGCGGTACCCGACCGCCGGCTGCGACAGCGCCGCGGAAGCCCAGCCCTTCTATGTGAACGCCCCCTACGGCATCTGTCTCGCGCACAACGGCAACCTCACCAACGCGCGCGAGCTCGGCGAAGTGCTCGAGCGCGAAGACCGCCGTCACCTGAACACCAGCTCCGATTCCGAGGTGTTGCTCAACGTGCTGGCCTCGGAGCTTCAGCGCGTGGGTACGCCGCGCGTGACACCCGCCGACATTTTCGCCGCGGTGAACGCGGTGTATCGCCGCTGCCGCGGAGGCTACGCGGTGGTCGCCATGGTCATCGGCCATGGCCTGCTCGGATTTCGCGATCCCAATGGCATCCGGCCGCTGGTGCTTGGCCAGCGCGAAACGCCCAAGGGCGCCGAATGGATGCTGGCGTCCGAGAGCGTCGCTCTCGACATGCTCGGCTTCAAGCTGGTGCGCGATGTGGCGCCGGGCGAAGTGGTGTACATCGACACGCACGGCCGGCTGCATTCGCAGGTATGCGTGGCCACCGCCAAACATGCCCCCTGCATCTTCGAATACGTGTACTTCGCGCGACCCGACTCGCTGATCGACAACATCTCGGTGCACCGCGCGCGCATGCGCATGGGCGAACGGCTCGCGGAAAAGATCCTGCGCGAGCGCGCCGACCATCACATCGATGTGGTCATTCCCATTCCGGATACCAGCCGCACCAGCGCCATGCAGGTCGCGCAGCGCCTCGACGTGAAGTACCGCGAAGGCTTCGTCAAGAACCGTTACGTGGGTCGCACGTTCATCATGCCGGGCCAGGAGCAGCGCTCGCGGTCGGTGCGAAGCAAGCTCAACGCCATCGACCTCGAATTCCGCAACAAGAACGTTCTGCTGGTCGACGATTCGATCGTGCGAGGAACGACCTCCGCGCAGATCATCGATCTGGCGCGTGAAGCGGGCGCGAAGAAAGTCTATTTCGCCTCGGCCGCGCCGCCGGTGAAGTTTCCGAACGTGTACGGAATCGACATGCCGGCCGCGAGCGAACTCGTGGCGGCCAATCGCACCGAGACGGAAGTCGCGCAGCTCATCGGCGCCGACTGGCTGATCTACCAGGATCTCGAAGACCTCATCCAGGCATGCGTGCACGATCATTCCAGCATCAGGGAATTCGACACGTCATGCTTCTCGGGTCACTACGTCACCGGCGACGTCACTCCCGAGTACCTCGCACGGCTGCAGTTGGAGCGATCCGACATGGCCAAGGCATCGCGGCGCGATGGCGACAAGGCCGGCCTCAAAATCGTCAAGAGCTGAGCGTTCCCCGGGCGAACGCGGCCCGCTGGCATGAACGCGCGCCGCATCCTGCTCGATGTCTTCGACGTGGCGCTGCGCGCCGTCGACGGTTGCACCTGCGTCGACCGTTTTCTCCGCGATGCCGAACTGCCTGGTCCCGTCGAAGTGTTTGCCGTGGGCAAGGCGGCGAGCTCCATGGCGCGCGGGGCGCATGTCGCCCTGGGGTCGCGAGTCGAGCGAATGCTGGTCATCACGAAAGACGGGCACACCGACCCTGCACTCGACAGTGTGGATGGCGTCATGCAGCTTCAGAGCGCACATCCCGTGCCCGACCTGCGCAGCTTCAGCAATGGCATCGAGCTCGAAGAGCGCGTGCGGAATCTTCGTGAAGACCACTTTCCGCTGTTCCTCATCTCGGGCGGGAGCTCGAGCCTCGTGGAAGCGCTGCGCGATGGCGTCTCGCTCGAAGAGGTGAGGGCGCTCAACGTGGACGGACTCGCCGGCGGCTGGGATATCACCAGGCTGAACCTCGCGCGCGCACGCCTGTCGCGCATCAAGGGCGGTGGAATTGCACGCCTGCTGGGCGGTCGCCGTGCGCTCGCGCTCTTCATCTCGGACGTGCCCGGCGACGATCCGGACGTGATCGGTTCGGGGTTGTTAGGTCACGCCGCCGGGATTGCCGACGGCATCGAAAGGCACGTGATCGCCACCATCGAGACCGCGGTTGGCGCAGTTCGGGATGCCGCACGCACGCACGGGCTCACGTTCGAAGTGATGCCCGCGCGGTTCGCCGGCAACACGGGCGAGGTGGCCGCGCAGCTCCTCGAGCGACTGCGAGCCGGCGATTGCGATGGAGTGGTGTGGGGCGGCGAATCCACGGTGACGCTGCCGTCAAGCCACGGTCGCGGCGGACGCAATACCCACCTCGCATTGAGCTTCGCGCGACAACTGCGTGTTGGCGAACCGTGGATGCTGCTGGCGGCGGGTACCGACGGCACCGACGGACCGACCAGTGATGCGGGCGCCATCGTCGATGCGGGAACGACTGAGCGCGCCTCGCTTGCGGGCTGCGATGTCGAGCGCGCGTGGCGCGAGTTCGATTCCGGCGTTGCGCTCGAGGCGGCCGAAGACCTCGTGCACACCGGACCCACCGGCACGAATGTCGGGGATATCCTGATCGCCATCAAACAATCCGCGACCTCGTTACGTGGCCAACCCCCGCCACGCATGCTCTAATCCGCGCGATGCGCTTGATGTTGATCGATGACGACCCGCGGTACCGCACACTGCTGCGTCACCATATTTCCTGTGCCTGGCCCGACATCGAGCTGGTGAGTTACAACCCGCGCGTGCGCGGGCCGCTGACACCGGGATTCCTCGCGCAGGGTTACAGCGCCGTGCTGCTCGATCACGCATGGAAAGGCGGCTCGGGACTCGACTGGCTCAAGGATTTCCATGACCGCGAGGGATTCGCTCCGGTCATTTTCCTGTCCGCCGAAGACGAATCCGCCGATGCGGTCGAAGCACGCGCGACCGGCGCGTTCGAGGTCATCGGCAAGACCAAGATCAAGCACACCAAACTCAATGATGCGATCCGCCGTGCCGCCGATGAGCAGGCCAAGGCGCAGAGCCGCTGGCGCATGTCGGCCGGCGCGAAGATGTCCCAGGACTTCGCAGGGGCACGGCTCAAGGAATACCGGCGCATCGAGCTCATCGCCAAGGGTTCGGTGTCAGAGCTCTTCCTGGCCGAGAGCGCACGCGACGGAGACGTGGTGGTGCTCAAGGTCACGCCCGCGATCCGCAAGGAAACGGGCGTCGACCAGTCGATGGAGCGCTTCCTGCAGGAATTCGAGATGCTGCGTGAAATACAGCATCCCAACATCGTGCGCATCTACGATCTCGGGGTCACCGACGATCACCTGTTCCTCGCGATGGAACACTTTGCGCGCGGCGACCTGCGCAAGCGCATGTCCGAGGGCCTGACCGCACGGCAGTCGCTGGCCTATGCCCGCGATCTCGCCTACGCGCTGCAGGCCATTCACGAGGTCGGCATTTTTCACCGCGACCTGAAACCGGGCAACGTGATGCTGCGAGACGACGGCAGCATCGCGCTCATCGACTTCGGTCTCGCCAAGCATGTAGCGCTCAAGATGGAAGTCACCGACAAGGGCCTGATCTTCGGCACGCCGCACTACATGAGCCCGGAACAGGGGCACGGCAAGGAGATCGACGCGCGCAGCGACCTGTACGCGCTCGGCGTCATGCTGTACGAAATGCTGACCGGCAAGAAACCCTTCGACGCTGACAATCACATGGCGATTCTCGTGCATCACGCCAAGGCGCCAATTCCGCGCCTGCCGGAAAGGATCGCCTCCGTGCAGCCGCTCATCGATACGCTCATGGCCAAGGATGCCGCCGATCGCCCTGCGAATGCCGACGAGGCCGCGAAGCAGATCGACGCGGCGCTCGTGGCGCTCACGGCCATCACGACGCTCACACCGGCGGACCCGGCGTGAGCGAAAAGCGCGAGGCACGCGCCGCGGCGCGCTTCGAACGCGCCACGGACCGGTCAATTCTCAAGGCGGTGACACCGCGCGCCTGGGTGGACGCGGCGCTCGCGGATCTGCCGACGCTGCTCGTCGATCACGCCAATTGCGAGAAGAAGGCCGCGTCCACCGCGATGGCGCTGATTTTTGCCTATCCGGAAGACCGCTCCCTGAGCGTCGCCTTGTCGCGCCTGGCACGCGAAGAGCTCAAACACTTCGAGCAGGTCGAGCGGCTCATGAGGAAGCTCAGCGTGCCATACCAGCGCATGAAACCCGGACGCTACGCGAGCGAACTGCGCAAGCTGGTACGGAATCACGAACCCAAGCGCAAGCTCGACCTCATGGTGGTGCACGCGTTGATCGAAGCGCGTTCGTGCGAACGTTTTCGCCTGCTGGCGAAGCGGTTGCCCGAGCAGGTGCGCGACCTGTACGAGCAGCTAGAGCGCTCCGAGGCTCGCCACTTCGAGCTGTATCTCGACTTTGCCGGGCGCGAGTTCGAGGCTGATGAAATCGCCGGGCGGCTCGAGGTCATCGCTACCCGGGAAGCCGAGCTCGCCACCAGCGCCGATCACGAATTGCGCTTCCACTCCGGCCCACCGGAAATGGGGTCAGGCACCGTTTCCTAGGAAACGGTGCCTGACCCCATTTCAGCGGGGGAGTGGAATCTCGCGTACGCCCTCGGCGCTGACTCCCAGGCAGCTCGCTGCCTCGTACCAGGGTGCCAGCACCACGCGTTCGACGCTCACTTCATCGACGACGAATGGATGCACGGCCGGCCTGTGGGTATGCCCGTGGATCAGCCGCCGCGCGCCGGTGGCGCGCATGGCGCGCGTCACGGCTTCGGGATTGACGTCCATGATGGTCGGGACCGTTC
>Ga0190264_10000011_pt1 | contig 27323 bp, 9 predicted proteins | sample Popmic112T_FD_136651 | JGI IMG/M metagenome (GOLD analysis project Ga0190264, IMG submission 136651) | Populus adjacent soil microbial communities from riparian zone of Indian Creek, Utah, USA - 112 T | ecosystem: Environmental > Terrestrial > Soil > Riparian zone | place: USA: Utah | collected... | reverse complement strand
GAGACCACCACCGACGAAGGCCCGTTCACCGCCGCGATACCCGCGCGGGACTCCAGCCCGGCCAGCAACGGCAGCACGTCCTCCTCGGACGCCTGCACCGACACCATCGCCCCACCGGCCGGCAACGCCTGCATCAGCCGTGCCCGCGCCGACACCAACGTCGCCGCGTCCCGGAGCGACAGCACCCCGGCCACGTGCGCGGCGGCGAGCTCACCGATCGAGTGACCGATCAGGAAGTCCGGCCTCACTCCCCAGCTCTCCAGCAGCCGGAACAGCGCCACCTCGACCGCGAACAGCGCGGGCTGGGTGAACTCGGTGCGGTCGAGCAGGGCCGCCTCGGCTGAGCCCTCGGGGGCGAAGAGCAGCTCTCTCAGCGGCCGCTTCAGGAGCGGGTCGAGCTCGGCGCAGACCTCGTCCAGGGCGGCGGCAAAAGCCGGGAACGCGCCGTAGAGCTCGCTGCCCATCCCGGCGCGCTGGGCGCCCTGGCCGCTGAAGAGGAAGGCGAGCTTGCCGGCGGCGGCGCGGCCCTGGGCCAAGGCGGCGTGGGGCTCGCCGGCTGCCAGCGCATCCAGTGCCTCCAGCAGCTCGGCGCGGTCGGCGCCGACCGCCGCGGCGCGGTGCGGGAGGGCGGCGCGCGAGGTGACGAGCGAGTAGCCGACGTCGGCCTCGTCGAGGTCGGGGTTCGCGCGCAGGTGCGAGGCGAGCCGCGCGCCCTGCTCGCGCAGGGCCGGCTCGCTCCGGGCCGAGAGCAGCAGCGGCGTCGCGGGCAGCGGGCCCGCCGTCGGGGGGTCGTCCTCGGCATCCGGTCCCACCGGCGCCTCCTCGAGGATCACATGCGCGTTGGTGCCGCTGATCCCGAAGGAGGAGACGCCGGCGCGGCGGGGGCGCCTGCCCCGCGCCCACGGCCGCGGCTCGGTCAGCAGCTCGACCGCCCCGGCCGACCAGTCGACGTGCGGGGTCGGCGCGTCGACGTGGAGCGTGGGCGGCAGCTCCTCGTGACCCAGCGCCAGCACCATCTTGATCACCCCGGCGATGCCGGCGGCGGCCTGGGCGTGGCCGATGTTCGACTTGATCGAGCCCAGCAGCAGCGGCTCCTGCCCCTCGCGCCCACGGCCGTAGGTGGCCAGCAGCGCCTGCGCCTCGATCGGGTCGCCGAGCGTGGTCCCGGTGCCGTGCGCCTCGACCGCGTCGACGTCGGCGGGGCCGAGGCCGGCGTTGGCCAGCGCCTGGCGGATCACCCGCTCTTGGGCCGGCCCGTTGGGGGCGGTGAGCCCGTTCGAGGCGCCGTCCTGGTTGGTCGCCGAGCCGCGGATCGTGGCCAGGACCCGGTGGCCGTTGCGCTCGGCGTCGGCGAGCCGCTCGACCAGGACCAGGCCGACCCCCTCCGCGAACCCGGTCCCGTCCGCCGCCGCCGCGAAGGCGCGGCAGCGCCCGTCGGCGGCAAGCGCCTGCTGGCGCCCGAACTCGGTGAACAGCCACGGGGTCGAGTGGACCGCGACGCCGCCGGCCAGCGCCATCCCGCACTCCCCCGCCCGCAGCGCCTGCACGGCCAGGTGCAGGGCGACCAGCGAGGAGGAGCAGGCGGTGTCGACCGTCACCGCCGGGCCGACGAGGCCGAAGCTGTAGGCGATGCGGCCGGAGACGACGCTGCCGGAGCCGCCGCTGATCCGGTTGCCGCCGGAGTCGGAGCCCGCGCCGCGGCCGTAGTCGTGGTTCATCGAGCCGGCGAAGACGCCGGTGTCGGCGCCGCCCACCGAGGTCGGGTCGATCCCGGCGTCCTCGAAGGTCTCCCAGGCGGCTTCCAGCAGCAGCCGTTGCTGCGGGTCCATCGCCAGCGCGTCGCGCGGGCTGAGGCCGAAGAACTCGGCGTCGAACTCGGCGGCGTCGGCGACAAAGCCGCCTTCGCGGGTGGGGCCGCCGTCCCCGCCAGGCCCGTCGAGATCCCAGCCGCGGTCCTCCGGAAAGCCCGAGACGGCGTCGGCGCCGGCACCGACCAGGTCCCAGAGCCGCTGCGGCGAGCTCGCCCCACCGGGGTAGCGGCAGCCCATGCCGACGATCGCGATCGGCTCGCCGCCGCGCCGCTCCAGCTCCTCGATGCGGCGGTTGGCGTCGCGCAGCTCGCCGGTCACCTTGCGCAGGTATCTGCTCAGCGTCGCCCGGTCGGTCACGGCGCCCCCACGGCGAGCCGGACGACGCCGTCGCGCTCTTCGACCGCGAAGCTCTCGGAGATCAGGATCCCGACCTGGCCGCCGCTGACGATCCGGTAGAGCCGGCGGATCGTGCCCGCGTTCGCGGCGCCCGGCTCGGCCCAGTCCGGCGCCGCGTCGTGGCCGAGCCAGAGCAGCTCGCGGTAACTCTCCAGGGCGACCCGCTGCAGAGACTGGCCGATGCCGTCGGGGGCGCCGTCGAGCAGGCCCATGAAGCCGGGCGGCAGCCGCTCGGGGAGCAGGTGGGACTCGGCCCAGAGGAGCGGCGCCCCGGCGTCGAAGCCGATCCGCACGCGGCGGCGGACCGATTCCTCGCCGGCCTCGACTTCGAGGTGGGCGGCGGCGTCGGCCGACACCGGGACCCACTCCTGGTCGACCCGCTCGACCACGACCGCGCTCAGCGTCTGCACCGCGAGCGCCCGGGTCACGGTGCCGTCGGTGAAGAGGAGGCCGCGGAGGAAGGGGTCGAGGGTCTCGATCTCGACCTCGGCGAGCGCGGCGGGGCGCTCGTCCTGAGCGAGGAAATGCTGGTCGACGACGGCGCGCGAGTCGGTCTTGATCATCCCCATTGCCGCTCAGTCGCTCCCGAGCTCGCCGTCGATCAGCCGCAGCAGCTCCTCGTCGGAGGCCGCCTCGAGGTCGATCTCCTCGGCCTCCGGGGCGGCGGCGCCGTTGCCGGAGAGCCCGGTCAGCAGCGCCCGCAGGCGGCCCGCGGCCTGCTCCCTCTCCGCGGCCGGGATCGAGCCGAGGATGCCGGCGATCGCGTCGAGCTTGCGGTCGGTGTCCGCCGGCGCCTCCCCGCCCCCGACCTCGGCCAGCAGGAAACCCGCCACCGCGGCCACGCTCGGGTAGTCGAAGACCAGCGTCGCCGGCAGCTGCAGGCCGCTCGCCTGGCCGAGCCGGTTGCGCAGCTCGACCGCGGTCAGGGAGTCGAAGCCGAGATCCTTGAAGGGGGCCTCGGGGTCGAGCGCGACAGCGCTCGCGTGACCGAGGACGGCGGCGGCGTGGCCGCGGACCAGCTCGACCACCGTCCCCTCACGCTCGGCCTCGGGCACCGCCCCGAGGCGCTGGGCGAGCGAGTCGGGGCGGGCGCGGCGGGCGGGGGCGCGGACGAGGCCGCGCAACAACGGCGCCGGCTCCCCGCTCCGGGCCGACGCCCGCAGCGTCGCCAGGTCGAGCTTGGCGGTCACCACCAACGGCTCGGCCTGCGCCCGCGAGCGGTCGAAGAGCTCGAAGGCCTGCCGCGGCGACATCTCGGCGATCCCCTCGCGGCTCAGCCGCGCCAGGTCGGCGGTGGCGAGGGCGTCGTCCTGGGCGACCCGCTCGGCGCCCCAGAGTCCCCAGGCGAGGGAGCGGCCCGGCAGCCCTTCGGCCTGGCGGCGCTGGGCGAGCGCGTCGAGGAAGGCGTTGGCGGCGGCGTAGTTGCCCTGGCCGGGATGCTGGAGCGAGCCCGCCAGAGAGGAGAAGAAGACGAGCTCGCAGCCCGCCTCCCGGGTCAGCTCGTGCAGGTGCCAGGCGGCGTCGGCCTTCGGCCCCATCACCGTCGCCAGGCGCGCCGGGTCGAGGGCGTCGACGAGGCCGTTGTCGAAGACCGCGGCCGCGTGGAAGACGGCGCTGAGCGGGCGCTCGGCCGGGATCGTCGCGATCAGCTCGTCCAGCTGGGCGCGGTCGGCAACGTCGCAGGCGGCGACCTCGACCTCGGCGCCGAGCTCGGCCAGCTCGGCCCGCAGCGCGGCGGCTCCCGGCGCCTCGAGGCCGCGGCGGCTGGTCAGGATCAGCCGGCGGACCCCGTGCGTCTCGATCAGGTGACGGGCGAAGAGCGAGCCGACGGCGCCGGTGCCGCCGGTCAGCAGGACCGTGCCGGCGGGGTCGAGCGGCGGCGCCGGGGCGGGCGCGGCCGGGGCGGGCGCCAGCCGCGGCACCGTGGCGACCCCCTCGCGCAGAGCCAGCTGCGGCTCGTCCTCGATCGCAAGGGCGGCGCCGAGCGCGGCCTCGGAGGCCTCGCTGCCGTCGCTGTCGAGGAGCAGGAAGCGACCGGGGTGCTCGCCCTGGGCGGAGCGGACCAGGCCCCAGACCGCCGCCGCCGCGGGGTCGGCGGCATCGGCCTCTCCCACCGCGACGGCGCCGTCGGTGAGGAAGGCGACGCGGGCTTCGGGGTCGGCGATCGCCTCCTGGAGGACGTCCAGAACCTCGGCGCAGAGCGCCTGGGCGGCGGCCGGTGGATCGAGGTCGGCGGCGGGGGCGCACTCGAAGCGGCGCACCGACGCGGCCGCGTCGGGCGCGGCGGGCAGCGCCGACCCGGCCCAGCGCAGGACGAAGAGGGAGTCGGCGGAGTCCGAGGCCAGGGCCCGCAGTTGCGCCGCCTCGATCGGGCGGATCGCCAGTGAGCGCACCGAGGCGACCGCGGCGCCGCCGGCGTCGAAGGCGGCAACGCGGACCGCGTCGGGACCGGCGGGGGATTGGCGCAGCCGCAACAGTGCGGCGCCGCGGCGATGCAAGCGGATGCCGCTGCAGGCGAAGGGGCCGCGCGGAGCACCGCCGGGCGCCTGGTTGAGGAAGTCGGAGTGCAGGGCCGCGTCGAGCAAAGCCGGGTGGACCCCGAAGCGCTCGGCTTCGGCCGCCTGCTCGGGGGCCAGCTCGGCCTCGGTGAAGAGCTCCTCGCCGCGGCGCCAGACCGCGCGCACGCCCTGGAAGGCGGGGCCGTAGTCGACGCCGAGCGCAGCGGTCAGCTCGTAGAAGGAGTCGACCGCGACCGGCTCCGCGCCCGCCGGCGGCCACTCGCCGAGCGCCTCGGGGTCCTCCCCGGCCTCGGCCCCGAGCAGGCCGGAGGCGTGCCTGACCCACTCCGCGCCGCCCCCTTCGGGGCCCTCGGGGCGGGAGTGGACGGCGAGCGGGCGCCGGCCGGACTCGTCGGCCTCGCCGACGCTGACCTGCAACTGCACCGCGCCCCGCTCGGCCAGGACCAGCGGCGCCTCGATCGTCAGCTCCTCGACCACCTCGGCGCCCGCCTGCTCGGCGGCCCGCAGGGCCAGCTCGAAGAAGCCGGTGCCGGGCAGGATCGCGGTGCCGAAGACGGCGTGGTCGCCGAGCCAGGGGTGGGTCTGGCGGGAGAGCCGGCCGGTCAGCAGCCAGCCGCTCTCGGCCGGCAGCGGGACGACGGCGCCGATCAGCGGGTGGTCGGCGCTGTCGAGACCGATCGCGGCCGGGCTGCCGCTCTCCTCGGCCCCCGCCTCGCGCCAGTAGCGCTTGCGCTGGAAGGGGTAGGTGGGGAGCGCGACCCGCTCGCCGGTGCCGTCAGCAAAGAGCGCCTCCCACTCGACCTCGACGCCGTTGACGTGGGCGCCCGCGAGGGCAGCGGCGAAGCGCTCAAGGCCACCCTCCTCGCGGGTGAGGGTGCCGACCGCGGCGATCGCGTCATCGGCCCCGGTCCGCGCCGCGGCGGTCTCCGTCACCGCCGGGATCAACACCGGGTGCGTGCTGGACTCGACGAAGGCGTCGAAGCCGTGCCCGATCAGGGTCTCGACCGCCCGGCCGAAGCGGACCGGCGAGCGCATCGACTGGTACCAGTACTCGGCGCCGAGCTCGGCGCCGTCGAGCCGCTCCCCGGTCATCGCCGAGTAGAAGGCGACGGCGCCGGTGCCGCGCGGCTCGATCGGCGCCAGGTCGGCCAGCAGCCGCTCGCGGATCGGCTCGACCTGGGCCGAGTGCGAGGCGCAGTCGAGCGCCAGCCGGCGCGCCCGGACGCCGTCGGCCTCGCAGGCCCGGGCCAGCTCCTCCAGCGCCTCCGGGTCGCCGGAGACGACGGTCGCGGTCGGGCTGTTGATCGCCGCCGGCGAGAGCCGCTCGCCCCAGGGCTCGATCCGCTCCAGCGCCTGCTCGACCGGCAGGTGCAGGGAGACCATCCCGCCCTTGCCGGCCAGCTCGGCCAGGAGCGCCTGGCTGCGCAGGGCGACGACGCGGGCTGCGTCCTCGAGCGAGAGCGCGCCGGCGACGTGGGCGGCGGCGACCTCGCCCTGCGAGTGGCCGACCACGGCGGCGGGCTCGACCCCGTGCGCGCGCCAGAGCCCGGCCAGCGAGACCGTCATCGCGAACAGCGCCGGTTGGACGATGTCGACGCGCTCGTCATGGGCCTCGCCGCGGAGGACGTCCTCGAGCGAGAACTCGACGTAGGGGTCGAGGGCGGCGGCGCAGGCGGCGACATGGGCGGCGAAGACCGGCGAGGCGTCGAGCAGCTCGCGACCCATCCCGATCCACTGCGGGCCCTGGCCGGGGAAGACGAAGACCGGCCGGCCGGCGCCGGCGCGACCCCGGACCAGGGCGGCGTGCGGCTCGTCGGCCGCCAGCGCCTCCAGCGCCTCCAGCAGCTGTTGCGGATCGGACCCGACCGCGGCGGCGCGGTGCCCCAACCGCGCCCGCGCGGCCAGCGCCCGGCCGACCGCGGCGGGGCTGAGGCCGGGGTCGGCGCGAAGGTGCGAGGCGAGCCGGCGGGCGCCCTCGCGCAGGGCCTCGGGGCTCTTGGCCGAGAGCAGCCAGGGCATGGCCGCCGCGGACTCCGGGTCGGCGGCCGGTTCGACAACGTCGCGCGGCGCTTCCTCGATGATCAGGTGCGCGTTGGTGCCGCTGATCCCGAACGAGGAGATGCCCGCCCGGCGCGGGTGGCCGTTGGGCTCCCAGGGCCGCGGCTCGCTCAGCAGCTCGACCGCGCCCGCCGACCAGTCGACGTGCGGCGTCGGCTGCTCCAGGTGCAGGCTGCGCGGCAGCTCCCCGTGGCGCAGCGCCAGCGTCATCTTGATCGCCCCGGCGACCCCGGCCGCCGCCATCGTGTGGCCGATGTTGGACTTGACCGAGCCCAGCGCCAGCGGCTCGCCCTCGCGTCCCTGGCCGTAGGTGGCGAGGATCGCGCCGGCCTCGATCGGGTCGCCGAGGCTGGTGCCGGTGCCGTGCGCCTCGACCGCGTCGACCTCCGCGGGCGCGAGCCCGGCGCGCTCGAGCGCGCGCCGGATCACCCGCTCCTGGGCGGGTCCGTTGGGCGCGGTCAGGCCGTTGGAGGCGCCGTCCTGGTTGACCGCCGAGCCGCGCAGCAGGGCCAGCACCTGGTGGCCGGCGGCGCGGGCGTCGGCGAGTCGCTCCAGGACCATCAGGCCGACCCCCTCGGAGAACCCGGTGCCGTCGGCGGCGGCGGCGAACGGCTTGCAGCGCCCGTCCGGGGCGAGGCCGCGCTGGCGGCTGAACTCGACGAACTGCTCCGGCGTCGCCCGCACGGTGACGCCGCCGGCCAGGGCGAGATCGCACTCGCCACCCTGCAGCGACTGCGCCGCCAGGTGCAGGGCGACCAGCGAGGAGGAGCAGGCGGTGTCGACCGTGACCGCCGGCCCCTCGAGCCCGAAGCTGTAGGCGACGCGGCCGGAGAGGACGCTGCCCGCGGTGCCGATGCCCTGGTAGCCCTCGGTCCCGGCCGGCTCGGAGCCGAGTTGGGCGTAGTCGTGATGCATCACCCCGGCGAAGACCCCGGTCTCGGTGCCTGCCAGGGAGGCGGGGTCGATCCCGGCGTCCTCCCAGGCCTCCCAGGCGGCTTCCAGCAGGACCCGCTGCTGCGGGTCCATCGCCCGCGCCTCGCGCGGCCCGATCCCGAAGAACTCGGCGTCGAACTCGGCCGCGTCGGCGAGGAAGCCGCCCTCGCGGGCGTAGCTGGTGCCGGGGTTGTCGGGGTCGGGGTCGAAGAGGCGCTCGAGGTCCCAGCCGCGGTCGGCGGGGAAGGCGGAGATCGCGTCGCCGCCGCCCTCGAGCAGCCGCCAGAGGTCCGCGGGCGAGGCGACGCCGCCGGGGTAGCGGCAGCTCATGCCGACGATCGCGATCGGCTCGCCGGCCGCGAGCGGCGCCCGCGCCGGGGCGGGCGCGGCGCTCGTCCCACCTTCGACCTCGGCCAGCAGGAAGGCCGCTACCGCCGCCGTGTTGGGGTGGTCGAAGACCAGCGTCGAGGGCAGCCGCAGCCCGCTCGCCTGGCCGAGCCGGTTGCGCAGCTCGACCGCGGCGAGGGAGTCGAAGCCGAGCTGCTTGAAGGCGGCGCCGGGGTCGATCGCCACCGCCGAGGCGTGGCCGAGGACGGCGGCGACGTGGGTGCGGACCAGCTCGGTCACGGCCGCCTCACGCTGGGCCTCCGGGACCCCGGCGAGGCGCCCGGTCAGCGAGCCGGCGCGGGCCGGGCGGGCGGGGGCGCGGACGAGGCCCGAGAGCAGCGGCGCCAGCTCGCCGGCGCGGGCGGCGGCGCGCAGGGCGCCGCGGTCGAGTCGCACCGGCAGCAGCCGCGGCAGGCCGAGCCCGCGGGCGCGGTCGAAGGCGCGCAGACCGTCCTCGTCGCTGAGCGGCTCGATGCCGCCGCGGGCGATCCGCGCCCAGTCGGCCTCGCCGAGCCGACTGGTCATCTCGCTCTCGCGCTCCCATGCCCCCCAGGCGAGGGAGAGCGCCGGCAGGCCGGCGGCGGCGCGGCGCTGGGCGAGCGCGTCGAGGAAGGCGTTGGCGGCGGCGTAGTTGCCCTGACCGGGGCTCGGGAAGGTGCCGGCGACGGAGGAGAAGAGGACCAGCTCACAGTCCGCCATCGCCGCGGTCAGCTCGTGTAGATGCCAGGCGGCGCCGGCCTTGGGAGCGATCGCCGTCGCCAGGCGCTCGCGGTCGAGCGCGGCGACGACGCCGTCGTCGGTGACGCCGGCGCAGTGGATCACCGCGGCCAGCCGGCGCTGGCGGGTGATCGAGTCGACCAGCACCGCCAGTTGGGCGGGATCGGTGATGTCGCAGGCCGGCGTCTCGACCTCGGCGCCGAACGCGGCCAGCTCGGCCCGCAGCTCGGCCGCGCCCGGAGCGGCGCCGCCGCGGCGGCTGGCGAGGACCAGGTGGCGGACGCCGTAGCGGGCCGCCAGGTGGCGGGCGAAGAGAGCGCCGAGGGCGCCGGTGCCACCGGTCACCAGGACCGCCCCCTCGGGGTCGAGCGGCCTCGCCTCGACCTCGGTCCGCGGCGCCGGCGCCAGTCGCGGCGCCGAGACCGCGCCCTCGCGCAGGGCGAGCTGGGGCTCGGCGGCGAGCGTCAAGGCCGCCTCCAGCGCCGCTTCCGAGGCCTCGCTGCCGTCGCTGTCGAGGAGGACAAAGCGGCCGGGATGCTCGGCCTGGGCGGAGCGGACCAGGCCCCAGACCGAGGCGGCGGCGGGATCGGGGGACTCCCCCGCCGCGGCCGCGACGGCGCCGCGGGTGACGAAAACGGTGCGGGCGTCGCCGTCCCCCTCGGCCCCGGCGATCGCCTCCTGGAGGACGCCGAGGACCTCGGCGCAGAGGGCCTGGGCGGCGGTCGGCGGGTCGAGGCCGGCGAGCGGCGCGCACTCGAAGCGGCGCGGCCCGGCCGGCGCTGTCTCCCCCTCCGGGAGGGATAGCTCGGCCCAGCGGACCTCGAAGAGCGAGGCGAACGCCTCGCCCTCGCCCCGCAGCTGCGAGCGGTCGATCGGGCGCAGCGCCAGCGACTCGACCGAGACGACCGGGGCGCCGTCGGAGTCGGTAGCCAGCAGCGAGACGTCGTCGCCCCGCGAGCGCAGGCTGACCCGCAGCGAGGTCGCGCCCGCCCCCAAGAGGTGGACGCCGGCGCAGGCGAAGGGGACGCGGGGGGCGCCGGGGTCCTGCGGGGCCAGCAGCTGCGAGTGGAAGGCGGCGTCGAGCAGGGCCGGGTGGATGCCGAAGCGCCCGGCCTCGGCCTCCTGCCCGGCGACCAGCTCGGTCTCGGCGAAGAGGTCATCGCCGCGGCGCCAGACCGCCACCAGGCCCTGGAAAGCGGGGCCGTAGTCGATGCCGAGCTCGGCGGCGCGCTCGTAGAAGGAGCCGATCTCCAGCGGCTCGGCCCCGGCGGGCGGCCACTCCCCGGGCTCGACCGCCGGCGCCGGCGCCGTCTGCGCGAGCGAGCCGGAGGCGTTGCGCGACCACTCGGCGTCGGGGTCCTCGGGGCGCTCGGGCCGGGAGTGGATCGCGAGCGAGCGCTCGCCGGACTCAGCGACAGCGCCGACGCTGACCCGGACCTGCACCGCGCCCTGCTCGGGCAACAGCAGCGGCGCCTCCAGCGCCAGCTCCCCGACCGCCGCGGCGCCGGCCTGCTCGGCGGCCTTCAGCGCCAGCTCGACGAAGGCGGTGCCGGGCAGCATCACCGTGCCGAGCACCGCGTGGTCGGCCAGCCAGGGGTGGGTCTGCAGGGAGAGGCGGCCGGTCAGCAGCCAGCCGTCCCCCTCCCCCGGCATCGAGATCGCGGCGCCGAGCAGCGGGTGGTCGGCGCCGCTCTGGCCGATCGCGGCGGGCTCCCCGGCCGCCGCGCCCGCCGGTTCAACCCAGTGGCGCCGGCGCCGGAAGGGGTAGGTGGGCAGGGGGACCCGCTGCGCTCCGGCGGCGGCGAAGAGTCGCTCCCACTCCAGTTCGACCCCGCCGGCGTGGGCGCGGGCGAGGGCACCGAGCAGCGCCTGCGGCTCGGGCCGGCCGCGCCGCAGCAGCGGTGCCGCCGTCGCCTCGCTCGCCGTCGCGATTAGGCTCTCGCCGGCCATGGCACTGAGCACGGCGTCGGGCCCCAGCTCCAGGAAGGCGGTAGCGCCGTGGCGCCCGAGCCACCCGATCCCCGCCCCGAAGCGGACCGGCTCACGCACCTGGGCTACCCAGTAGGCGGGGTCGGTCGCCTGGGCGGCGCTGAGCGGCTCGCCGCTGAGGTTGGAGACGATAGGGATCCGCGGCTCGTTGTAGGTGAGGCCTTCGGCGACCTCCGCGAAGGGCGCCAGCATCGGCTCCATCAGGGCCGAGTGGAAGGCGTGGCTGACCCGCAGCCGGGTCGTCTTGCGCCCGCGCGCCCGCCAGCGCTCGGCCAGCTCCAGGGCCGCCTCCTCGGCGCCCGAGACGACCAGCGAGGTCGGCGAGTTGATCGCCGCGATCGAGAGCCCCTCGGGCAGACCCTCCAGCACCTCGTCCTCCTCGGCCGCGATCGCGACCATCGCCCCGAGCCGGGGCAGCGCCCCCATCAGGGCGCCGCGGGCGGCGATCAGCCTGCAGGCGTCGGGCAGGTCGAGGACCCCGGCGACGTGGGCGGCGGCGAGCTCGCCGATCGAGTGGCCGATCAGGAAGTCCGGCCGCACTCCCCAGCTCTCCAGCAGCCGGAACAGCGCCACCTCGATCGCGAACAGGGCGGGCTGAGTGAACTCGGTGTGGTCGAGCAGCTCCGCCTCGGCCGAGCCCTCGGGAGCGAAGAGGAACTCCCCCAGCGGCCGCCAGATCAGCGGGTCGAGCTCGGCGCCGATCTCCTCCAGCGACGCGGCGAAGGCCGGGAAGGTCGCGTACAGCTCGCGGCCCATCTCGGGGCGCTGGGCGCCCTGGCCGCTGAAGAGGAGGGCGAGCTTGCCGGTGCCCGCCCTGCCCCGGCTGAGGGCGGCGTGGGGCTCGTCTGCCGCCAACGCCTCCAGCGCCGCCGCCAGCTCGGCCGGGTCGGTGGCGAGCGCGGTGGCGCGGTGGCCGAGTCGCGAACGGTTGAGGAGGGAGACGCCGACGTCGACCGGGGCGAGCCCGGGGTTGGCGCGCAGGTGCGAGGCGAGGTCCCCGGCGCGCTCGCGCAGGGCCTCCTCGCTGCGGGCCGAGAGCAGCCAGGGCAGCGCCGGCGCTGGCGCCGGCGTGGGTGTGGGCTCCTCCGTCGCGATCAGCGGCGGCTCCTCGAGGATCAGGTGCGCGTTGGTGCCGCTGAGGCCGAAGGAGGAGACGCCGGCGCGGCGCGGGCGCTCGCCGCGCTCCCACCCGACCGGCTCGCGCAGCAGCTCGACCTCGCCCCCGGACCACTCGACGTGCGGCGTCGGCTCGTCGACGTGGAGCGTGCGCGGCAGCTCCCCGTGGCGCAGCGCCAGCGCCATCTTGATCACCCCGGCGACGCCCGCCGCGGCCTGGGTGTGGCCGATGTTGGACTTGACCGAGCCGAGCCGCAGCGGCGCGTCCGGCTCGCGGCCCTGGCCGTAGGTGGCGATGATCGCCGCCGCCTCGATCGGGTCGCCGAGGCTGGTGCCGGTGCCGTGGGCCTCGACCGCGTCGACCGCCGCCGGCTCCAGCCCGGCGTCGGCCAGGGCCTGGCGGATCACCCGCTCCTGCGAGGGCCCGTGCGGGGCGGTCAGGCCGTTGGAGGCGCCGTCCTGGTTGGTCGCCGAGCCGCGGATCAGGGCGATCGGGCGACGGCCCGCGGCGCGCGCGTCCGCCAGCCGCTCCAGCAACAGCAGGCCCGCCCCCTCCGCAAAGCCGGTGCCGTCAGCGCCGGCGGCGAAGGACTTGCAGCGTCCGTCGGCGGCGAGGCCGCGCTGGCGGCTGAACTCGATGAACGGCCAGGGGGTCGACATCACCGTGACGCCGCCGGCCAGGGCGAGGTCGCACTCGCCGCCGCGCAGCGCCTGTGCCGCCAGGTGCAGGGCGACCAGCGAGGAGGAGCAGGCGGTGTCGACGGTCAGCGCCGGCCCCTCCAGCCCGAAGCTGTAGGCGACGCGGCCGGAGACGATGCTGGCCGCCGAGCCGACCCCCTGGTAGGGCTCGAGCTCGGCCGCGACGGCGCCCCGCTGCCAGTAGTCCTGGCGCATCACCCCGGTGAAGACGCCGGTCGCGCTGCCCGCCAGCGCCGCCGGGTCGAGGCCGGCGTCTTCGATCGCCTCCCAGCCGGCTTCCAGCGCCAGCCGCTGCTGCGGGTCCATCGCCAACGCCTCGCGCGGGCCGATTCCGAAGTGCTCGGCGTCGAAGCCGGCGACGTCGGCAAGGAAGCCGCCCTCGCGCCCGTAGCTGCAGCCGCTCCGTCCCGGGTCGGGGTCGTAGAGGCGCTCCAGGTCCCAGTCGCGGTCGGCCGGGAAAGGCGAGATCGCGTCGGTGCCGGCGGCCAGCAGCCGCCAGAGGTCCTCTGGCGACTCGACCCCGCCCGGATAGCGGCAGGCCATGCCGACGATCGCGATCGGCTCCTCGGACCCGGCTCGGGCGGCGCGAGCCGGGGCGCGGCGGGGCGCGGTCACGGCCGCCGGGTCGGCGAGGAAGGCGGCCAGCGCCGCCGGGGTCGGGTGGTCGAAGGCCAGCGTCGCCGCCAGCTCCAGCCCGGTCGCCGCGGCCAGCCGGTTGCGCAGCTCGACCGCGGCCAGCGAGTCGAAGCCGAGGTCCTTGAAGGAGAGGCCGGGGTCGATCGCCGCCGCCGTCGCGTGGCCGAGGACGGTCGCCGCCGCCTCGGCGCGGACCAGCTCCAGCAGGTCCGCGCCGACGGGCGGATCCTCGCTCCGCGCCGCGGCGGCGGGCGCAAAGGCGGCGATCAGCTCGCCGCGGCGGACCTTGCCGGTCAGCGTCCGCGGGATGCTCTCGACCCGCGCGAAGTGGCGCGGCAGCTTGTAGGGGGAGAGCCGACTCGCCAGTTGCGCGCGCAGCTCGCCGTCGGCGACAGCGGCGCCCTCCTCCACCGCGACGAAGGCCGCGACCCGTTCCCCGTCCGGCCCCTCGACGCCCGCCACCGCGCAGTCGGCGACCCCCGCGCAGGCGAGCAGGGCCTGCTCCACCTCCTCCGGGTCGATCTTCTTGCCGGCGAAGTTGATCCGCCCGTCGGCACGGCCGCTGACGTGGAGGTTGCCGTCCTCGTCGAGCCGGCCGAGGTCGCCGGTCGCACACCAGCCCTCGGGGTCCGGCGCCGCCCCGATGATCCGGTAGGGCAGTTGCGGCGGCCGGCGGCGCAGCTCGATCGCGCCGCCCGCGCCGATCCTCAGCTCGACGTCCTCGAGCGGCCGGCCGACGCCTTCCTCGACCCGGCCGCCCGCGAGGGTGACGTGCCCACCCTCGGTGAGGCCGTAATGGGACCGCAGCCCGACGCCGCTGAGCCGCCGCCAGGACTCGATCAGGTCCGCCGGCACCGGCTCGCCGGCGGCGACGCAACAGCGCACGCTCCAGGCCGCGGCCAGCTCCGGGTCCGCCTCGAAGGCGGCCTGGTAGCGCCGGAACAGGAAAGGGACCGAGAGCAGGACCGTGGGCCGCTCGGCCAGCGCGGTCGCGGCGAACTCGGCCGGGCTGAGGATGCCGCCGCCGAGCAGCACCGTGGCGCCACTCAGCAGCCCCGCCAGCACTCCGGCGCCGAAGCAGTAGAGATGGGCCAGGGGCGTCGTGCACCAGATCACATCGCCGGCGCCGTAACCGGCCGCGCCGGCGAAGGCGCGGGCGTTGAGCTGCAGGCTCTCCCAGTCCAGTTCGACGACCTTGGGCAGGCCGCTGCTACCCGAGGTGGTGAGCCCGATGCAGGGCTTCGCGCCGCCGCCCTCGTCGGCACCCCCCGCGAAGATCGTCCCGACCCGCTCCAACTCGGCCGCCGTCGTGCGCCCGTCGGCCAACAGCAGATCGGTGCCGCCGAGGCTTTCGCCCAGCACCGTCTCGACCGCGGTGACGGTGGGCTCGACCGCGAGCGCCCGGCGCCGTGGGGGGGCCTCCTCCAGCCCCGCGAACAGGGCCGCCAGCTCGCCATAGGTGCGGCGCTCGCCGGCCCCGATCAGGGCCGGGCGCCGGGGGTCGCCCTGCGCCACGGCCGCGACCGCTTCGCGCAGAAGCGCCTGCGCAGGAGGCGTCAAATTAACCCGCCGCCTCCGCTCGCACCTGCGGTTGCGGCAGCGACTGCCCGGGCAGGATCCGGTCGAGCCAGCCCGGGATCCACCAGCAGCGATCGCCCAGCGCCCGCATGATCGCGGGCAGCAGGACGAACCTGATGATGAAGGCGTCGATGAAGACGCCGATCGCCTGGGAGACGCCGAGGTTGCGCAGGTTGGCCAGCGGCGAGAGCGCGAAGGCGAGGAAGACGGCGATCATGATCACCGCGGCGCCGCTGATCACGTGCGCGGTCTGGCCGAGCCCGTTCTCGATCGCCAGTTTGGTCGAGCCGGTGCGCAGGTACTCCTCCCTGATCCGGGCGAAGATGAAAACCTCGTAGTCGATCGCGAGGCCGAAGGTGAGGATCACCGAGGCCGGGATCACCCCGGTGTCGACGAAGCCGGGACCGCCCAGGAACGAGTTGTTGAAGAGCAGCGAGAGCAGCCCGAAGGTGGCGCTGACGGTGAGCAGGTTGAGCAGCGCCGCGACCAGCGAGAGGGTCAGCGAGCGGGTGACCGGGAGCAGGATCAGGATCGTCACCAGCGAGAGCAGGAGGCGGGCGGGAGGGGCCTTGTCGCGCATCGTCTCGTTGAGGTCGACGAGGTTCGGCGAGAGGCCGCCGACGACCACCTCGGCGCCGGTCTCACTGGCGAGGTCGCCGGTGGCGACAGCCAGGCGCGCTTCCATCTCGGCGGCCTCCGGGGTCGCCGGGACGTCGCTGGGGATGATCAGCATCCGCGCCGCCGAGCCGCCGTTGGAGACGTTGACCAGGAAGCCGGCCTGGTTGCGCTGCTCGGGCCGGCTGCCGTCAAGGCCGGCGAGGTAGAAGTAGCCGGAGCGGAAGAGGCCGGGCGACTGCTGCTTGAGCTGGTCGAGCTGGGATCCGCCGGACCCGGACCCCTGCTGTTCCTCCAGGCCCGAGTGCATCTGCCCGAGCGCCCCGGTCAGCCGCTGGGATTTCTGCGCGCCCCCGGCCAGCCCCCCGGCGAGACCGCCGGCGCCTTCGGTCAGCCGGCCCAGGCCGGTGGTCAGCAGTTCGGCTCCCTTCGTCAGCCGCTGCAGACCCGGCGGCAGCTGCTCGCTGCCCTGCGAGAGGTCCGCGATCCCGTCGCTCATCTTGCCGCTGCTCGCGGCCAGCTTCTTCAGCCCGTGGTCGAGCCGCACCGAGGCCTTGGCCAGCCGGTTGACGCCGTCGCGCGAACGTTCGCCGCTCCTGCCCTGGCGTTCGGCCAGGTAGATGCCGAGGTCGAACTGGCTCTGGGCCTGCTTGACCCCGGCGGCGACCCCGCCGGAGCCCGCTTCGGCTTCGGGGGTGGCGCCGGTCAGTTCCTTGCTCGCTTCGCGCACGGCTTCGACGGCGGCGGCGTACCGCGGGTCGCTGCGCCCCGCGGTCATCTCCTGCAGCGCCTGCCAGGCCGCCGCCAGCTGCGCTTCGGTCGAACCCAGCGGCGCGTCCACCGTGGTCAGGGCGTCTTCGCCCGAGCGCAGCGCCTTCATCAGCACCCTGGCGCTGTTGACCGCTTCGCCGGACTGCTCGCGCGCTTCCTTGACTTTCGTCGCCAGCTCCTCGGCGCCGCCGCTGACCTTCACGGTCGCCTCGGTCAGCTTGCCGCTGCCCTCGCTGGCGCGGCCGAGGCCACCGCTGAGCCGGGTCGAGCCGTCGGTGCTGCGCTCCAGACCGTCGGCAAGGACACCCGAGCCGTCGCGGGCTTCAGCCGCCCCGGTGCCGAGTTCACCGGCCCCGCCGGACCCGTCGCTGAAGCCTTTGACCGTCGCCGCGGCGCCGTCGCGGGCCTGGAGCAGGCCACGGTCGAGCTTGTCCAGGCCGCGCTGCTGGGAGGTGAGGGCGGATTCGACCCCGCCGAGCTGCCGGGTGGTGCGCTCGAGGCTGGCGAAGCCCGCCATCGCCACCACCCCGGGGTCCGCTTCGACCTCATGCTGGAACTCGGCGAGGGCATCAAGGCGCTGCGGCGTCGTCACCGGGCTGTCGCCGCCGTCGACGATGACTTCGAACGGGGCCACCCAGCCGGGGCCGAGCTCGTCTTCGATCGCTTCCTGCTGGATCCGCCCGGGGTCGTCGGGCGGCAGCTCGGAGGCGCGGCCGGTGTCCGTCTTGAGCGTGAAGGACCAGGCGCCGCAGAGCATCAGGAAGAAGATCAGCGCCAGCACTACCCCGGGCCGGCGCGAGAGCCGCTGCGACCAGCCCATCGCCATCGTGCCGGCCTCGCGCCGGCGCGGCAGCGACCAGCGGTCGAGGCGGGAGCCGAGCAGCATCAGCGCCGCCGGGGCCAGCAGGATCGCCGAGAGCACGCTGAGGACCGAGGAGGCGATCACGGCCAGCGCCACCGAGGCGATGAAGGTGCCGGGGATCAGCCAGACCGAGGCGACCATCGCCAGCACCAGGCCACAGCCCGCCGGGAGGATCGAGCGGCCGGTGGTCAGCACCGTCGTCCGCACCGCCCGCTCGACGTCGTCGTTCTCCTCCATCTCCTCGCGGAAGCGCGAGACGACCAGCAGCGAGTAGTCGACGCCTAAGGCCAGGCCCATCATCCCGGCGGTGCCGAGCGCGACCGAGTCGATCGTCACCGTGCCGGCGAGCAGATCGAGGACCCCCCGGGTGGCGCCGACGACGATGCCGCCGATCACCACCGGCATCGCCGCCGCCAGCAGCGAGCGACAGACGATCAGGAGGACGATCAGCAGGACCGGGATCGCCAGCCGCTCGCCGTTCATCGCCGCCCGCTTGATCGAGGCGCGCAGCGAGTCGACGATCGCCGGGCCGCCGGCGACGTCGGCCCGGACCGGGCTCCTGATGGTTTCGTCGAGCCGCTGTTCGACCGCGGGGACGACGTCGGCGCTGGCCTCTTCGGAGCTCTGGCCGACGCTGACCAGGATCGCCGCCACCCCGGGCCGCGGCCGCAGGCCGGTGATCGAGCCCTTCGCGTTCCAGGGCGAGATCGGCAGCGTCTGCGGCATCTCCTTCAGCCGTTCGACCAGTTCCCGGCCCTGGCGGTCGACGGCCGGCGCCGGCCCGCGCAACATCACGACCAGCGCGTCTTCGCCGCCGAACTCGCGGACCGCGATCCGGTGGGCGCGCTCGGCGTCGCCGCCCTTGACGTAGATCGGCTTGGTCGAGAGCTTCTCGTCGAGCCCGCCCCCGGTCATCGCCAGGCCGAGCATGATCGCCAGCCAGACGGCGACGACCAGGCGCGGGCGCCGGGTCGTCAGCTTCGCGACCGGCCTCAGCAGGGTGCGGCGGCCACGCTCCTCGATGGCGCGGTTCCTAGCCATCGCGGCGACAGCCTCCCGGCACCCGCAGCGGCGCCCGGTGCTGCTGCTGGACGCCGCTCTGGGCGGTCAGCGCCAGCGGCGCGACCAGCGGTCCGCAGGGGGCGGTGGTGAGCTCGAAGATCCCGTGCTTGCCGCCGCCCAGCCGCATCGCGAAGGAGGCCAGCGGGAAGTCGGGCAGGTCGACCAGCTCGGTCCGCACCCGCCGCTCGACGATCGTCGTCTCGGCCCGGAGGTTGAAGCGGATGCCGGCGCTGTCGAGGATCGTCCAGAGGTCCGGCGGGCCGCTGCCGCGCGGCTGAACCACGTAGACCGCGCCTTGCAGCGGCCCCTTCAGCAGCGGCGTCCGCGCGAAGCCGCTGCCGACCCGGGCCCCCCGCGGGCAGTTGCTCTCGAGCGCCTGGCGGCGGGCGCAGATCTCCCGCAGCCCGGACGGGTCGAAGCGCAGCAGCCCCGGCAGGGCGACGCCGACCGTGCGCAGGTTCGCGTTGCCGCCCGGCACCCGCGCCGCGATCCGCAGGCCGGGCCGGCCGCCTCTGTGCAGCTGCGAGCGGTTGGTCAGCGCCACCGAGAAGCTGGGGCGGAACGGCAGCTCGACGCACTCGCGCACCCGGAACGGGCTCGAGAGCGCGGCCGCGGCGCCGGATACCGAGCGCAGGGTGCCGGCGACGACGCCGGGGGCGCAGGAGGTCGGGTTGCGCAGGAAGCCGGGCCGGTCGATGTCGAGGCCGATCGTCTGGAAGCGCACCGAGATGCCTTCGAAGACGGTCGGCAGCGGGTCCGTCTCGACCCGGACCTGGCCCGTCTGCGGGTCGACCCGCATCGTCCCGCGCACGACCAGCCTGCCGAGGTCGAAAGGGCCGATCGTCGCCCTGAAGACGAGGGCGAGCCCGAACGGCGCCCGCCGGTAGGGCTCGGTGAGGTAGACGTCGCCCTGCATCGGCGTCGGGTTCGCGCCAGGGCCGAGCTCGGCCACGGTGCCGCCGATCCGGCTCGAGAGCGGGCAGGCACCCGCTCCCACGGCGGCGGCCGGGCACTGCGCGACCGAGCCGACCGCGGCGCTCATCCCCAGCGGCAACGAGACGGCGAGGCGCTGCGGCAGCTGTTCGCCGTCGCGGCGCCGGACCGTCGCCGTGAAGGTGGTCGGGCGCCCCGCGCGGCGGTTGGTGCTGCCGCCCGTGAAGCTGGGCTGGAACGGCGCCGCGGCAGCGCAGTTCGCCCCGGTCGGGCCGGCGACGCTCACCGTCGCCGTCGCCGCGATCGGCGCGCCGCCGCTGTAGGGGGTGAACCTGGCCCGGGTCTGGGCCGGGCCACAGGCCAGCGGGGTCGCGAGCAGCGACCCGGGGCCGCCGTCAAGCTGCAGCGTGAGACTTTCGAGGGCGGCCTGCGGCAGGTCGCGCATGCTCGCCGTCAACAGGCCGGTCGCGGGATCGGCGTGCAGCGACCCGGCGAACTTGATGTCGGCGCCCATCGCGCGGGCGGTGAGGAAGAGGCGGAAGCGGTCACCGGGCCGTTCCTCGCCGAGGTAGATGCCGCCGGACATCGGCTTGTCCAGCGTCGCGACCCCCATCGTCACCGTCCCGACCCGCGAGGCGGCGGGGCAGGCCGGGGGCGCGGAGCTGCCGAGGCCGAGCTGCCGGTCGCTGCAGGAGCGCAGCCCGGCGGCACCGGCGAGGGAGAAGGTGGTCCCGCTCGGCAGCTCGACGCTGACGTCCTCGATCTGGGCGGTGGCGCGCTCGTCGGGATTGTTGTTCTGCGGTACCTCGAGGTCGATCCGGGCGCCGCTGGGGGCGTCGGCCTTGGGGTTGTCGAGCGCGAAGCCGAGCCGCGGCGCGAAGCCGAGATCGCCGCAGCCGGTGAGCGGTGGGCCCTGGCCGCCCTGGCCGCTGACCCAGCGATCGGGGTGCTCCCAGGTGCGGATCCTGACCGTGACCGTGAGGGGATCCGGCCGGCAGTGCGTCGGCAGCGTCAGGAACGGCTCGCGCGGGATCGAGGTGCCGGTCTGGTGGTCGGCGGGGACACCCCAGAGCTCGATCGTCCCTTCCCCGAGCGCTTCGCTGGAGCGGGTCAGGTCGGTCGCGTAGAGCGAGAGCCCCTGGTCGGACGGCCGCAGGTGACCGCTGAAGGTGATCGCGGCTTTGTAGCTGAGGATCGCGACGAAGGTGGCGACTTCGTCGGGGCCCGGTTCGGTGACGTAGAGGGGGCTGGGGGTGGATTCGGGGTCGGAGCCCAGGGTCCCGACCTGCGACTCGGCCGGGCAGCCGAGGAAGGCGCCGAGCGGGTTGAGGATGCTCGCCCGCGGGCAGGGCGGCGCCGCGCCCGGGTCGCCGCCGAACCCGACCGGCAGGTCGACCGCGATGTCCTTGATGTGTTCGGTCGCTCCCCCCGTGTCGGTGAACTTGAAGCTCTGGATCAGGCGATCTGGGTGGGCGCCGGCGCGGGTCTCCGGCTCCCCGGCCGCATCGACCGCTTCCAGGGTCACGTCCCCGGGCCCGAAGGAGAGCCCGGCGTGCGCCGACACCGGCGCCAGGCAGAGGACGATCAGGGCGAGCGCGGCCAGACGGCCGACGGCGCCGCGAGCGCTCATCGCCGCGCCTCGATCGCGATACCGAGGCGGCGCACCGCACCCTGCTGCGGGGCGCGCAGGAGCACGCGCAGCTGCAGGCGCCCGTCCCGGGCGAGGCTGCGCCTGGCGGCCCCGGCGAGGCGCATCCGCAGCTCCACCGGCCCGGCCGCGGCGGCGAGCACGGAGGCCGCCGCGACGGTCCGCGAGCGCGACCCGATCCGGGTCCTGACCGCGGCGCTCAGCCGTCCCGGCCCGGGCGCTTCGACGAGCAGGACGAGCCGGCCGGTGGCGGCGACGCGGCGGCGCTCGGCGGCGGCGAGGCGGCGTACCTGGATGCCGCGGGCGGTCGTCTCGGCGCTGGCCGGCGGCACCCGCCGGAACCGCTCTCCCGGCGGCGCCGGGCAGGCCGCACGATCGCATTCCGATACGGACATCGAGGGGAATCCACCGCCGATCCGCGCCACGTAGTAATCGACCAGGCCACCGTCGCGGTCCTCCGCCAGCAACGTGTCGTTGGTTTCGAAGAAGGCGTTGGTGCCGTCGGGGTTGGTGCCGAGGAATCTCGCGGGGGCGGCGCCCGTGCCCGAGCTGATCAAAGCCAGGCTGCCGTCCGCCCACTCGTAGGCGTCTTCGACTCCGTTGTGGTCCGCCGCCAGGAGGGCCTCCGCGGTGGTGAAGAAGATCCGCCTGCCGTCGCTGGAGGTCAGCCTTATGGGGCGGTTGACGACCTTGCCGGAGGTGAGGCTGCCGGGCTTGATGGTGGCGGCGATCGGACCGTTACCGCCGGCCGGACCGGTGGAGATCAGAGTGACCTTGTCGGTCTCGGCGTCGTAGCGGTAGACGTCGGCGACCGTGTCGGTGTCGGTAGCGACGAGGGCTTCCTCCGTCTCGTAGACGAGGTAGCGAGCGTCGTCGGAGGACTCGACAGGAGGGCCGTTTAGAGCTAGTTCGGCACCCGGCACCCGCCGCAAGCCGGCGTTCCCGGTGACGTAGATCTTTTTGGCGAACGAGGGTTCTTCGGTGGCGCTGAAATAGGCGCGCGACCCGTCCCGCGCGATCTTCAGATAGTCCGGGGTCACGCTGATTTCCGACAAGGACCCCGAGATCAGCGTCAGCTCGCGATCGACGAGGTCATACCGGTAAAGGTCGAAAGAGTTATCGGGATCGTCGTTTGTCAGCCTCTCGTAAGTGAGCAGAACGCCACTCGAGCCGCTCGGCGTAATGCCCGCCAGAAAGACCTCTCCACTGGGGCCACAATCGGCCAGATCGCACTGCGAAGCCGATATCTCAGTCGTCGTGCCCCCCTCGCGCAGGTAGACACGAGCCGAGGAGAACGCTCCGCAGGGACGCTGGCCGAAGAAGATCCGGCTGCCGTCACGCGAGATGGCGGCGCGGCGACCGGCGCGCATGAGGTCGTCGTCCGTGTCACAGGTGGAGATCAGGTTGCCGCCGTTGTCGACGTCGACCAGTCGCAGGACCGACCCGTCGATCTCGTACAGGGACTGCCCTTCGGTGCGCTCGGCGTCGGCGGGGAGGTAGTGCTTGGCGCTGCGGAAGACGACGTGCTCGAGGTCGGCGGAGGTGGCAAGGAGATGCGACGCCCCTCCTTCAAGCTCGACCAGCGGCTCGAACGGGCCCTCCGGAGGCCCGCGATGCAGGATCGTCTCGGGTTCGTCCGGCTGAATCGAGTCGGTCAGGTTGGAGTTGAAGGCCAGTGGCCAGGCAACGTCCAAGACCAGCTCCGGCTCGGGAACCGGGGTCTGGGTGCTGGTCCAGCCATCGGCGCCGCGCACGGCGATGGCGGGCGGCAGCCCCGGCGCACCGGACGAACCAGGCAGCTGGCCGGAGATCGCGTAGCCGACCCGACTGCCGTCATCGGCGACCGCGTGAAAGCCCCAGAGCACCATCGAGGCCTGTTCTCCCGGGGTGACCAGCTCCCAGGCCCGCCCGTGGCCGGGCACACCGGGTGTGGTCGGGACCAAGGGGCCGGGTTCCGGCGCCGCCGTGGCCGTGGCCGTGGCCACGGCCGTGAGGATCGTGGCAGCGGCGAGCGCCGCCAGGCGTCGACGACCCCTGGCGAGGCGACCGAAACGGCTATGGGCACGTCCCCAACTGCGGATCCGGATGAGATCCAAGACTCACTCCCCTGCATTCCCTGTAACTGCGTTCCCTGGTCAGGCGCCTTCCCTGGGACTGACCGGGGGCAAGCTACGCAGGGGTGTCGAGCCCCGCAATGATTTGGCACAAAGCTGTAACTAACTGCGAGGAGCCGCAGCGGTCAAAGTCGCTCTGCTCTTCAGGCGGGGAACCCGTCGCCGACGTCGGCCAGCGCCCAGTCGGCGTCGGCCTCGCGCAGTTCCGCGACGCTGTAGCTGCCGGTGGCGACGCCGACCAGCTTGATGCCGGCGCCGTGGCAGGCGACGACGTCGCGCGGGGTGTCGCCGACCCCGATCGTCGTCTCCAGGTCGAGCGGGGAGCCGGCGACGGTGCCGCCGCGCTCGAGCGCCCGCTTGGTCAGCTCGGTGCGGTCGCTGGAGTCCGAGCCGTAGCCGCCGAAGGCGAAGAAGCGGTTGAGGTCACCGCGGGCGAGCTTGATCTGGGCGGCCGATTCGATGTTGCCGGTGACGAGGCCGAGCAGCACGCCCTGGGCGACCAGCCGCGGCAGCAGCTCCTCAATCCCCGGCATCACCCGGTAGCCGCCCGACTCCTTGACGGCGTCCTCGAGCTGGCTGAGGTAGCCCGCGATTGCCTCGGCCCGCTCGGCCTCGCTGCCGTCGCGGCCGATCACCTCGCGGAAGACGATCGCGGCGATTTCGGGGTCGGTCATGCCGGCGTGGGTGTGCTCCTCGATGTCGGCGTCGACGCCGTGCAGCTCGCGGAAGGCGCGCTGCCAGGCGACAGCGCCCGCGCCGCCGGTGACGAGCAGGGTGCCGTCGATGTCGAAGAGGACGGTCCGGATCACGGCGCCGAACCTAGCGGGCGCTGATGCCGGCGCGCACCTTGACGCGGTGCGGGCGCGCCAGCTTGCCCACGCTGATGCTCTCGCCGCGGACGAAGCGGCGGTGGCGGGCCTGGCGCCAGGGGCGTGGCGGCGGCGGGCCGGGGTGGCCGAAAGCGCCGTCCCGGTAGCCGTCAGCGCGGGCGAGGGCGTCCTCGCCGCTGCCGGTCAGGGCGGCGACGAAAGCGCCGTCCCCGCCACCGATCCGCAGCTTGGCCGCCTTGGCACCGGCGCTGTCGGGGGCAAAGCGGACCCGGACCAGGCACTCGGCGCCAGGCACGAGCGTCTCCCCCGTGCAGCCGTCCCCGGCCAACGCGAACTGGTCGAGGTCGGCGCCGACGATCGCGGCGCCGTCGAGCTGCAACGGCGTGGTGCCGTCGTTGCGGACGACGAAGTCGCGGGCGGCGCTCTTCTCGCCGGCGGCCTGGGGGCCGAAGTCGAAGGAGAGCGGAGCGAGCGTCACCGCGGGGGCGACGCCTTCGCCTTTCAGCCCCACCATGGCGCCGCCGTCGTTGTCGCCGAAGAAGGCCATGTCCGCGACCTTGGGTCCGGCGTCCTGCGGCCGGAAGCGAACCCGGGCGGTGCAACTGGAGGACGGCATCAGCTCGGTGCCGGTGCAGTTCTCGGAGAGCAGCTGGAAGCTGGCGGAGTCGCCGCCGGCGACGATGCCGATGAAGAAGCCGGCAGGAATGTTGCCGGAGTTGGTGATGGTGATTTCCTGCACCCCACTTATGGCGCCGACCGTCGTGGCACCGAAGTCGACGGGGTTCGGGGTGGCGTCGATGATCGCCCGCCCGCCCTGGCCGCTGAGCGCGGCGGTGAAGCTGTAGCCGTTGGCGATCGTCCGCAGTTCGGCGGCGTAGGAGATCGCGTCCTGGGGGTTGAAGTCGACCTCGAAGTTGCAGCTCTCGCCGGGTTGCAGCGAGTAACCCTGGCAGCCATTGCCGTTGTTGTCGGTCCAGAAGGAGCCCGAGCCGCCGAGCATTTCGAAGTGGTTGACCTGCACGCTCGCTTCGCCGCTGTTGGTCAGCTGCAGATAGGTGTTGCGCATTTCGTAGACCCGCTGCAGCCCGAAGTCGTAGCTGGACGGCGAGAAGGTCAGTTGCGGCTCGACGGCGGTGCCGGAGATCGCGAAGCTCTCGGCGGGCCGGCCGTTCTTGAAGGTGATGACGACGGTCGCCTGCTTCTCCCCCACGCTGTCCGCCATGAAGGTGAACCACAGCCCGCAGTGATTGTTCTGGAAGATCGCCCCGCAGACGTTGCTGTTGAGGTTGAAGGCGGCGGCGTCTTCGCCCTCGATCGCGATCTTGTCGATCGCCGCTTCTTCTTCGCCTTCATTGAAGAGGTCGACTTCCTTGCCGGGCGCCTGGTTGCCGACCGTCGTCTTCTCGAAGACGAGCGCGGGCGGGGAGACAGCCAGCGGCAGGCCGCTGCCTTCAGGCGGAGCGGCGAGGCCCGAGGCCGGCAGGGCGAAGAGGGCGAGGACGAGTGCGGAGACGGCGAGCAGTTTGGACATGCCGGCCCATCGGAAAATCGTCCAGACCGCTTGACATTGGAATGAAATCCTTCAGTGCTCGGCCTCGAGCAGGTCGCGCTGGCTGAGCGTGTAGAGCAGCCCCAGCGAAGGCAGCACCAACACCGCGGCGGCCGCGAAGACGATGAAGACGGTGACCAGGGTCGGGTCCGGCGCCGCCGCCTGATCGATCCGCAAAGAGGTCGGGAGCAGATAGGGGAACTGGGCCACGCCCCAACCCCAGATCACTGCGACGACCGCGCCCGCGGCGAGCGGGCGCAGCGGGCGACGCCCGCCCCGCAGCAGCACCGCCAGCAGGCCGAGCCCGCAGAGCGCCGAGAGGATGACCAGCGGCAGGCCCTGATCGACGAGGCGGTCGAAGACGTAGCGGGCTTCGGCGTGGAGCTCGACCAGGCCGACGGCGGCGGCGAGGCCGGCGACCGCGGCGGCGGCCAGCGCCCGGCGCACGAAGTAGCGCTCGAGGTCCGCCTCCTCCGCCCGGCGCGCGTCGCCGACCAGGAAGACGGCCGCGAGGTAGGCGCTGGTGGCGACGAACATCGCCCCGGTCAGGAGCGGCAGCGGCTCCAGCCAACTCGAAAACGCGTCGCCGTTGCCGTCGGCGGGGACGTTGCCGGAGGCGATCGCGCCGACCACCGTGCCCATGAAGAACGGGGTCAGCACCGAGGAGAGGGCGAAGGTCGCGCCCAGCGCCCGCCGCCCCGAGAGGCCCTCGACCTGCTTGCGGAAGGCGAAGCCGGCGCCACGCAGGACGATGCCCAGCGCCGCCAGGGCGATCGGCACGTAGAGGGTGCTGAAGATGGCGCTGAAGGCCGGTGGGAAGGCGGTCCAGAGGATGACGAGGATGAAGATCAGCCAGACGTGGTTGGCCTCCCAGACGGGGGTCAGCGAGCGCTGGATCAGCGCCCGCGGCCGCTCCCCCTGCTCCGCGTCCCCGGCGATCAGGTCCCAGAACCCGCCGCCGAAATCGGCCCCCCCGAACAACGCGTAGAACGTCACCCCGACCCAGAGGATCGCCGCCGCGGCGTCGGCCTTGCTCACGACCCCACCTCCACGTTGACGGGCCGTTTTTCCTCCATATAGGCGTATTTGCGGCCCATCAACATCATCGGACCTCTTCCGGGGGTGCGTAGGGCGTGCCTTGGGGTTCGGCCGCGCCTTCGCGCCAGCGGCGGGACATGCCGCGCAGAACTTTGATCGCGATCGTGCCGAGGGCGATGTAGACCAACAGCACCAGGCCGAAGCTGAACCAGATCCCGTCCGCCTCGGTCACCGCTTCCTCGGTCCGCATGTAGCCCTGGACGATCCAGGGCTGGCGCCCCACCTCGGTCACGATCCAGCCGCACCAGAGGGCGAGGACCGACCCCGCTCCCGAGACCGCGACCGCGCGCAGGAACCAGGGGGTCTGCGGGATGTCGCGCCGTTTCCACCAGACGAATGCCACCCAGACCCCCAGTGCCAGCAGCGCCGAGCCGATCCCGACCATCGCGTCGAAGGCGAGGTGCAGCAGGGTGTTGGCCGGCGGCCGCTCGTCCTCGGGAATGTCATTGAGCCCGGTGACCACCGTGTCGGCGCTCCAGCCGACCAGGAAGGAGTCGAGGTTGGGGATCGGGATCCCCCACTTGACCCCGTCGTCGGTGCAGACACCCCCTATCCACTCGGTCTGGTTGGGCCCGGTCTCCTGGATGCACTCGAAACCGGCGAACTTAGCCGGCTGGTGGTCGGCGACGGCGCGCGCCGCGGTGTCGCCGACGAAGAGTTGGATCGGGGTCGCGATCAGGCCGATCGTCAGCGGGATCAGCAGGCCGAGCCGGTGCAGGCGGTCGCGCCGGCCTTTCAGCATCCCGACCGCGTAGATCGAGGCGACCAGGAAGGCGGCGACCATGTAGGCGGCGAGGATCATGTGCGGCACCTCGTAGGAGGTCGCCGGGTTGAAGAGGACCTGCCAGGGGTCGGTGTCGACGACCTTGCCCGCCGCGTCGAGGGTGAAGCCCTGCGGCTGGTTCTTCTAGGCGTTGGCGGCGACGACCGAGAAGGCGCCGCCGATGCCGGTGACGACCATCGGCACCCCCGACCAGAAATGCGCCCAGCCGCCGAGCCGCT
>Ga0190264_10000010_pt1 | contig 27777 bp, 22 predicted proteins | sample Popmic112T_FD_136651 | JGI IMG/M metagenome (GOLD analysis project Ga0190264, IMG submission 136651) | Populus adjacent soil microbial communities from riparian zone of Indian Creek, Utah, USA - 112 T | ecosystem: Environmental > Terrestrial > Soil > Riparian zone | place: USA: Utah | collected... | reverse complement strand
GGTCTCGGCGGCGCCGGGATCGACACCCGCGACCCGGCCCAGCTGCTGCTGGTGCTGAAGCGGCTCGGCTCCAACCGCTGCGAGGAGCTGTTCGGCGCCGGCGAGCCCGACGAGGAGTTCCCACGCGGCCGCCGCCCGATCCTGCAGACCGACCTGGTCAAGAACACGATGGTCGAACGCGAGCGCCTGCTGGCGGAGCTGGCCGGCCGCGGCCAGGAGGAGGCGGTGCGGGGGATGAAGGTGCTGGTCACCTCGACCGATGTGCACGAGTTCGCCGAGTTCCTGCTCGCCTCGGCGTTGGGTGCGGTCGGCGCCGCGGTAATCGATTTCGGCATCAACCGCGACCCCGAGGACATCGTCAAGGCGGTGATCGAGACCGACGCCGACGCGGTCGTCGTCACCACCCACAACGGCGTCGCCCGCTCCTTCGGGCAGCGTCTGGTCGGGGAGCTGAGGGCGGCGCACGCCCGCGAGGTCCCGATCTTCATGGGTGGGGTCCTGAACGAGGACGTCGACGGCTCCGAGATCCCGATCGACGTCAGCGCCGACCTCAACGCCGGCGGGATCGAGACCCCGGGCACGATCGACCGCCTGGTCGAGGCCCTGATCGAGCACCGCCGCCGGGTCGCGGTCTAGGGGCGCGTCCTGGCCGTGGGTGTCGTCGCCCTCGCCGACTTCGGCAGCACCTACACCAAGGTCAACCTGGTCGACCGCGCCGAGGGGCGGCTGCTGGCGCGGGCGCAGGCCCCGACCACCATCGCGACCGACCTGATGGAGGGGTACGCGATCGCGCTCGCGGCCGCTACCGAGCAGCTTCCCGCCCCGGTCGCGCTGGAGGCCGAGATCGCCGCCTCCAGCGCCGGGGGTGGCCTGCGGATCGCCGCGATCGGGCTCGTCGCCGACCTCACCGCGGCCGCCGCCGAGCAGGCGGCGCTCAACGCCGGGGCCCGCGTCGGCACCGTTCTCTCCGGCCGCCTCGGCGCGCCCGAGCTCGAGCGCCTGCATCGGGCCGAGGCGGAGATCGTGCTCTTCGCCGGCGGCACCGACGGCGGCCAGGGCAGGCTGGTCCTGGAGAACGCGCGGCGCCTGGCTGAAGACGGCGTCGACGCCTACGTGGTCGTCGCCTGCAACGCCGAGGTGGCCGAGGAGGTGGTGGAGACCCTGGTCGCGGCGGGGATCGAGGCGGAGGCGGCGGCGAACGTGATGCCGGCCCTGGGTCAGCTGCGGATCGACGGCGCCCGGGCGGCGATCTCGCGGGTCTTCCTCGAGCACGTGATCGGCGGCAAGAAGTTAAGCGCCGGCCCCGAGTTCGCGCGCATGGTGCGGATGCCGACCCCGGAAGCAGTGTTGAGCGCGGTCTCGCTGCTCTCCCGCGGGGACGGCGGCGAAGGGTGGGGCGACGCGATCGTGATCGACATCGGCGGAGCGACCACCGACGTCCACTCAGATCGGGCCGTGGAGAAGGCCGCGCCCGGCATCGAGGCGCCGCTGCTGCCCACGCCGCTGACCCTGCGCACGGTCGAGGGCGATCTCGGCCTGCGGGCCGGGGCCCCGGGCGTGGTCGCCGCCGACCGCCGCTGGCTGCAGCGGCAGATCGGCGGGGCCGGGGGGGAACAGGCGTGGCGGGGGGCGACGATGCGCTCGCGGCGCCCCGCCTGGATCCCCGCGGACGAGGAGGAGGCCCGGCTCGATCGGTTGCTGGCGATCGGCTGTGCGACCCACGCGCTCGACCGGCATTGCGGGACGATGCTGCTGACCCGCGCCGAAGCGGGCCCGCCGACCCTCGTGCGCGACGGGCCGGACCTGCGCGAGGTCCGGTTGGTGGTCGGCACCGGCGGCGTCTTCGCCCATCGCGACGACGGCGCCGAGATTCTCGAGGCCGCCCTGGCGCGGCGGGCGCCGCGCTCGCTCGCGCCGCGCGAGGCCCGCCTCGCGGTCGACCGTGGCTACGTCCTCGCCGCCGCCGGGCTGCTCTCTGCGTCGGATCCGCAGGCGGCCCGGAAGTTGCTCGAACGGGAGCTTAAAAAAAACTAGACACAGTGACCAACTGGTGCTAGGGTCGCGCCAGGTCACCGATCTTTCTGGAGGAGAGAATCGTGCCAACAGTTCGAGGTACCCGTGTTTAAGCGTCGCCCCACCGAGCAGCCGCTGCGGATCTTCTACGCGGGCGATGTCCACGGCTCCCGGGTCTGCTGGAAGAAGTTCATCAACGCCGCCGCGCACTACCCGGCCGACGCCTTGGTGATGGGCGGTGACCTGACCGGCAAGGCGCTGGTCCCGATCGTCCGCGAGGGCGACGGCTCCTACAGCGCCAGGGTGATCGGCGAGCGCCGCGAGGCTCGCACCGCCGAGGAGCTCGACCAGTTGCAGCGGGCAATCACGACCAACGGGATGTACCACCTGATCGTCGACCCCGAGGAGGCCGAGCTGCTGCGGACCGACGCCGGTAGGCGCGACGCCGCCTTCGAAACCGCTCTGCTCGACGAGCTGAGGCTCTGGGTCGAGTTCGCCGACGAGCGCCTGGCCGGGAGCGAGTGCACCGCCTACGTGATTCCCGGCAACGACGACCCCTGGTCGATCGACGCGGTGCTCGCCGCCGGGACCAGCGTCGACGACTGCGACGAGGCGGTGCGGATGGTCGGCCCGCACGAGATGATCTCCTTCGGCTACGCCAACCGCACGCCCTGGGAGACCCCGCGCGAGCTCGACGAGGACGAGATCTACACCCGGCTGCGGGCGCTCGTCGACCAGCTCGAGAACCCGGCGGGGGCGATCTTCAACATCCACGTCCCGCCCCGGGCCAGCAGCCTCGACACGGCCTATGAGGTCGACGAGAACCTCAGCTACGTGACCAAGGGCGGGCGCCCGCACGAGATTGCCACCGGCAGCTCCGCCGTGCGCCAGATCATCGAGGAGGCGCAGCCGCTGCTGAGCCTGCACGGGCACATCCACGAGAGCAAGGGCGTGACCACGATCGGCCGCACGGTGGCGATCAATCCCGGCTCCGACTACGGCAGCGGCCACCTCGACGGCTGTCTCATCCACCTTGCACCCGACCGCGTGATCAACCAGTACCTGGTCTCTGGCTAACGATGAAAACCAACCGAGAGGGAAGGTATGAGTGACCTTGGAGATGGACCCGCGAGCTCGCAGGGCGCCTACGCCCGTAAAGCGACCGGGCTGGTGCGGGAAGTGTCGCCGTTCTCGACCTTCGTCTTCAACATGGCGGGTCAGCCGACCTCGATCTTCCTCGCGGTCTCGATCTTCTTCTGCCTCGGTGCCTTTCCCGGCGGCTCGATCTGGCTCGGGTTCGCGATGGCCTTCGGCGTCGCGATCGTGCTCTGCGTCTGTTACGGACTGTTCACCTCGACGATCCCGCGCAGCGGCGGTGACTACGTACTGGTCGGGCGGGTCACCCACCCTGTAGTCGGGCTGATCTCCTCGTTCTTCTGGATCTCCGGCGTCGTCCTCTCGATCGCCTTCGTCGCCCAGGCCTTCGCCACCGTCGCCCTCGGCCCGTCGCTGACCGCGGTCGGCCTGGTCAGTGACAACAGCTCACTGATCACCGCCGGCGATGACCTCGCCACCAGCCAAGGCTGGCAGTTCGCGATCGGAACCCTGGTGATCCTGATCTCGGCGGCGCTGTTGGCCGGTGGCTGGCGCTGGACGACGCGGATCATGAACGCGCTCTGGGGCATCACCTTTCTCGGCCTCGGCACCGTCTTCGTCGTCCTCCTCTTCAAGAGCCAGAGTGGCTTTATCGACAGCTTCAACCAGTTCGCGCAGCCGATCACCGGCGAAGCGGACTCCTACAAGAGCCTGATCGCGACCGCCCACAAAGAAGGCATCGACACCAGCCCCGGCTTCTCGCTCAGCAACACCTGGCCGACCTGGGCCGCGATCAGCAGCCTCTCGCTCTATGGCTGGCTCTCGATCTACATCTCCGGCGAGGTGCGCAAGGCCAAAGACACGACCCAGATGAAGATCATGGGGCTCGCCTCCCTCGTCCACATCGGCGTCGCCGTGATCCTCGCCGTCGTCTTCTTCTCCACCTTCGGGCACGACTTCTTCTACGCGATCAACGCCCTCGGCGGATCGGAAAACTACCCCTTCGCGGCGCCGCCCTACTACACGTTCCTGACCTCGATCGCGGGGGGCAGCACCTTCCTCGCCTGGTTCCTCTTCCTCACCTTCGCGGTCGCCTACCCGCTGCTGATCCTGCAGAACATCACGATCGCGGTGCGGACCCTGTTCGCCTGGGCGCTCGACGGCATCCTGCCCTCGCGCTTCGCCCGGGTCTCGCCGAAGACCCACGCTCCCAACTACGCGATCGGGCTCGCCGTGGTCGTCGCCATCGCCGTCCTCTACTGGGCGGTGACCAGCGCCGACTCCTTCTTCGGCATCCTCGTCGAGGCGGTGCTGTTGCAGCTGGTGACGATGATCCTGCTCGCGGTCTCGGCCGTGCTCCTGCCCTACCGGCGGCCGGAGGTCTGGCGCTCCTCGGCGACCACCCAGCGCCTCTTCGGGATCCCGATCGTCGCCCTCGCCGGGGCGCTGGCGACGGTGCTGCTGGGAGCGCTGTTCTTCGTCTACATGTACTACGAGGAACTCGGCATCGACAAGGGTCACTTCTTCCGCGACTGCGCGATCATCCTCGGCCTCGCCCTGGTGACCTTCTTCGTTGCGCGGACCGCGCGCCTGCGTCAGGGTGTCGATGTGGACAAGCTGGCGATGGAGATCCCACCTGAGTAGCGGCGGCCCACAAGCGGATCCCGTGGCGGAGGGCGGCCGGATCGCGGCCGCCGCCGAGCGGGAGGTGCCACTGCGGCTCACCGGCGGTGTCGCGGTGGCGCTCCGCTGCCCCAGTGCGGCGGCGCCGCCGCTGCGGCGCGAGTACGCCGATATCGACCTGGTCACGATCGGCGCGGCCCGCGATCGCACGATCGAGTTGATGGAGGGGCTCGGCTACGCCGGCGACCGCGAGTTCAACACGCTGCACGGCCACCGCCGCCTCTTCTTCTGGGACGAGGCGAACGAGCGCCAGGTCGACGTCTTCGTCGACGAGGCGAGGCTCTGCCACACGATCGACTTCCGGCCGCGGCTGGAGGCGGTGCCGGTGACGCTGTCCCTCGCTGATCTGCTGCTGATGAAGCTGCAGGTGGTGGAGACCAACGAGAAGGACCTGATCGACGTCTGCGCGCTGCTCGCCGACCACGACCTCAGCGACGACGAGAGCGGCGTCAACTCGGCTTACCTCGCCTCCCTCGCGGCTTCGGATTGGGGTCTCTGGAGGACGCTGGGGATGGTCGCCGAGCGTGGCGAGGAGTTCGCCGCGCGGCTGCCGGGGTTCGAGCACGGCGAGCGGGTCGCCGAGCGGCTGCGACGGCTGCGGGCCGAGCTGGAGGCGGCGCCGAAGAGTCGCGGCTGGAAGCTGCGGGCACGGGTGGGGGAGCACAAGCGCTGGTACGAGCTGCCGGAAGAGGTCCACTGATGGGCGCACGGCGCGGGCGCCGTCGGGCGCTTGGATAGGCTCGGCCGGTGATGGGGCAGATTCGTCGCGCCTGCGGGGGCGCAGGGTGACGCGGCCACGGCGGGGGGAGCCGAAGGCGCGGACGAAGATCGTCGAGGCCGCCCGCAAGCTGTTCGCGCGCCGCGGCTTCTCGGAGACCTCGATCGGCGACATCGCCAAGGCGGCGGGGGTGGTGCGGGCGACCGTCTACAACAACTTCGACGACAAGCAGGACATCCTCGCCGAGATCATCAGCGATTACATGACGGGCTACGCGCGGATCGCCCAGCGGCTGCGCGAAAACGCCCGTTCCGGCCAGACCTCCTTCGAGCTGATCCAGGAGATGGTCCGCGAGGCGCTCGCCTGGCGGGTCGAGAACGCCGACCTGCGGCCGATCGTCGCCGTCGCCCGCAACCTCCGCGGCTCCGGCTGGGAGCAGGCGAACAAAGGCGCCGACGAGGCGATGCTGGGCTGGATCCTCGCCGTCCACGCCGCCGACGAGGCGGCCGGGCTGATCCGCGAGGACATCGACCTCGAGTTCGGCGTCCGCGCCGCCTACGCGATGATCGAGTCGGTCCTCTCCTCCTTCGACGTCTCCGCCCCGGCCGAGGAGGTCGAGGCGGCGGCCCACCAGCTGGCGCTATTGCACTGGTACTCGATCTGCAACGTCGAGCCGGAGCAGGCGCCGCGCAGTCCGCTGGGTCGCGGCGGCCCGTAGCTTCGCTCCGTCACCGCTGGCCTTATACAGGCACAGGCACCGGCACGGCGATGACTTCGAGTCCCTCGATGTCACTGAAGTCATCGGGGTTGCAGGTGTAGATCGGCAGGTCGTTGGCGAGGGCGGTCGCTGCGATCATCGCGTCATATGCACGGGCAGCCGCCTTCCGGCCCGCGCGCCGCAGCGAGGCGGCGACTCCTCCGAAGGCGCGAGCGGCACCGGCATCGAAGGGGAGTGGATCGAAATCCGCCTCGGCCTGCTGGAGATGGGCCTGACGTCTGGCGCGCTCGATATCTCCCTCGGCCACCAGCGGGCCGACTGCGAGCTCCGCGAGAGTGACGGCCGTGATCAGCGGCTCGGCGGGAAGCACGTTCGCGTCCGTGATGCGCTGCAGGAGGATGACCGTCGAGGTATCGAGGACACCCCGCGTCAGTGCCGGGTCCTCTTTGCTCACAGGCTCGGGTCCAGCAGCCGGTCGATGTCGGCCCGCAGGGCGGTCGGCTCCACGGCGGGCAGCCGGTGCCAGCGACTCAGCAGGGCCTCGGCCGTGAGCGGGGGGCGTACCGCGCGTAGCTCCGCGACCGCTCTCCCGGAACGCGTGATCGTGATCTGCTCACCGCGTGCCGCGCGGTCGACAACATCGCCGCCGTGATTGCGCAAGTCGCGAATGCTCACCTTTGCCATAAAGGGAGCGTATCACGCGTGATACGCAAGGTCGCCTTCGCCTCTGAGGGTTGGGTAAGGAGCCCGAGAGAGTGAACGGGCACCCGATCACCCAGAGCGTTGCACACAGTGTCTAGTTTCGCTACCGTGTCGGGTCGAGGCCGCCGCGTTGGTGCGGCGCCCCGACAGCGAGGGGAAATGGCGACTCGAGTTCGAAATCAGGCTGATGTGGACCTTGCTCACCTGGTCCACCCGCTGACCGATCACTCGCAGTTGGCGACGACCGGGCCGTTGGTGATCGTCCGCGGTGAGGGCTGCGAGCTCATCGCCGCCGACGGCCGCCGGCTGATCGACGGCTCCGCCGGCCTCTGGACGGTGAATCTCGGGCACGGGCGTCAGGACCTGATCGACGCGGCGACCCGACAGCTGTCGACCCTCGCCTACGCGGCGACCTTCGGCGGCGTCTCCTCGCCGCCGGCGATCGAGCTGGCGGAGCGGATCGCCGACCTCGCGCCGGACGGTCTCAGCGGAGTCTTCTTCGTCTCCGGCGGCAGCGAGGCGAACGAGACCGCGATCAAGCTGGCGCGCCGCCACTGGATCCGCGACGGCCGGCCCGAGAAGTCGATCGTAATCGCCCACGACCGGGGTTACCACGGCCTCGCCGGGGTGACCACGACCGTGACCAGGTTGGCCCCCTACCACGCCGACTTCGGCGCCGCCGCAGCCGACATCGTCGAGGTCCCGGCGCCCTACCCCTACCGCTGCGCGGCGGGCGTTCCCTGCGATGTAGCGACCTGCCGCATCTGCACCGGCGCCGCTCTGGAGGCCGAGATCTCGCGCCTGGGTGCCGATCGGGTGGCCGCCGTGATCGTCGAGCCGGTGTTCGGATCCGGCGGCGTGATCGTGCCCCCGGCGGGTTACCTGCGGCGCCTGCGCGAGGTCTGCGATCGCCAGGGGGTGCTGCTGATCGCCGACGAGGTGATCACCGGCTTCGGCCGCACCGGCAGCTGGTTCGCGGTCGAGCACGAGGGCGTCGTCCCGGACATCGTCACCTTCGCCAAGGGAGCCAGCAGCGGCTATGTCCCGCTCGGCGGCGTCCTCATCTCCGACGCGCTCTGGGACGAGCTGCGCGACAGCGCCGCCGACCCGGGCTACCTCATGCACGGCTTCACCCACTCCGGCCACCCCGTCGCCTGCGCGGTCGGCCTCGCGAACATCGAGGCGATCGAGCGCGAGGGGATGCTCGAGCGCGTGCGCGAGATGAGCGCCGTGCTGGCCGAGCTGGTCGAGCCGCTGCGAGCGCTGCCCGAAGTGGGGGAGGTGCGCCAGTCCGGGCTCATGGTCGGGGTCGAGCTGGTCGCCGATCGCGAGACCCGCGAGCGCTTCCCGACCGCCCAGGCCCGGGGCCGGCGGGCCGCCAACGAGGCCCGCGAGCGCGGCCTGCTGACTCGCGGTCTGCTCGACGACATCCTCTGCCTGGCGCCCCCCTTCACGATCTCCGAGCAGCAGCTGCGGAGCGCCGTGGAGATCCTCGCCGAGAGCATCTCTGTAACTAGACACACTGTCTAATCTGTGGTAGGTTCCAGGCTGTGAACCTCGGGATCATGGGAGCCGGAGCGGAGGGCAGCGGCCTCTCGGCCCTGCTCGCCGACGAGCCGGGGGTCGACCGGATCGCCCTGGCCGATGTCGACGAGGGCCGGCTGGAGCTGGCCCGCGAGCGCTTCGACAGCCTCGGTCGCGGGGTGGAGCTGACCGCGACCGTGGTCGACGCCGGCGACGGCGAGGCGGTCGGCGCCTGGGCCGGCGATCTCGACGCGGTCGTCAACGCGACGATGCCGCACCTCAACCTCAGCGTCATGGACGGCTGCCTGCGCGGCGGCGCGCACTACATGGACCTGAACTCGGGACCGTTCGAGGTCGAGGGCATGATCCCCCGCGAGGACACGATCGATGCCCAGTTCGAGCTCGACGGCCGCTTCGCCGCGGCGGGCCTGACCGCGGTCTCCTGCGCGGGGGTGGCCCCGGGCTGGGTCGACCTGGCGGCGCGGCGGGCGATCGAGGGGATGACCGCGGCCGAGAGCGTCACCGTGCGCTGGGTCGAGCGCAACGACGGCTCCGACCTCGTCTCCACGGTCGGCCCCAGCTTGATCCCCTTCTTCAACATGCCGACGCCGATGCGCTGGGAGCGGGGCGAGGTGGTCGAGGTCGACCTCTTCGACAGCGAGGAGGTCTACGAGTGGCCGGAGCTGGGGCCGATCTCGGTCTTCACCGGCTTTATGCACCCGGAGATGCGGACCATGCACAACCTCGGGGCCGATCTCCAACGGGTCGAGGTCAAGAGCGGCCTCTCGAACGGGCGCTGGCGCTCCTCGCGGGACATCTGGATCGAGGCGCTGCGCAAGCAGCTCGCCTCCGACGAGTCCACCGACAACACCGATCTGCCGACCATCCTCGGACGCTCGTTCATCCCCCCTGAGCGGTACGACGAAGCCCTTGCCGATGGGATTGTCAGCGAAGGAGCCTTCGCCGTCTGCGTCGAGGTGGTCGGCAGCAACAACGGCCGCGAGATCGTCCACACCCAGGGCCTGATCGTCTCCCTCGACGAGGCGCGGGCGGCGATCCCGTGGGGCACCCACATGGTCTATGCGACCTCGGGCACGACTCCGGTCGTGCTGCTGCCGATGCTCGCCGGCGGCGAGATCTCCGACAAGGGCGTGGTCGGGGTCGGGGCGCTGGCGGAGTGGCGGCAGATCCTCGAAGCGGTCGAGGCCCGCGGCCTGCGCACCTGGGAGAAGCTCGAGTCGCGTGGTTAGCCCGGTTCCGGCCGAGTGCGGTCTCTTCATCGACAACGAGTTCGTCGTGGCTCGCGGCGGTGGCACTCTGGAGAGCCTTGACCCTGCCAGCGGCGAATCGCTGGCGACGGTCGCGGCCGCCGACCTGGCTGACGTCGACGACGCCGTGGCCTCCGCCAGACGCGCCTTCGAGTACGGCTCCTGGCCGGCGTTGACCCCGGCCGAGCGGGGGCGGCTGCTGTGGCGGCTCGGCGATCTGATCGAGCGCGACGCCGAGGCACTGGCGCTGTTGGAGACGCTGGACAACGGCAAGCCGATCGTCCACGCGCGCCGCGACGATCTCGCGATCACGGCGGAGATCTTCCGCTACTTCGCCGGCTTCGCGACCAAGCACCCGGGCCAGACCCTGCCGGTCTCGACCCCGGACCGCTTCGTCTACACCCTGCACGAGCCGGTCGGGGTCTGCGCCGGGATCGTGCCCTGGAACTACCCGTTGATGATGGCCTCCTGGAAGCTGGCACCGGCTCTCGCCTGCGGCAACACGATGATCCTCAAGCCCGCCGAGCAGACGCCGCTCTCGTCGCTGCGACTGGCGGAGCTGGTTCGCGAGGCGGAGTTCCCGCCCGGGGTCGTCAACGTCCTCAACGGCCTCGGCGAGGTCGCCGGCGCCGCCCTGGCCGCGCACCCCGGCGTCGACAAGGTCGCTTTCACCGGCGGCACCGAGGCGGGGCGGCTGGTGGCCGCGGCGGCGGTACCGAGCCTGAAGCGGGTCTCGCTCGAGCTCGGGGGCAAGTCGCCGAACATCGTCTTCGCCGACTCCGATCCGGCTCTGCGCCGCGAAGGAGCGCTCTGGGGAATCTTCTACAACATGGGCCAGGACTGCACCGCGGGGTCTCGCCTCTACGTCGAGGACTCGATCTACGACGAGGTGCTCGGCGACCTCGAAGCCGACGCCGCCGCGATGCGGGTCGGCCCGGGCATCGACCCGGAGACGGAGATCGGGGCGATCGTCTCGACCGAGCAGGCGCAGCGGGTCGAGCGCTACCTGGAGATCGCCGCCGACGAGGGGCATGTGATCGGCGGCGGTCGCGCCGCCGGCGTCCCCCCAGGCGGCAACTTCCTGCGCCCGGCGATCGTCGTCGGCGTCGACGCCGACTCGGCGATCGCCCGCGAGGAGATCTTCGGCCCGGTCGTCACCGTCTTCCGCTTCTCCGGCGAGGAGAAGGTGCTGTCCCTCGCCAACGACTCCGACTACGGGCTCGCCGCCGGCGTCTGGACTCGCGACGGGGCCCGCGCGGTGCGGATGGCGCGGGGCCTGCGGGCCGGAACGGTGTGGACCAACTGCTACGGCGAGGTCGATGCGGCGGCGCCCTTCGGCGGCTACAAGATGAGCGGCCACGGCCGCGAGATGGGCTCCTACGCGATGGACCTCTACACCGAGGTCAAGAGCGTCTGGATGGGGTTGGACGCGTCCGGGCCCGACTGTGCGGTGGACCGGGTCTGATGCGCGTCGGCGTTCCGAGCGAGATCAAGGCGGACGAGCACAGGGTCGCGGTGACACCGGCGGGCGCTCGCGAGCTGGTCGCCGCCGGCCATGAAGTGATCGTGCAGTCCGGAGCCGGCCTCGGTTCGGCGATCGCCGACCGCGACTTCGCCGCCCAGGGGGCCCGGCTGGTCGCCGATGCCGAGGCCGTCTTCGCCGCGGCAGAGCTGATCGTCAAGGTCAAGGAGCCGCAGGCGGTGGAGGTCGCCCTGCTCGAGTCGCGCCATGTCCTCTTCGCCTACCTGCACCTGGCGCCGGACCCGAACCTGACCCTCGGTCTGCGGGAATCCGGCGCCACCTGCATCGCCTACGAGACGATCGTCGACAGCCGCGGCCGACTGCCGCTGCTCGCCCCGATGAGCGAGGTCGCGGGAAAGCTGGCGGCCCAGGGTGGCGCCTTCCTCCTACAGCGCCCGCTCGGCGGCCGCGGGTTGCTGTTGGGTGGGGTCGCCGGTGTGCCCAAGGGGCGGGTGATGGTGGTGGGCGGTGGTGTCGTCGGCCGCAATGCCGCCGCGGTCGCGCTCGGGCTCGGTGCCGACGTCCGCGTCTACGATCGTTCGCTCGAGTGCCTGCGCGAGCTCGACCTCGCCTTCGGACAGCGTCTCTCTACCTGCCACGCGTCCTCGCTGGCAATCGAGGAAGGGCTCGCCGACGCCGACCTGGTGATCGGCGCGGTACTTGTCCAGGGCGCCAGGGCGCCGCGCGTCGTCAATCGCGAGCAGCTCGGCCAGATGAAGGCGAACGCGGTGATGGTCGACGTCTCGATCGACCAGGGCGGCTGCTTCGAGACCTCGCGGCCGACTACGCACTCGGCGCCGACGTATGAGGTCGACGGCATCAGCCACTACTGCGTCGCGAACTTGCCGGGGGCCGTGCCGATCACCTCGACCTACGCTTTGGCCGGGGCGACCCTGCCCTACCTCTCCCGCCTGGCGGGCAGCGGTGTCGGCGCGGCCCTCGGCGCGGACCCTGGATTCGCCAAGGGCCTGAACGTCGCCGCCGGCAGCGTCACCCACGAATCGGTGGCCGGCGCGCATCAGCTGGACTGGATCCCTCCCGCGGAGGCCCTGAGCGCGCTCGGCGTCGCCGGCTGAGGCGAGGTCAGCGCAGCTCGTCGAGCGAGCTGACCTCGACGTCGAACGCTTCGTCGGCGGAGCGGCGGCGACGGTAGGGGGAGACGGTGACGCGGTGGACCTCGCCGCAGACGCAGGGGACGTTGACCGGCCGCGTGTCGGCGGCGGGGTCGGTGTCGACTTTGAGGCGCCGCAGGACGCCGGCGGATTTGCAGCCGAACGAGATGACCCAGCCGAAGTCCTCGCGTTCGACGGGTTTTTTGGAGCGACGGGGCTGCGGCACCCGTGCATCCTCCCTGTTTCTCGCCCGGCTTGGGATCGCGCGAGCATTTATCCTCGCGCGATCAGCGCCAAGGTCTTAATTCTGGGAGCGGGGTTCGGCGGTCTCGAGCTGTCGACCGTGCTTTCCGAAGCGCTCGGCGACGAGGTCGAGGTGACGCTGATCGACAAGAACGACTCCTTCGTCTTCGGCTTCGCCAAGCTCGACGTGATGTTCGGTAACGCCACGCCGGAGAGCGTGCGGATGCCGTACGCCGAGATCGCCAAGCCGGGGGTGCGGGTGCTGCGCGAGACGGTCACCGCGATCGACCCCGAGGCGCGGCGGGTAACGACCGACGCCGGCGTCCACGAGGCCGACTTCCTCGTCATCGCGCTCGGCGCCGAGTACGACTTCGACGCCACCCCCGGCCTGCTCGAGGCCGGGAACGAGTTCTACTCCGTCGCCGGAGCCGAACGACTGGCCGGGATCATCCCCGGCTTCTCCAGCGGGCACGCGGTGATCGGTGTCTGCGGCGCGCCCTTCAAGTGCCCGCCGGCGCCGAGCGAGTGCGCCCTGCTGCTCGACGAGGCGCTGCAGGCGCGGGGCGTGCGCGAGGCCTGTCAGATCTCCTTCGTGATCCCGTTCGGAACGCCGGTGCCGCCCTCGCCCGAGGCCTCGGCCGCGCTGGAGGCGGAGTTCGCCAAGCGCGACATCGCCCTGGTCGCCGGCCGCCGCGTCGCCGCCCTCGACCCGGAGCGCAAGGTGGTGGTGCTCGACAACGGCACCGAACTGCCCTTCGACCTCTTCCTCGGCGTGCCCAAGCACCATGCCCCCGACGTGGTCCGCGCCGCCGGCATCACCGAGGACGGCTACATCCCGGTGGACGCGGCCACGTTGGAGACCCGCTTCCCCGGCGTCTATGCGGTCGGCGACGTCGCCACCGCGGGCGTGCCGAAGGCCGGCGTCTTCGCCGAGGGCGCGGCCCGCGTCGTCGCCGAGACCCTGATCGCGAAGCTGCGGGGAGGGGAGGGGCCCGGCCCCCATCTCGGGCAGGGCACCTGTTACATCGAGTTCGGCGGCGGTCGGGTCGGCAGCGTCGACATCGACTTCCTCTCCGGGCCTTCGCGCACCGGGGTCTTCCACGAGCCCTCCGCGGCTCTGGTCGCGAAGAAGGAGCACTTCGGTAGCAGTCGCCGTGCCCGCTGGTTCGGTTCCTGAGTTTCTTGCCGCCGGCCGGTTAGCTTCACCCCATGTCCGAAGTCGCGATTCTGCTGCTGGCCGCCTGCGGCACCGCGCTCGCGACCGGGCTCGGCGCGGTCCCGGTCTTCCTGCTCGGGAGTCGGGCGGCGGCGTTGGCACCCACGCTGCTCGGCTTCGCGATCGGGGTGATGGGAGTCGCCGCGGTGTTCGGTCTGTTGATCCCGGCGACCCAGGAAGGCTCGACGGGCGCGGTCCTCATCGGGCTCGCGATCGGGGTCGGCTTCCTCGTCGTGGTCCGTTGGCGCTTCCACCCCGACGCCTCGTTCATGGGCCACAGCGGCCCGGGCACCCGCACCTCAGCGCTCGTCTTCCTCGTCCTCTTCGTCCACAGCCTGCCCGAGGGCCTCGCGGTCGGCACCGCCTTCGCCTCCGACCGGGCGGGCCTGAGCCTGTTCGTGATCCTCGCGATCGCGATTCAGAACATCCCCGAGGGCACCAGCGTCGCGATCCCGATGGAGGAGGCCGGCTTCAGCCGGGGGCGCCAGTTCTGGGCGGCGGTCGCGACCAGCGCCCCGCAGCCGGTCGGCGCCCTCATCGCCTACCTCGCGGTCGAGCAGATCCACGGCCTGCTCCCGTTCTCCTTCGCCTTCGCCGCCGGGGCGATGCTGGCCCTGATCGTGGCCGAGATGCTGCCCAAGGCCTACGCCGGCCGCGAGCGCCTCGGTCCCGGCGCGGGCATCGCCGCCGGCGCCGCCCTGATGCTCGCCCTCGACGCCCTGCTCGGCGTCTGACCTCCTATCGGGGCCTTCTCACGAACCCTCCGGCCGCACCGTTGGTCTATATAGACCACACCGCCTGAAGAGAGGGATCCCGATGAACAGGACGCACACCACGATCGATTCACCCTTGGGGGAGCTGACGCTCGCCGCCGCCGACGGGGTGCTGAGCGGCCTCTACTTCCCGGGCCACTGGTACATGCCCGAGCCGGAGGTCTTCGGGGCTCGGTCCGGGCGCGGGTTCGAGCGGGCCGAAGCGGAACTGGCCGAGTACTTCGCGGGTGAGCGGACCCGCTTCGACCTCGCCACCATGGCGACCGGCAACGAGTTCCAGCGGCAGGTCTGGGACTCGATCAACCGCGTCCCCTACGGGCAGACCACGACCTATGGCGAGATCGCGCGCGAGCTGGGCGACGAGCCGACCCTGGCCCGCAAGGTTGGCGGGGCGGTCGGCCGCAACCCACTCTCGGTGGTCGTCCCCTGCCACCGGGTGGTCGGCAAGGACGGCAAGCTGACCGGTTACGCCGGTGGCCTGGAGCGCAAGCGCTTCCTGCTCGACCTGGAGGCGCCCGTCGCGGGGATTGAGCCCGAGCCACGTCTCTTCTGATCTTTAGCGCTGCTCATCGGCATTTCCTGCAGATGCGACTTAAGAGTGCTTCTGGGTCTATTGGTGGAGCTGGCGATTTCGGTTTTTGAGTACCGACAATCGGTCCGAAGACATTAGAATAATTTCCAGTACCGAAATTGAACTCGTAATTTTTCGGGAGAGGCGGGGGTCTCGTTCGTGAAAAGTAAGGGAGGGTCTGGGGGCCGCGTGCGCTGGGCAGTTTCTTTCGCCCTGCTGCTCTCGGTCTGTGTGTCAGTACCGATCGTCACGGCCTCGACTTCGCCACCGGCCGGCGAGGATTCGTGGTCATCCGCCCCTGACGGTACCCCCATCGGCATCTCCGATGCCCAGGTCGCCCTTGCCGGCGACAGTTCACCGGGCGAAGCGCCCGACTCCATCGACCAGGCGCCTCCGGCCGAGCCCGAAGAGCAGCCTGAAGTGGAAAGCCCGAGAGCCGAAGGCGAAGTCGAAGCGATCACCGAAGCCTCGCAACAGGAAGCCCGCGAAAAGGAAGCGCATGAAAGGACGCTGGCCGAACCGGCATCGGTAGCCGAACGCCACGCATCCGAATACGCCTACGTCGATGTCTCCCCGGTTCAGGCGGAAAGCCTGCTCCACGAACGCTTCTCCGCCCAGCTGAAGGCGATCGACTCCGACCCGTCGCGAGTCCTCTCTGAAGTGGGATTGGTTCGCGTCGACTCACCGACGGAAGCCCTCATAACGCTGGAAGGCGAGAAGGCCCTGCTCGAATCGGACTTCCCGGTTCAGGCTCCGGGGGAGGATGGCGAGCTGCACAAAGTCGACCTCGACCTGGTGGAGACCGAGACGGGTTATGCGCCGAAGAATCCCCTGGTCGATCTTGCCCTGCCGGGCAACGCCGCCGAACCGATCGCCATCGGTGACCAGGGGTTGGCGATGTCGCTTCAGGGCGGTAGCGCAGAGAGCACCGCCCAGCGCTTCGGCTCCGGGGATCTGTTCCTGTCCGAAGTCTCGGAGGACACGGGCATGTTGCTGTCGCCGATCACCGGCGGCCTCGACATCTCGAACCTGCTGCTCTCCCGCAGGAGCCCCGAGGAGTTCGTCTACGCGCTCACCCTTCCCGAGGGCGCCGAACTTCGCGCCGACGGTGCGGGCGGCGCCCAGGTGGTCGGAGCCAAGGAGCAGCCGATCGCCACCATCCGGGCTCCGCAGGCAGTCGACGCGCAGGGGTCGAGTGTCCCGGTCACGCTCGCGGTCAAGGGGAACGCGCTGGTGGTCGAGGCGCCGCACCGCTCGATGGACATCGCCTACCCCGTGCTCGTCGACCCGGAGATCGTCGAAAACTGGCAGTGGTGGCCCGACGCCAGCAAACTCAACTATTGGACCTGGGCCACCGCCGGGGCGGGGGGTTCTCCGAACGACTACCTCGGACAGCGCTCGCCGATCGTTACCAACTTCGGCCCGGGCCTCTACGTCCGCTCTCGCTCCAACGTCACCTATCCGGGCGGGAGCTTCGGCCGCTGGTGGTTCACCCCCCAAGGCTCGACCACCTATATGCGCCAGGTGGTTCTCGGACCTTTCAGCTATGACGCCCATGGCTGCACCGCGAACGAGCCGCACCCCTACATCGGCGTCTGGAACGACTACAGCGGCTGGAAAGTGCTCGGCAACGCTTATCCCACCGGGTGGAGCACCTGGATCCACACCGGCGAAGGGGATCTCGGGGCAGGAACCCGGACCGCCTTCCTCGGCATCGAGGCGGCGGCGACGGCGAACATCAAATGCGGGCACGACGCCGCTCTCGGCGGTGTCTTCCTGGCCCTCAGCGATCCCGAGAATCCGTTCGTCTGGCCGCCGAGCGGCTACCCGACCGGCTGGATCAAGGACAACTCCTCCTTCACGCTCAACGTGCCGGTCTACGACCCGGGCCTCGGCGTCAAGTCGACGACTGTCTCGCCCAAAGACTCGCCGCCTCTCGCGACCAAAACGCTCGGCTGCAGCGGCCACTACGACAGCCAGTGCCCGGCGAATCACACCTTCCAGTTCGCGGTCAGCGCCGACAGCTTCGACCAGGGCGAAAAGGAAGTCCGCGTCAGCGCCACGGATGCGATGGTCAAGAGCTCCGATACCCAGAGCTTCATGATGAAGGTCGACCGCACGCCGCCCGAGGTCACCCTCGACAATCAGCTCGCAATCGCGACCGGCGAGCAGGGAGACGAGGAGGAGGACCTGGAAGCCGGCGAGCCGGAATTCGACGCTCTCTCCCTGTCCGTCTACAACCTCACGATTGAAGCGACCGACGGCAAAAACGACAACGCCGCCACGCGGCGCTCAGGCGTCAAAAGCATCGAAGTCTTTCTCGACAACAAAGGCGCCCCGGAGAAAACCTGGACCCAGTCGGCCTGCAGCAACAGCTGCGGCATGAACCAGACCTACACCCTCAAAACCAACGAACTGACCGCCCTCACCCATCACACGCTGCGGGTCGTCGTCAGAGACCATGCCGGCAACACCCCGCGCGAACGGGAGGTCGAGTTCGAATACGTCCCCGCGACCGGGATGAAGGAAGAGTACGTCCTACACCGCTTCCCGCTGCCGAACGGGCAGGGGGACGAAGACTCAGAAGAAAACCCGATCCGCCCCGAACTGGCGGTGAATGTGATGAACGGCAACCTCGTCTACCGCCAGCTCGACGTCGAGGTCCCCGGCCCCGCGGCCGATCTCGAGGTAGAGCGCTACTACAACTCACTCCTGCCCGATTCGCAGGACACCGAGTGGGGCGACGGTTGGACGCTGGCCCAGACGCCGACGCTCGAGGCCGACGAACCGGGAGAGCCGGGCCCGATCACCGATGCGACGATCGTGCAGGACAGCGGCGCGGTGGAAAGCTCGATCGATATGCCGACGGAAGTCGGAGAGGAGCACTTCGACGAGAACCTCCAGGCAGTCGTGACCAGGGAAGCGACGGGCTATGAGATCACCGACGAAAGCGGCAGAGGTGAAGGAACGCTGATCTTCAACGAAGCCGGCGAGGCGACCGAACTGGAGGCAGGCGAGTACGCCGGCGTCGAGTACGGCTATGACGGCGGCGAGCTTTCCGAGATCGCGGTCGACGATCCCGCCAGCGCCGGGGGCACCCCCGAGGAAGCCGTCGAACGCGAAGCGATCGAAGACATCACCCCCGCGTTCAAGTCCGCCACCGGCACCCAGGGCAGCGCCGACGGTCAGTTCAAAGTGGCAACCGACGTCGCGATCGACCCCACCGACGGCACCCACTGGGTCGTTGACGACGAGAACGACCGCATCCAGCACTTCACCGCCTCCGGTGAGTACCTGGGCAAGTTCTCAAGCTGCTACGACCCTGCCTCGGTCCTGCTCGACTCCCAGGGCGACATCTATGTCGCCTGCAACGGGGGTCTGAAGAAATACAACGACGCCGGGGCGCTGCTGGAGACGATCGCCACCCGCGGGGAGGGCGAAGCCCAGGTCCGCTTCGTCACCGACATGGCGCTCGACTCCGAGGAGGAGCTGTGGGTCGCCTCCCAGGAAGGCGGCGAGGTCAAGCACTTCGACTCAGACGGCGACTTCGTCGACTCCTTCTCCACCGGCTCGGCCCTCGAGCGTCCCTGGGGCATCGCCGTCTCGGGATCGGGCGAGATCTACGTCACCCAGCCCTATCACCGCCACCGCGTCGCGGTCTTCGACCCGGAGGGCGAGCTGCTGCGCACCTTCGGCTCGCAGGGATCGGGCGAGGGCCAGTTCGAGTTCCCCTCCGACGTGGAGATCGAGCACGGCGACGTCTGGGTCGCCGACGCCCGCAACGACCGCGTCCAGGTCTTCAACGAAGCGGGCGAATACGTGACCGAGTTCGGCTCCCCCGGCACCGGTCCCGGCCAGCTCGACAGCGACTGGTGGCTGCGGCTCGACGTCGACGCCAAGGGCAACGTCCTCCTCACCGACCAGGCCAATCACCGGGTGCAGCGCTGGCGAGCGGCCGGGCGCCTGTTCGTCGACTACGGCACCAGGCTGCAGGACGACCCCAGCCTCGAGGTGGAGACCGAAGGCGGTCTCGTCGAGAGCGTCGAAGGCGAGGAGGCGGGTGAGATCGCCTACGAGCACGACGACGGGCTGCTGACCGCGGTCGACGGGCCCGAAGGGGAGACCACCTATGAGTACGACGGAACCGACCGCATGACGCGAGTCGAGCTGCCGAACGGCACCTGGGCGGAGATCAAATACTGGGAAACCGACGGACGGGTCAAATCGGTCACCGTCGATCCGGCAGGGGTCGAGCCTGCAAGGACGACCAGCTTCACCTACACCGACAAACCGCGTGAAACCGTCGTGCTCCTGCCCACGGCGCCCGCGGTCACCTACATGATCGGCGAAGACGGCTCGGTCTTGAAATGGCAGAACGCCCTCAAACCACCGGAGTTCGAACTCATCTCCGGCAGCCTCTACGACGTCGAAGCCAAAGAAACCACGACGCCGATCAATGGGGGCGACTACAACCTCAAAGTAAATGCCTACTCGGAGGAGGGAATCGCCTCGATCCAGATCTACGCCGACGGCAACCAGCTGGTGTCCGAGAAGACCTGCCCGCAGATCGAGACGGAACCCACGAAATGTAAAAAACTTCCGGACGAGTGGGTGACTAACACCGGGGACCTTTCACCCGGCATCCTCAACCTCGAAATGGTCATCGAAGACGGTATCGAGCAGGTGTCGAGCAAGCGCTTCTGGGTCAACATCCCCTACACGCCGCCGCCACCGCCCGGCCAGCCGTTAACGCCCAAATTCGCCGACGTCCTGAAGTTTCGCGAAGAGCACGGCCTCGATCTCGATCTCGATCCGATTCAGGACGAGTTCGAGCTCAACGACCGGGTGTATGACTCGATCAACGACTGGATTCAGGGCAACCCGGTCGCCGAGGCATCGATGGCTAGGTGGGGGGCTCCGCTCCGCTCGCCGGAAGTTGCGGAGCTTGAATGGCGAGTTGCGTACTGGAGGCAAGCATCGGAAGTGATTCCGGGGTGGGCCAGTGCAAATTCGCCGAGCACCTTTGCGGGCTTCTATCTCGACGAACGGGCAGGAGGCAAGATTGTCGCCGGCTTTACGGGTGAACAGGCCGCCGCATCCCTCGCCGCTCTTGAGCAGACGGCCGGCTTGATGGCGGGGCCGGACCGGATCATCGCGATGTCGCCCCCGCCGGTACATACGCTCTCTTACCTTGAAACCCTGCGGCAACAGGTGGCAGATGCCGCCGTCAACTATCCATCAGGACTTATCACCAACTCTCGCGTCGACGTATCGACCAACTCGATCAAGGTAGGCGCCTCCAATGTCGTTCAGGCTCAGAACCTCTTGGTCAGCAGCTTCGGCCAACAGGCTCCGATCACTGTCTCCTACCAGCCCCGCCTGCGTGAGCTGAAGGTCGGGCGTGAAAGGATCGGCGGGATGGTGCGCGCCGGAGATGAAATCATTCATCGCTATGCGGAAAGCTCGGAAGGTGGACCCTGTACCGCCAGCTTTGGAGCTTTTGAAAAAGGCAAGAAGCCGGGCAACGGCGAGCCGATCCTCCGTCTCTTTGCGTTGAGCGCAGGCCATTGTGCAGAAAAGGGCGTCGTGGTGAAGCGAAAGAGCGGCCCGGAACCAACTGCAGAGAGGCAGGTGATCGGGGAAGTGGCAAGATCCGGATACGAAGGGCCGCTGCTAGATCCTGCGATCGACGTCGATGCAAACGCGATCAAACTGGACAGCCCGAACTTTGTCCCGAGGCAGATATTCCAAGCCGAAGGTATGCCCCTGATCGACGTTACTTCCGTCTGGACTCCTACTGTTGGAACTAATCTCTGTTTCTCGGGTCGTACGAGCAAGAATCTCATCCGATGTGGGCCTGTGCTGGGTCCCCCTAAAGTGGAATCATGGGCTGATGGTTCAACCTTGCTCGAAATGTGTTTCGAAGAATATATTTGGGGTGGAGACAGCGGAAGCCCTGTATGGGTCGAAGGAACGGGCGTCGCCGTGGGGATAGCAATCTCTGGTTGGGGGGGTCCAGACGAACCAGGATTGGACGCTAAAGAAAAAGAAGAAGAAGCAGATTCACCACCGGAAACGTGTGCCAGCTTACTGCTGCCATATCCGAACCGACCTCCAGAAGGAAGCGTCTTTGGGAATCCCGATATGGCGCCGCTACACTTGGTAACGCGATTTAATGCGACTTCCTGATAGAAGACCTCGGAGGCGTCGAATGAAACGAATGTTTGCACTATGGAGTGTCTTCGTGGTGGCAGTCGCTGCACCTATGGTCGTTATTCCGTTCGGGGGGTGGGCCGGCGCGACGCCGAGTAAGGAAAATGCACCCGACAGCGGTGAAAGGGATTTCTGCGGTCCGCGTGTAGCCCGTGACTTTCTCCGACCCCTAGCGAAGATGGCCCCGATCCATCACCTGCCTAGCACGGGCAAGCTACCCTTCGCGCCCAAGGGGCTATCGCTTGAAGCGAGAGGAGGACGGCTCGTGGTCGGCGGCGGCTCGGTCGGATTCGGCATCCGGGATGAAGCGATTGAACAGGTCCGTCGACTTAATTGGGATATCTCGGTTCGACTCTTCAAGGTCAACGCCAAGGGCATAGTGGTGGATGAGCTTGGGTCCATGCAACGGAGCATTGGAACGATCCAAGGCAACAGAATTGAAGATCTTCTGTTCCAGGTCTCGCCGGAGCCTGCTTACTACCGTGTTGACATCAGCTTTCAGCACAGCGGAAGCGATCACGTCCTAGGGAAGTTCAGTAACTACGTTCGCGTAATGCGCCCTTGGTTCGACGCGAGGCTGCTGATGCTTGGATCGGTGGCACGACAAGGAGAACTGCTTTCAGCGCGACTGGCCAATTTCGGCACGGAATCGATCGCATCGCTCTCTCATGACTGGAGATTCGCGGTGGAATATTTCGACGGTCAGAATTGGGTCATCGCTCCTAGCAATCCGCCGCCGGAAAAGCACAAGGCGATCGGCTCGAGGCTCGGACCGGGGAGGATGGATCAGTGCGTCCACCTTCGTGTTTCGGCCGACGAAGCACCCGGTCTTTACCGCCTTGTGATGGTCGTAGACCGAAGCTTGAAGAGCGGCGAGAATCGGACGATCCAGTTGGCGACTGAGTTTGAAGTTTCGGGCCGCAGCTTGAAGTAGCCATCCCTGTCGAATCGGCCGCACGATTGGGGAGACGAGATGAGCACAACGGCTCCGCAGAAATGCCTCAAGCGCCATAAGCACAGGCGAACGCGAGCCGGCGCCATGTCGACGCCACTTCCAGTACGTCTGCCTAAGGCGCAGCAGCAGAGTCAGCTGACCTGGCCGCCGCTCGACCAGCTCGGCGCCCCCGTCGTTCCCCGGCACCGCCCTGACTGCTTGAGCGGGCTGGCTACGAGCGTTCCGGCTCCCCCTTTGCCGCTGCTCGTTAGTACAAGGACCGAGTCTTCTAGAGCCCCGGTCCTTGCTTTGCTTGGAGCCGTGTTATGACACTCGACTGGCGACACCCGCCTGGTCGTGCTCGGCTGCAGAATTCACGGAAGCGGGGGGGCAATTGTGATGCAGATGCTTCTCGGGGCCGCCCCCAGTGGGGGATCCGACCAATACCGCCCACTCGCCGTCGGAGGCCATAACTGCTTGGGGCCACCGGTCGGGTTTATCGATCTTTTTGCGGGGTAGCCCGGTGTCATGCCATTAGCACTGCTACTCATCGTTATCGGGATCATCCTGGCGGTACTGGTCAACTACGCGCTGGGGATCATCTGCATCGTTATCGGATTGGTGCTGCTGCTTCTGCCGTGGTTTCGCGGCAGGGGAACCTCGCGGGTCTAGGGCCGCTGCGGCGGCCCTTCCCCGCTTAACCACCATCCCGCCACGGCGGGCTCGGCCTCGTCCTATTGCAGGGCGAAGACGACGTGGACCGTTGCGGTCACCGTCGAGCTGCCGGGCTTCGTCGGCGGCGGGGCGGTGGTGCAGCGTGCCTTGCCCCGCTTGACGGCGACCGGGCCGGATCCAGGGCTCGCCGGGCTGGAAGTGACGCAGTCGGACGCCGACTTGGGTGCCGCCGTCTCGAACACCGGGGTCAGTTCAGGCCCTTCGCCTTCGTCGATCGTCAGCGCCGGGCCCAGCATCCCTCCGGCCCGGGTGGCGAGAGCGGTCGCCCGCAGCTTCGCCTTGTCGAAGGCGGCGGCGAGTGCGGCCGCGAAGGCCGCTTCGGTGTCGCCGACGAAGAAGTCGGGACCTCTGACCCCGGTCGCACCGGCGGCGATCGCCGCGCTGACGAGCGCGCCGGCTTTGTCGGGCTGATGCAGGGTGACGCTGACGCCCTCGGAGGCGCGGTAGACGGGGCGCTCGCCGCGGAACGACTTGCGGACCGAGATGCGGCCGGTGGTGATGTCGCCCGCCCCGACCCCCGGCGTCCCCTGTGCCGCCGCGATCACTCCGCGCATGCCCGCGGCGACCGCCCGCAGCGCCGCGCCGCGGCTGCGCCGTTCGCGGCTGACCGAGAAGCCGAGGCCGGCGCTGTCGTTCGGCACCTTCAGGGTGGCGTCGGCGGTGACCGAGACCGTGCGTTCGATCGCCGCGCCGGCGCTTGCCGGCGCGAGCAGGGCCAGCGCCAGCAGGGCGGCCAAGATCGTGGTTCGGGTGGGTGAAGTCATCGTGCCTCCCAGGCTTTAACCGGCAGCGGGACGAAAGGTGCGGCGCCGGTATCCGCAGGCTACCCGCGTCCTCCCGCGTCAACCAAACTCCTGCCAGGCCAGCACCGCCGCCACGACCAACCCGGCCAGGGCGATCGCAATCCGCAGGGCGTCGCCGGAGATGCGCCGTGCCAGCTTCGCGCCGAGCCGGCCGCCGACCAACGAGGAGACCATCAGGCAGACCGCGAAGCGCCAGTCGACCGCGGCGAGGAAGGCGTAGGCGACCGCGGCCAGCAGGTTGGCGATGCCGGCAAGGAGGATCTTCAGCCCGTTCAGGTGCTGCATCGAGTCGGCGACGAAGAGGCCGAGCAGGGCGAGCAGGAGGATGCCGACGGCGGAGCCGAAGTAGGCGGCGTAGGCACCGGAGAAGAGCAGGCCGGCGGTGAGCAGCGGCGAGTGCTCGTCGCCGGCCTGGGACATGCGCGCGGTCAGCCGCGGCTGCAGGAGCAGCAGCAGGCAGGAGCCGGCGACGAGGCCGGGGACGATCGCCTCGAAGGTGTTGTCGGAGGTGGCGAGCAGCAGCGCCGTTCCGGCGACGGCGCCGAACAGGGTCGGCAGCGCCAGCCGCACCACCCGTGCCCGTTGTTCGCCGAGCAGGTCCGCGTACCCGATCGCGCCGCCCGCGGCACCGGGGACGAGACCGACGGTGCTGGTCACGTTGGCGGAGAGCGGTGGCACTCCCAACGCGAGAAGGGTCGGGAAGGTGATCAGCGAGCCGGCCCCCGCCAGCGAGTTGGACGCTCCCGCCGCGGCCCCGGCGGCTGCCAGGGCGAGCAGCTCTAGTAAGGGGCTCAGCTAGCTCTCGCCTGAAGTTCCGGCGTGGGGGTGCCGCCGCGCGTGTGCTCGCCCTTGGTAACGACGTCGAAGAAGACGTCGTTGCGGCCGCGGCGCATCTGGCGCGGGAAGGCGGGGCGGGCGCGGCGGTGAGTGGCGGTGATCGCGCGGAAGGCGGTCTCGTGGGCGCCGCTCCAGTCGATCCCGAAGATCTCCCGCACCCGCGGCGGCAGCGTTCCCTTGATGATCAGGTTTTGGACCGCGAGGTTGCCGCGCGCCGCTGTCGGCACCGGCTGTTTGAAGGCGACCAGCGGCGCCATCTCCAGCGCGTGCGGGGTCGCGTGCAGATTGGGGGAGGCGATGCGCCCGTCGAACCAGGCGCGGAACTCGGGGTAGCTGGCGGGGACGTCGGCGCGGGGCAGGCCGAAGAGCTCGCCGAAGCGGATGTAGTCCTGCCAGAGCGCCTCCTGCTCGGTCGCGCTCAGTGGCCGTGCCATCGCTTCGTACATCGCCCGGCCGGAGTCGGCGATCACCGCCAGCGTCCACAGCATCAGCTCCGGGTCGAAGGCGGAGTAGGTGGCGCCGGCCGGGTGGACGCCGGCCGCCTCGGGCAGCTCGCCCTTGACCGTCTCGTGCAGGCGGTGCACCGCGGCAAGCGCTTTGTCGGCATCGGCGCGGGTGCCGAGGAAGACGGTCTCCTGGATCTTGGCGGTGCGGGCGAGGCGGGTGAACGGCCACCCGCCCGACTTCGTGCTGACCATCGTGCCGGTGTAGGTGAGCGGCTCCAGCGCCCCGATCAGCAGCGCCCGCTGACCGTAGAGGAGCCCGACCGAGCGCTCGCCGTGGACGCGGCGGGCCATCGAACGGCCGGGTGGGAAGTAATAGGTATCGCTGGTCATCCTGGCTGCCTGGCCAGGAATGCTACTCGGGTTTGTCCCGTTTGCGTGCCATTGCCACCAGAGCCGCACCGGAGCCGCGCGACTCGACCAGCTCCCGCAGCTCGTGCGCGTCGAAGATCTCGTCCAGTTCCTCGCGGGTCAGGGTCTCGCGCTCGAGCGCCTTGGCGGCGAGGTCGTCGAGACACTCGCGGTTGGCGGCGAGCAGTGCCCGCGCCCGCCGGTAGGCATCGCGGGCCAGCGTCATCGCGGCGATGTCGACGTCGCGGCGGGTGCTGTCGGAGACGGCGTAGTCGCTGGTAGGCATCGCGATCGGCGGCGGCCCGTGCGCGTCCAGGGCCACGCCCATCCCGAATTCCCCGACCATCTGCTTGCAGACCATCTGCACCCGGGCGAGGTCGTCGACGGCGCCGGAGTAGGACTCGCCCAGCACCTCCTCCTCGGCGGCGCGGCCCCCGAGCAGCGTCACCACCTCGTCGAGCAGCTCGTCGCGGGACTTCAGGTAGCTGTCCTCCTGCGGCGAGTGGCCGACGAAGCCGAGCGCCGGGCCGCGGGGGACGATGCTGAGGATCTCCGGCGGGTCGAGGCCGAGCAGCCGCCGGCAGAGCGCGTGGCCGGCCTCGTGGTAGGCGACGATGCGGCGCTCCTTGGCGCTGAGCCGGCGCGCCTGCTGGGAGCCGACCGACTGGCGCAGCAGCGCCTCGTCGAGGTCCTCGCGGCCGGTCTCGCTGCGCCCGGCGCGGCCAGCGATGATCGCCGCCTCGTTGAGTGAGTTGGCGAGCTGGGCGCCGGTCATTCCGGTCGTCTTGCGGGCAACGTCGGTGAGGTCGAGGTCGGCGGCCAGCGGCTTGCCCTTGGCGTGGCTGCGGAGGATCGCCTCGCGGCCGTCGCGGTCGGGCGGGGAGACCAGCACCTGGCGGTCGAAGCGGCCTGGGCGCAGCAGCGCCTTGTCGAGCTTGTCGACGTAGTTGGAGGCGGCGATCACGATCACCGTGCCGGGGTCCTTCTCGAAACCGTCGAGCTCGACCAGTAGCTGGTTCAGCGCCTGCTCGCGCTCGCTGGAGCCACCGTCGCCACCGCCGCTGCTGCGGGCGCCGCCGACGGCGTCGAGCTCGTCGATGAAGATCACCGCGCGCCCCGACTTGCGCGCTTCCTTGAAGAGGCGGCGGATCCGCGCGGCGCCACGGCCGACGAACATCTCCACGAAGCTGGAGCCGGAGGAGGCGTAGAAGTCGACCCCGGCCTGGGCGGCGACGGCCCGCGCCAGCATCGTCTTGCCGGTGCCGGGAGGGCCGAAGAGCAGGACGCCGCGGGGCGGTTTGGCGCCGAGGGCGGCGAAGCGATCCGGTTCGCGCAGCCACTCGGCCACGTCCATCAGCTCGTCTTTGGCCGCGTCGACGCCCTGGACTTCGTCCCAGAGCACCGGGGCCGTCTTGCTCGCCTTGACCGTTTCCGGCTTCGTCGTCCCGACCGTGCTCCTCATCAGTTTGAGGAAGACGAGCAGCAGGCAGAACATGAAGAAGACCCCGAAGACGGGGTACCAGTCGAAGAAGAATTCCTGTATTTCGGTGGCGAGCATCAGAGTGAGTGTGCGGGGCAGGCCTGCCGAATTCAAATCGACATCTGTCCAAGAACCTTGCCTTTTGGAGCCGATCGCCCAGACCGGGCCATCGGGGTTCCGGTTCTGCTCCTAGGATCGGAGCCATGAACGGGCCAAGAGCGGCAAGCGCGCCGGAGCTGAAGGCGCAGATCGAGGCGGAACGGGCCGGGCGCCCCTTTCTCGTCTTCCGCGACGGTGAGGACGAGCAGCGGATCGTCACGGTCGCCGAGGGGGTGGTGGAGCTGTGGGTCGGTCGCGGCGAGGCGGCCGCCGTGCGGCTCGGCTGGGACGAGGAGGTCTCGGGGCTGCACGCCCAGATCGCCGTGGTCGGCGGCGAGTGCACGCTGGTCGACGACGGCCTCTCCCGCAACGGCTCCTTCGTCAACGAGCAACGCGTCCACGGTCGCCGCCACCTGCGCGACGGCGACGCGATCCGCTTCGGGCAGACCACGGTCGTCTACCGCCGCCCCGGCGACACCGCCCCCGAAAGGACCGCGATCGCCACCGAGATCCCCGCCGGCGCCACCGTCTCCCCGGCCCAGCGCAAGGTTCTCATCGCCCTTTGCCGTCCTTATAAGGACGGCGGCAGCTTCGCGACGCCGGCGACGAACCAGGAGATCGGCGCCGAGCTGCACCTCAGCGTCGACGCGGTCAAGACCCACAT
>Ga0190264_10000009_pt1 | contig 29594 bp, 23 predicted proteins | sample Popmic112T_FD_136651 | JGI IMG/M metagenome (GOLD analysis project Ga0190264, IMG submission 136651) | Populus adjacent soil microbial communities from riparian zone of Indian Creek, Utah, USA - 112 T | ecosystem: Environmental > Terrestrial > Soil > Riparian zone | place: USA: Utah | collected... | reverse complement strand
GGCCGTAGCGGCCCGAAGCGGTCCTGGTCGCGCCGTTGACGGTGCCGGTGTTGGCGGCGGGCGAGGCGTCGGTGACACCCGCCCCGGTGGTCTCGTCGAAGCCGTAGGCGGCGACGAGGCCGGCGGGGGCGGTCTGCTGCTGGTACGTCGCGGTGTAGGTCGTCGGCGTGGCCGGGGCGGTGATCTCGTGGCTGCGCGCGCCGCCGTCAGACCAGGAGGAAAAGCCCTGCCAGGTCTGCCCCAGGCCCTGCGGGGTCGGTGCCGCGAGCGAGTTGCGGGAGCCGACGATCACGGTCCTGGTGAACGGCGTCACCGCGCTGTCCGAACCCACCGCGAGCGTCAGCCCCGACGGTTCGGTGCGGAAGGTGAGGTCGACCGTGCGCGGGTCGATTCGCAGCGTCTCGGTGTCGCTGAGGCCGCCGCTGTCGGTCACCGTGAGGCGCAGTTCGAGGTGCGAGGGGTAATCGTGGTCGGGGGCCGTGAAGGTCCCCCCGGCGACGCCCGGATAGGTCTGCAGCGGGTGCGAGTGGCAGTTGTCGAGGGTGACGCAGTGGCGCAGGATCAAGGCCCAGGACATAGCGCCCGCGCCCAGCGTCCCGTCATCGGGGTCGGTGCCCCCGCCGGAGAACGAGACCGTGTCCCCGACCGCCCATTTGAGCGCCGCCGTCGGGCTGTCGATGCGCGCGTCGGGAGCGTTGTTGCCGGCCCCGATCGTGAGCGAGTCGGTGGCGGTGAGGCCGCCCTCGTCGGTCACCCGCAGGCGCACCGTGATCGTCGCGGCGCTGGTGTACAGCCGGGTCGGTTTGACCGCGTTGGAGTCGTCGTACTGACCGTCACCGTCGAGGTCCCAGGCGTAGCTGAGCTCGTCGCCAGGGTCGGGGTCGAAGGAGCCGCCGGCGTCGAAGCTGACGTCGAGCGGCAGCGGCCCGGAGCTCGGATCGGCGGTTGCCACCGCGGTCGGGGGGCTGTTCCCGTCGTCGTAGATGACGCGCCGCACCGAGCCCCCGAAGTCGACCAGGAAGAGATCTCCCCCGGGCCCGATCTTCAGGTTCACCGGGTCCTGATCACGCAGGAAACCGGTAATCGTCTCGGGGGCGGGCAGGCCCCCCTCTTCGAACATCACCCAGGTGCAGCGCTTCGAGTAGTCGGCGAAGAAGAGGGCGCCCTCGTAGGCGGCCGGATAGTCGCCTCCCCCGTAGAAGGCGAGACCGGAGATCGAGGCGCCGCCGAGATCGCAGTTCCCCCCCGGGACAATCGGGTCGGTGTGGTGGTATGCGAGCAGCGGCGCGCTGACCGTGCCGGGATTGTCGTAAAGCTGGTCGCAAAGCGTCAGGCCCGCGTTCTGGTACCCGGCCTGTTTGCCGTTGCCCTCGTAACAGGGCCAGCCGAAGTTGTCGACGGTTGCGTCGACGGGCTGCGGGATCCGGTCGATCTCCTCCCAGAATTCCCAGCCGACGTCGCCGACGTAGATTTCCGAGGTACCGGGCCGGAAGGTGAAGCGGAACGGGTTGCGCATCCCGTTGGCGACGATCCGGCGGGCGTTCGCGTCGGAGCTGCCGGCCAGCGGGTTGCCGGGTGCGCCGGCCCCGGTATCGGGGTCGATCCGGATCAGGCTGCCGTCGAGCGAGGTCGGGTCGGCCGGGGTCAGCAGGTCCTGCGAGCGCAGCGCCCCGCCCTGGGCGTTCGGGGGCGTCTGTTTGCCGCCGGCCGCGACCGGCGGGTCGCCGCACGGGTTGGTCGGATTCCCATCCTGTCCGTAGTCGGTGAAGGTGAAGCTGGCGCCGTCGCCACCGGAGGCGTAGAGCATGCCGTCAGGCCCGAACACCAGGCCACCGGCGGAGTGGCTCGGGTACTGCTGGCACCAGTCGTTGACCAGCACCTGCTCGCCGGTCATGGTGCCGCCCGCGCCGAGCGTCAGTTTCGAGAGCCGGGTGCTGGCGATGCAGCCGTTGTCGGTGGGGTCAGGCGGCGACGGGCAGGGGTCCGAGGTGGCACCCGGCTGTCCCCAGCGTGGCGCCGTGCCGCCGATCGCCGCGTCGTAGGTGTAGAGCGCGTAGAGGTAGGGGCGGGTCGGGAACTGCGGGTCGAGCGCGATGCTGAGCAGGCCGCGGTCCCAGAAGTTGTAGACCTGGGTGCGCAGGTCGGCCGTGACCGTGGGCGTGGTCGCGTTGAGATTGGCGAAGGCTTTGATCAGCCCGCTTTTCTCGGCGACGAAGACGCGGCCGTCGGGCGCGAATGAGAGGTCGGTCGGTTCGGTCAAGCCGTCGAAGACGACCGTTTCGTCGAACCCGGGCTTGATCGCGGAACCGTGTGCGACCGGGCTCCAGGCAGCAAAGGCGCAAAGGATCAGCGCGCAGGAAAGACTCAGACACCGGACCACAGGTGAACGCAAGATGCTCCTTTGCCGTCGACGTGGACCGCCTTCTTTAGCACCGGGGTTTCCCCCGGTCCAGCGATTTCGTTCTTACTTCGTACTCGCCGTGCAACCCGTACCGGACCGCGCCCAGCGCAGCTTCGGCGAGCCCGGCCTGACGCAGCCCCGCCGCTGCGAATACGCTGCACGCCCCCTCTCGTAGATGACCCCCAAACTCCCCCACCGCAGGCCGAGGAAACCCGCCAAGAAGCGGATGCTGATCATCGTCAACCCGGTGGCGACGACGGTCTCCGACCGACTGCGCAACCTCGTCGTCTATGCCCTGCAGGGGCGCTACGAGGTCGAGGCGGTCTCGACCGAGGCGCAGAACCACGCGACCGAGATCGGGCGCGAGGTGGCCGACCATGGCTACGACATCGTCGTCGCCTTCGGCGGCGACGGGACGCTGAACGAGGTCGCCAACGGGTTGGCCGGGACCGATGTGCCGGTCTCGGTGCTGCCGGGCGGCTCGACCAACGTCGTCTGCCGCACGCTCGGCATGCCCAACGACGTCGTCGACGCGACCGAGCACCTGCTGACCCTGGCCGACAACTGGGCGCCGCGCAAGATCGACCTCGGCAAGGTCGACGACCGCCACTTCGTCTTCGCCTGCGGCGTCGGCATCGACGCCACCGTGGTCGAGCGGGTCGACGCCCACCCGCGGATGAAGTCGCGCATGGGGCCCTACTACTACAGCTGGTGCGGGGTCTCGGCCTTCTATCGCAAGTACCTCCACAACCCGGTCCGGGTGCGCTTCGACAGCGGCGGCGAGTCGGCCGAGGGGGTAACCGCGATCGTCCAGAACTCCGACCCCTTCACCTACTTCGCCAGCAGGCCGATCCGGGTCTGCGAGAACATCGGGTTCGACGACGGCACGCTCGGGGTAGGCGTCCTCAAGCGTGCCACCCAGCGCGACATGCCGAGCCTGATCTCCCGCCTCTTCAGCGAGACCAAGCCGGCCGCGCGCCACCGCCAGGTGGAGCACTTCGAAGACGTCATCGCGGGCAGCGTCAGCACGATCTCCGAGGACAAGGAGGGCAACCCGCGGCCGTTTCCGCTGCAGGTCGACGGCGACTACATCGGCAACCGCACCCACGTCGAGCTGCGCGTCGACCCCGGCGCCCTGACGATCGTCGCCTGAGCCCAGGCGGTCCGGTCGCTCAGCCGCGTGGGCGAGCGGGATTGCCGACGACGACGGCGCCCGGCGCCACGTCCCTGGTGACAACGGCCCCGGCGCCGACCATCGCCCCCTGCCCGATCCGCACGCCGCCGAGGATCGTCGCCCCGGAGCCGATCGAGGCACCGTCCTCGACAGTCGTCGTCAACAGCTCCCAGTCGTCCTCGGTCTGCAGCTCGCCGTCGGTGGCGGTCGCCCGGGGGAGCTTGTCGTTGACGAAGGTGACGCCGTGGCCGACGAAGACCCCGTCGCCGATCCGGACCCCGTCACAGACGAAGGTGTGGCTCTGGATCTTGCAGGCCGACCCGATTTCGGCTCCCCGCTGGATCTCGACATAGGTACCGACCTTCGTCCCCGCCCCGATCCGACAGCCGTAGAGGTTCGTAAACGAGTAGACAACCGCTCCCGGCCCGAACTCGACATCCTCGATCAGACGGAACGGGGCGTCATTGGCGGGCGCTCCCGTCACTGCCGGGGGGGGGCGCCGCGGTTGGGGATTGCCACTCATGGGGTATCAACGCGCCGTCGCCGCACAGCTTTCGCCGTCGGGCGGGGCACAGGCGCGCAAGCTGGCGGCCCCCGCAACCGTTCCTAGGGGGATGGACATGAATTCAGCGACGCAACATGCTCCCGAACGGGGCAGCCGGCAGACCCGTGCCTTCGTGCTCGTCGACGACGACGGCCTCCGCGCCCGGCTTGGCGACGCCCTGCGCGAGGAGTACATCGAGGTCGCCGAGCTGGTGGCCGACCCGGAAGCGCTTGCCGAGCGCCGGCTGGGGGAAGAGTCGGTCCTGGTCGCCGCCTGTGATCTGGACGCGCCGCGTGAGGTGACCGCCCTGCGGCGCCTGCGCCGGGTCGCCCCCGAAGTCGGCATCGTCGTCGTCTCGCCCCGCACGACCGGCACCGCGACGCGACGCGCGATCGACGCGGGCGCCGACGGCATTGTCTTCGAAGCGGAGATCGAGAGGACCGTCGCCGTCGCCGTACGCGGCGTCGCCGTCGGCCACTCCGTCGTCCCCCGCTCGGTCCGCGCCGGACTCGGGCGGCCGACCCTCTCGCACCGCGAGAGCGAGGTCCTCGCCCTGCTCCGCAAGGGACTCACGAACGCCGAGATCGCCGAGCATCTGTTCCTCGCCGAGAGCACGATCAAGAGTCACATCGCCTCGATCTTCCACAAGCTCGGCGTCCACTCGCGTAAGGAGGTCGCCGCCGCGCTCGCCGACATCGATGGCGCGCCGGCACCGTGGGCCGAAGCGCCGGAAAGCCCCGTGGTCGCGTGAGCGCAGCCCAGGCCGCCAGTGCCGACGCCGAGCGCGTCGAGGTGCCGTTCACGCGCCTCGACAATGCCGATCCGGCCATGCTCGAGGAGCTCCTCGGCGTCGTCGCCGACGTCGCCGGTCGCGCCGCCTTCAGCCTCGGCCCACCCGTGGAGTCCTTCGAGGCAGCGTTTGCGTCCTGGTGCGAGGCTGAGCACGCGGTCGGGGTCTCTTCCGGCACCGCGGCCCTGGAGCTGGCGCTGCGCGGGCTGGGAATCGGCCCCGGCGACGAGGTGATCGTCCCCACCAACAGCTTCATCGCCAGCGCCGAGGCGGTCAGCGCCGCCGGCGCCGTGCCGCGCCTGGTCGACGTCGATCCCGAGACGGCACTGATCACCGCCGAGATCGTCGCGGCCGCGATCACCCCGCGGACCCGCTGCGTAATCCCGGTCCACCTCTACGGCCGCCCGGTCGAGATGGACCCGCTGCTCGAGCTCTGCCGGCAGCACGGGATCCGGGTCGTCGAGGACGCCTGCCAGGCCCACGGCGCCCGCTATCGCGGTCGGCCGGTCGGCTCGCTGGGCGACGCGGGCTGCTTCAGCTTTTACCCGACCAAGAACCTCGGCGCCTGGGGCGACGGCGGCGCCGTCGTCTGCGCCGACGCGGAGTTGGCGCGCCAGGTCCGCCTGCTGCGCTCACACGGCGAGGGCAGCCGCCATGAGCACCAGCTCCCGGCCCGCACCGACCGCCTCGACGCCCTACAGGCGGCGATTCTCGAGCACAAGCTTGGATACCTCGACGAGGTCAACTCCAATCGCCGCCGGATCGGCGCGGAGCTGACCGCGGCGCTGGCCGATACTGCGGTCGTCCCACCGCCGGCCCCGGGCTCCGATAGCGATCACGTCTTCCACCTCTTCGTCGTACGCTCGGATGCGCGCGAGCAGCTGCGCGAGCACCTCGCCGCGGCGGGGGTCGCCAGCGCGATCCACTACCCCACCCCGATCCACCTGCAGCCGGCCTACGCCGGCCTGGGACTCGGCCCCGGCAGCCTGCCAGGGGCGGAGCGGCTGGCGCAGACGATCCTCTCGCTGCCGATCTTCCCGACGATGACCGCGGCCCAGGTCGACGCCGTCGCCGCCGCAGTCATCGATTTCTCCTCCTAGAAGGGCTCGCGAAATGGCTTGCCGTTGACCGGCGGCGCAGAGAATCTGGCCGCTCTCGCGAGTGCGGACGGCCATTCCCACTTCCTTTCTATAGGCGGCCATCCAGCCACAGAGCCGAACGAACTCGGACGTCGATCAATCAGGCCGGCGGCGGCTGAGTCGATCCACCAGCCGAATGCCGTCACGCACGGCAAGCGCCCAGACGGTTGACGCGACGGCAATCGCTACGACAACAACGACGGCGGCGGCGATGAGGAACCAGGTCATGCACCGAACATAGGGCGAAATTTCGTAGCCACCCCTTGAGCGGAAGAGAATTCGCCGAATAGGGGTGTCTACAGCCTGGACGCTGCCATTGACCTCTTAGGCGGCCTGGGTAGATCAAGCCGGGCGGCAAGGTATCCCCGATGTACCGACCTCCATCAACCCGCATCACTACTGGGCGAGCGAGTTTCGCCAATCCCTCCTAGAAGGGTCTAGCGAACCCCGGGTCCCGATCTGGCGCCGTCAGATCAGGCGGCGCCGCGGCCGTGGATCACGGTCGGCAAAGTGAGGATGAGGATCTTCAGGTAAAGGCCCAGCGAACGGCGCTCGACGTACTCGACGTCCAGCGTGACCATCTCCTGGAAGGTGAGCGTGCTGCGGCCGCTCACCTGCCAGAGCCCGGTGATCCCGGGCCGCACGGCAAAGCGAGCGAAGACCTCGCGTGGGTAGCGGTCGACCTCGTACTGGATCGGTGGGCGGGGCCCGACCAGCGACATCTCGCCACGCAGCACGTTCCACAGCTGCGGCAACTCGTCGAGGCTGGTGCGACGCAAGAAAGCCCCGATGCGGGTCACGCGGTCATCGTCCTGCAGCTTCTCCATCGGCTCCGAGCCGCGGTTGGCGGCGGCGAGTATCGCCTCGACGTGGGCCCGGTGCCGGCCGGCGTCGGCGTCGGCGCGCATGGTGCGGAACTTGGCAACCCGGAAAGGCTCCTCGCGCAGGCCGACCCGGCGCTGCCGGTAGATCACGGGCCCCGGCGAGTCGCGCTTGACACACAGCGCGATCAGCAGCAGCAGCGGCGACAGAACGACCAGCAGAATCGCCGCTCCGACAATGTCGAGGAGGCGGAGCGTGGCATCAACAAGGCGTTCGTGGCGCGGGGGCGCGAACACTTCGCCCTCGGTGTGCGCGGCGCCCCTCGAGATCGTCGGCGCCTGCTGCGCAACGGCTTCGTGAGCCGTTGCCGTGAGAGTCCTTGAACGTTCGGGAGAAGTCACGATAACCGATAAACGCGTGGAGAGTGCGCTTGCTTGCGTGGGTTGGGGCCGCGTCGGCTCCATCCCTCTCCCCTGCCTCAGGAGCCCGGCGTGAACAACACGTCGGCGAAGTAGTTACGCCCGTTCCAGGCGGGTTCGCTCGGGAACAGGCTCGAGGAGCCGTAGGCATAGACGCCGTTGCCGCCGGGGGTGGCGCCGTCGAGCGCGTGCAGGTCGCCGTTGGTGAGACCGCCGTTGGCGAAGGCGGCGCTGGTGGCCGAGAAGTGGCCGCCGGGGTTGAAGTAGGAGGCGATGTAAGTGGTGCCTTCTTCGATCTCGACCGGTTCGCTGAACAGTGCGGTCTGCCAGCCACTGGCGCTCTCGTTGGTGAAGGTGACCTGGGCGAGGCGTTCGCCGCCGGCGCTCCAGAGGCTGCCGCTGTGGGTGCCGGTGTTGAGGGGGTTCTTGTAGAAGCGGATGCCGGTGACCTCACCCGGGGTGTCGGCGTTGAACTTGACGCCGAGCTCGACCGCCAGCGAGTCGCCGACGTCGTTCACCACCGGGGTCGTGAAGTCGAACAGGGTCGCCCGCGGGGTCACCGTGGCGCTCGCTGCGGAGGCGTCACCGGTGCCGACTTTGCTTTTGGCGGCGACTTTGAAGCTGTAGGCGGTGCCGTTGGTGAGCCCTTCGACCTCGACGCTGGTCTGTTCGGCATCGACTTCGATCGGCGTCTGCGCCGTTTCGCCGATGTAGGGAGTGACGACGTAGTCGGTGATCGGGGCGGCCGGGGGGCTGAACGGCGCCGTCCACTCGAGCAGGACCGAGCCGGAGGCCGGTCGGGCGACGAGCTCGCTGGGGGCGGCGGGAGCCTCGGGGTCCTCCGGACCGTCAGCCGCGAAGAGAACGTCGACGAAGTAGTTGGCGGCGCGCCAGGCCGGTTGGTCGGGGAAGGTGCTGGTCTCCCCGTAGGCATAGACGCCGTTGGCGCCCTGCCATTCGCCGATTCCGTGCAACGGCGCGTTGTGGATCCCGGAGTTCTCGAACCCCCAGAGACTCCACGAGAAGTGACCGTGCGGGGCGAAGTAGGAGGCCACGTAGGTGGTGTTGGCCTCGATCTCGACCGGTTCGCTGAACAGTGCGGTCTGCCAGCCGCCGGCGCTCTCGTTGGTGAAGGTGACCTGGGCGAGGCGTTCGCCGCCGGCGCTCCAGAGGCTGCCGCTGTGGGTGCCGGTGTTGGCGGCCGACTTGTAGAAGCGGATGCCGGTGATCTCACCGGGGTTGTCGGAGCGGAACTTCACCCCCAGCTCCACCTCGTTCGCGTCAGCCACATCGAGCGTCGCGGGCTGGGTGAATTCGAGCAGCGTCGAGCGCGGGGTGATCGGGGCCGTCGGCGTCGACGCCTGGCCCGTGCCCGCCGAGTTGGTGGCTGCCACGCGGAAGGTGTACGCAGTCCCGTTCTGGAGGTTTTTGACCTGCAGGCTGGTCTCTTCGTCGTCGACCTCGATCGGCGTCTGCGCTACTGCGCCGATGTAAGGCGTTACCACGTATTTGGTGATCGGTGCCGCCGCCTCGCTGAACGGCGCTTTCCACTCGAGCAGGACCGAGCCCGAAGCCGGCCTCGCGGTGACGCCGCCGGGGGCGGCTGGTTTCACCGCGCCGCTGGGGGTGATCGAACCCGAGGCAGATGAGAGCGACCCGGAGCCCATCACGTTCGCCGCCCGCACTTTGAAGGTGTAGCCGAGGCCGCTCGACAGCCCGGTGACGACCGTGCTGGTCGGCAACGGCAGACCGCTCACGGTGGTCTCCCCCATCGCGAAGAACCCAAAGAGGTATGGAACCACTTCATAGCTCGCGACGGGTGCCCCGGAGCTCGGCGCCGTCCACGACACCGCGACCGATTTGGCCCCGGCCGCCTGGGCCGTCACGCCGGTCGGCGTCGAAGGTTTCTGCAGCGCGCCGAGGCCGAGTGCTTCGCGCACCGTCTTTACCGTGGTCCCGCTGCCGGCACGAGGCGCGAGCCAGTCGAGGAAGGCGTTCAGCGTGTCCATCGACACCGCTTCCGGCCCGGTTTCCGCGCCGCCTTCTTCAGGGTCGCAGCCCCACCCGCAGACGCTGTGGAAGACGTACTGGACCCATTCCTCGCCTCCGTTCTCGGCTTCTTCGACGAGGCCCTTCAGCTCGGCCAGCGAATCGTCCGGGCCGACCGAGACCACGGTCTTGGTCGCGAACGGATCCGCGGGCGGCAGCGACTCGATCCCGCCGATCGGCGGTTCGCCCTCTGTGAAGGAACGCGCGCTGGCATAGCCGCAGCCGGCTACAACCTGCTTGGCCTTCGCGTTGATCGCGCCGAACGGGTAGGCGAAGCTGACCGGGTCGAAGCCGCGTTCCCGCAGCGTGTCCCGGTCCTTGCAGACCTGTTCGTAGGCGTCGCCGGCGGCAGCCTGGGTCAGTTTGGCGTGGGTGAGGGTGTGGCCGCCGATCTCGTTGCCGGCCTGGGCGAGGTCGGTGAGTTCTTCCCAGGTCATGTTCGGCGGCGTCCCGACCATCTCGGAGTTGACGTAGAAGGTCGCCTTCATCCCGTGCTCTTCCAGCAGTTCACCGACCTGGTACTGCCCGACTTTGCCGTCGTCGAAGGTCAACGAGACGACCGTTTTCTCCGCCGCCTGCGCGGCGTGGGTAGCAATCGCGCAGAAGGCGATCAGGGTCGCGGCCAAGGCCAGCGCCAGCAGCGGGAGGCGCCGATACGCGCCTAGAATGGATTGAGTCCTCACACCTGAGCAACGCGAGCGGGCGGCCACTCTTTCTTGCCGGACGGGTTGAAAAAAGGACTAGGCCTGCCTAGCCGAACGGCGGTCGCCCGGTCAGCACCGTCCGCAGTGCCGCCGCGGCGGCCGCCCGACGGCGCGGCTCACGGCGACCGGGGACGGCGTAGGAGACCCAGCGCACCCAGTAGCGCAGCGCCAGCACCGCCCGGTAAAGCGCCGGCCGGCGCAGGTTCTTGCGCGCGAACTGCAGCCGCGCGTAGGCGGACTGCGCCTCCAGCCGCGCGTTGGTCCAGTGCTCCTGCTCGTGGTGGAGGATCGTCAGCTCAGGCAGGTGCAGCACTTCCCAGCCGCCTCGCTTGAGGCGCCAGCAGAGGTCGGTCTCCTCGGAGAAGAGGAAGAAGCGCTCGTCGAACCAGCCGACCTCGGCCAGGGCCGTGGCCCGGGCCAGCATGAACGAGCCGGAAGTCCAGTCGCAGGCGGTCACCCGCTCGTAGTTACGCTCCACGAGCTCGCGCTCGCCCAGCCTCGCACCGGCGAGCGGTACCCGCTCCGCCCCGAGCGCTTCGGCCAACATCCGCGTCGGCGAGGGGAAGCGCCTGATGCTCGGCGCCAGCGAGCCGTCCGGGCGGACCTGGCGGGCGCCGGCAAGCCCCACCTCGGGGCGCGCATCCAGCGCCGCGACCAGCGCCCCCAACTCCCCCTCCACCACTTCGGTGTCGGGGTTGAGGAAGAGCACGTAGCGGCTTTGGGCGGCTTCCAGGCCGCGGTTGTTGGCATGCCCGAAGCCATGGTTGGGGCAACGAATCGCGCGTACGCCGGGGAAGCGGCGCTCGGCGTACTCGGCGGCACCGTCGCTGCCGTTGTCGACCACGACCACATCGAGCGAGATGTCGCTGCTGTGCTCGATCAGAGTCCCGATCGCACCGTCGAGCCAGTCCCTGCCTTCGTGCGAGACGACGATCGCGCAGACGTCGGTCATCGGCGGCACCTCAGCCGGCCGGCTGCGTCGAAGTGGCGCCGAGCCGCAGCGGCGCCCGCATCCGCGCTCGCAGCTCGCCGCGGACGAAGCGCCGGAAGCCGGGGTCCGGCACGCGCGGCACGCCGCGGACCGCGGACCGCAGGTAGCCGAAGAGGAACGCCACCCCGGAGACGCCCCACGGCCGCGCGGCGGCGACCTTCAGCGAGCGCAGCAGCACCCAGGGGAAGCTGTAGTGGAGGATCCAGGCGCACTCGCCGTGGCGGGCGCAGCCGCGCAGACGACCGTCGGCCGAGCCCCAGGGGCGGTGATGGCGGGCGACCAGGTCGGGGTAGGAGCGGGTCTCGAAACCGCGCATGCGGGCGTAGGTCTCGTCGATCGTGTCCCAGGCCAGCTGCTCGGCGACACCGCCGATCGCCCGCAGGCAGTCGCGCCGGAAGAGCTTCACCGCCCCGTGTACGTGGTAGGAGGGGATCGCCAGCACCCGCCAGCCCCGCGGCGAGCACTCTGCCAGCCGGCCGGCGGTCAGGCCGAGCGTCGGGCCGGCGGCAAGTCGCGCCGTCAGCGTCGCAAACCACTCACGGGGAAGCTCGACGTCGCCGTCGAGCTTGCCGACGTACTCGTAGCCCTCCCAGCCGGCGAAGCGCAGGCCGACGTTGAAAGCGTGAGCCTCGCGGGCCAGGGCGAGGTTGTCGGGCCCACTGGGAGCGCCGCCCGCCTCGATCACAGTCATGAACTCGAGCTCCCGCTCGAGGCGCCGCGCGAGCATCAGGGTGGCGTCGCTGGAGCCGTCATCGACGACGACCCAGCGATCGGGAACCCGGGTCTGGGCGGCCAGCGCCCGCGCCGTGCGCTCGAGGTTGGCCGCCTCGTTGTAAACCGGGCTGACGATCAGCAGCCTGCCGGAGTCCGTTGACATGGTCAATCAACGGCTGCGCCGGGGGCGTGCTTGCGGTAGAAGGAGAGGAGCTCTTCGCGCTGGCGCCGGGGCGAGCAGATCTCCAAGGTCCGCCGGGCCGCGCGGGCCCCCGCCTCACGCACCGCCTCCGGCTCGCGCTCGTAGCGGCCCATCGCCGCCGCCACCTCGCGCGCCAGCGTCAGCACGTCGCCGTCCTCGACCGCCCGCGAGCAGTCCGCGGCGAACAGATCACGGCCGCCGAAACCGGGGAAGCCGACGACGAAGCAACCCGATGCCATCGCCTCGGCCGCCGGCAGCCCGAAGCCCTCCCTGAGCCCCAGGGCAACGAAGATCGGCGCCCCGCGGAGGGCGGCAGCGACCTCCTGCTCGGAGGCGCCTTCGATCCTGACCACCTCCCAGCCCGAGAGCCGCTCGCCGAGCAGGCGCAGCAGTTCGTCCGCCTCCCGCGGCCTTTTCCCGGGCAGCAGGGCCAGTCGCCGCGGCGGCGGTCCCGCGGCAGGATGGAAACGTTCGCCGTCGATCGCGTTGCCGACGACCGACACCTCGAGGTCAGGGAAGGCGAACCGGAGGTACTCGGCGCTGTCGGGCGAGACGGTCAGCGCCGCCGCGAAGCGATCGTAGGCCGGCAGCCTGCCGCTCTTCATGTGCTGGTAGGTCAGATATGCGTTCTGGTTGAAGCCGATCAGCGTCGGCTCGCGCGGCAGGCGCTCCAGGAAGGGGCCGTAGATCTCGGGGACGACGAGCAGGTCAGCGGACGAGAGGCGGACCCGTGGGGCGGCGAGAACCCGGGTCGAGTGCTCGAACCAGCGGGCGGCGAATCCGGTCCGGTGGTGGAGCACGGCGGCCGGGATCCCGGCTTGCTCGAGAATGTCCACGTGCCGGTAGATCACCCGGATCCCGCCACTCGGCTCCTGGTAGTCAGGGCAGAGGTAGTAGACGGTCGGGGGTCCGTCAGCAGCCGCGGCGGTGCGCAGCCGCGGCGGCCGGCGGCGGCGCAGCTCGCGGCTGCTGGAGAGGCGCTTCGCGAATCGGCTCAGAGGGTGCATCGGTCTCGCCGCTGAGGCTAGAGGCCGTGGTAGCGCCAGCGGGCCTTGATCCGTTCCTCCCGCACCCGGCGCATGAACGCATGGGCGACGAAGGTCGGTGTCCAGGGCGAGCGCGCCGCCCCCACCCGGCGCCGGCGCTCCAGGGCTTGCCACTCCGGCAGCGCCCGCGCCTGCGGCCAGGCGTCGAACGCGATCGCCACCATGTCCTCGACCGGTTCGGTTTCGACCCGGCCACGGTCGTAGGCTCGGCAGGCCTGGTCCAGCGCCTGTCGGGCGATTCGCCGCCGGGCCTGGTCACGCAGCTCTTCGGCCTCGGGCAGCCGCCCCCCGACTCCCGCGAAGACCGCGTCGAAGGCATCGCGACGTCCGTTCAGGTCGATCAGCACGCCGGCGTGGATCGTGCGTTGAAAGCTGTCGGGGTGGACCCTGTACAGACCCTGCACCGCGCCCTGCACCCGAGCCACGTCACTGACCGCGGCAAGTCGCATCCACATCTCGAAGTCGAAGGTGTGGTCGAGGCGGTCGTCGTAGAAGCCGATCTCGTCGAGCAGCGAGCGGCGGACCAGCGCCTCGGGGTTGCTGATGCAGTTGTAGCCGGTGCGGCAACGCTCGGCGAGCCAGTCACGCCCGTTGAAGACGAGGCAATCTCCCGCACCGTTCCTGGCGGCCGGCGGCGCCGGCGGCGTGCCTTCGAAGTGCAGCGGCCGGCCGTAGACGAGGCCGACGCCGGGATGGCGATCCATTACCGTCGCCGCCCGCGCCAGGGCACCGGGAGCCAGCATGTCATCCGCGTCGAGCTTCAGCACGTACTCGCCGCGCGCCTCCTTCAGGCCCTCGTTGAAGGTCGCGAGGTGGCCGCGGTTGGCCTGATGGCGGATCACCCTGACGCGGGGGTCCGCGGCGGCGAAGGCGGCGGTCACGAGCGGCGTCTCATCGCTGGAGGCGTCGTCGACCACGATCACCTCCAGCTCGACACCCTGCTGGGAGACGACGCTCTCCAGGCAATCGCCGAGGAAACGACCGTAGTTGTAGGAGGCGATCGCGACCGAGACCCGCGGCGGGCGCACCGCCGGCACGATCGGCTTTCGTTCCCCGACCACCGGCCTGCGGGTCGGGGTGCGGGAGATCAGTGGCAGCAGCTCGGCGATCACGTCGTACCTCCGTGCGGGATAAGCAGTCCGCTGGCGGCCGGGCCGCGCAGCGTGCTGCCGCGCCTCAGCGCCCGGGTGGCGCGCACGAGCAGGAGACGGGCGGCGGCGGAGCGGCGGTCGGGGCGGTCGAAGCCCTCGCGGCAGAAGCCGATCGTCCAGAGCAGCGGCGAGCGCGACTCGATCCCCATCAACGCCTCGGCGTAGGCCTCGAGCTCGGCCCGGTCGGCGAGCGGTCGCGAGCGCTCGCGTACCGGCGCCACGCTCGCGGCGCGCGCGTAGATCAGCTCGCGCCGAACCTCCCAGGCGGCCGCGCCATGATGCTCGCGGACCGCGGCGGCAGCCGCCTCGCCGGCGATCCGGCGGCGCTCGGGATCGGCCACCAGGCTCGCCAGCTCGGCCCGGTACGCAGCCGGGTCGGCGGCGCCCCTGGCCACGTCGTCAAGCGGCCCGGCGCTGCTCATCAGCCGCTCCATCCCCCCATACATGCGACTGGCGAGAACGGGCAGGCCCCGCGCCGCCGCCTCGAGCATCGAGGTGATCGAGGCAAACGGAAAGGAGTCGAGGTAGAGGTCGGCGGCGTCGAGGTAGAGGTCCGGCGCGTCCTGCATCCCGGGGGTGAGAACGCGCCCCGGATTGGCGGCGGCGAGCCCCTTCCAATCAGGATCGTCCGGGTCGGGCCCGACCGCGAGCAGGGTCAGCTCGGGCAGTGCCGCGAGCGCCGGCCGCACGACCTCGGCGAATCCTGGATGCCACGGAGCGGGCCGGTACTTGACCGTCCGGGCCAGCGTCAGAGCGACGATCCGGGACGGGTCGATCCCGAGCGAGCGCTTCGCCTCCTCGCGCGGGAGACCCCGCTCGACCCCCGGCAGCGGGATCGGGGAGATGAACTGGCACTCCCGCGGGTAGCCGCGCGCTGTCACCGCCGCCTCCGCCGCGATCTCGCGCTGGCTGACCAGCAGCGAGATGTTGCCGGCACCGAGCCCGAAGACATGGTCGGCGTGGTTGACCATCACCACCGGCGGCCCCGCGTAGTCGCCACCGAAGGCGATCGCCGGAACCGGGTCGTCGCAGTGCGTGTGACAGATGACGACATCAGCCTCTTGACCCGCCTTCCGCAGCAGCCGCGCCCGCTCGACCAGCGATGAGAACTCAAGCGCCGACGCGGTGCCCCCGTGCCGACGCGCCAGGCTCGCGAGCTGCGGCGATTCGAAGCCGGGCCGGGTGAAGATGACGCTCGAAGCGCTCTCCGCATCGGACTCGATCCAGCGCGTTGCCATGCGCAGATGACCGCCGATCAGGTGCCCCTCGCTGAGCACGTGCAGGACACGCCTCCGCCCCTCCCCGGGCGATGCCGGCGCACCGGCCGGCAAGGCCGCGCGGGAGATCTCGTCGAGGGTCTCGTCGAGCCGCACGTCGCGCAGGGCGCCGTGCGGGTTGGTGGTTGCGAAGGCCGCGGCAACCCGGGTCCAGGCAGCGGCCGAGTCGAGCCGGCCCGCGGCAAGCCGGCCATGCACGACGGCCACGAGCCGCTCGAAGGCTCGCCGATTCACTTCAACCTGTGTTGAGTCGTTAGGCACGGGGAAGCAACGATTCGAGACCCGCCCCGCTTACGGACGCGTCCCCGGGGCCTCCCGTGTCCCCCCTCGACCAGACACGGCGACCCGCGTCGATTGCGCGCCGGCCCCACGAGAGCAGCAACAGCCCGTAGACAAGGACGCCGGCGAGGCCGCCTGCCATCAGCGCCTCCAGTGGCGGGCCGATCTGCCGCGCCACCAGGTTCGCGGCGACGCCGGCCACGGCGGCGGCGGCCAGTGGCGGCGCGGAGACGACGACCAAGCGGCGCAACCCGAAGTCGCAGTGGCGGCCGAGGATCAGCGCATACCCGGGCAGCAACACGATCACAATCGCGACGATGTGAGCGGCGCCGGCGCCGGCGATCCCCCAGGCCCGCACCCCGAACAGGGTCAGTGGCGCCAACGCCAGCAGGTAAGCCACCTGGCAGGCGAACATCGCCCGCGTCCGTCCCTCGGCGATGATCACGTTCAGCATCAGGTCGGAGGGGATCCGCATCGCGCCGTAGGCGGCGGTCAGGGCCAGCGCCGCTGCGGCCGGCGACCAGGTCGGGCCGTAGATGACTTCCACCAATGGCAGGGCGAGGGCGGCGATCAGGGCGCTGACCGGCAGCGCCACCGCCAGCAGCGCCGCCATCGAGGTCGAGACCCGCTCACCGAACAGGGCGCGGTCATGCCGCACCCGGGAGAACGCCGCGACCGTGACCGAGGCGACGATCGGCGCCATGATCACGTACGGCCAGCTGCCGACGTTGTGGGCCAGGTAGTAGAAGCCGAGCTGCTCGGCCCCGAGCAGGCGGCCGATCACGATGAAATCGATGTTGGCGATCAGGAAGCCGAGGAAGCTGGAGCCGACCAGCGGCAGCCCGAAGGCGATCACCGATGAGAACGCCACGCGGTCGAACCCAGGCCAGAAGCGTTGCGGCGAGGCCTTCAGCAGAACCAGGGTCGAGGCCGCCTGGCCGGCGACCCGCGACCAGGCCAGGGCGAGCGCGCCGCCGCCGCTCAGCGCCAGCGCCAGCAGCAGCGCGGTGGAAAGGACGAAGTTCGCGAGGTCGGCGAGGAATCGCTTTTCCTGACGGAATTCGCGCGTCAGCACCGCCCCCGGAACCGCGCTGACGCCGGCCAGCAGGACGGTCAGGGAGAGCACCCGTACCGGGGTGACGGCCTCTCCGGACCCCAGCTGGGTCGACAGCCAGGGGGCGGAGAGCGCCATCGCCCCGGCGAGTAGGGCAGCCGAGGCGAGCGCGATCGTCGTCACCGTCGGCCCGACCGAGTCGAGGTCACCGTCATGGCGGACCACATAGGCGCTGACCCCGAGGTCGCTGACGTTGACGATGATCGCGTGCGCGGTCAGCGCCACCGCGAAGACGCCGAATTCCTCCGGCGCGATCAGGCGCGCGGCCGCGATCCCGGCGAGGAAGCTGCCGAGTCGCATCGCCACCGAGCCGAGGCTGCTCCAGGCGGCGGCGCGGCCGATCTGGTGCGTGAGGGTGTCCTCGGACCCTCCGCCGCCGCGCAGTAGGCCGCGCAGCCTCACGGCGCGGTCCGCGAGTAGCGCAGCGGCAGCGCCCGCGCGCCGGCCGCGATCCGGGCGAGCCGGCGGCGGCGCGGATGACGCGGACGCCAACCGCTCCAGTCGCTCCCTTCCAGCGCTCTGTACCAATGCTGCGCGAGCGGATGCTCACAACCGGCCATCCACGGCTTGTCGCGATCGGTGTAGTGGACGACAGCGGGATCTCGCAGCGCGAGCTCGACGTCCTCGCGCCACAGGGCCCATGCGAGGCCGGTACCCAGTGCGTCCGGGCTCTGCAGGTTCCAGCGCCGCGGGAGCTCAACCCAGCGCCCGTCGACGACCGCGTTGAGGCCGTCCTGGTCACCCCAGCGGGGTTGGCGGCGTCGCAGCAGGGACAGCGCTCGCTCGCTGACCTCCTGCCGCCGCCACTCCTCTAGCGGGATCAGCAACATGCCGGTGTTGAAGTAGGGAGTGGCGGGGTCGAGCCCGAGGCCGCGCCAATCGGTGCCCAGCGGCCCGGCCGGGAACGGCGAGCCGGCGTCGCGCACTGCGCCCAGCAAGGCGCCGTCGAGGTCGGTCTCCCAGAGCGGCCGCAGCGAGGCCGTGACGACGATGTCGCAATCCAGGTAGAGAACCCGGTCGAGGTCGGGGAGCAACCGCGGCAGCAGCAGCCGGAACAGCGAGGCCCTGGTCAGGAAGGTCGAGTAGTGGGCCCCGGCGACCTGCGCCGGGTCGACCCGATGCCAGCGCACTGCGAGCCGACCGCCGAGCCCTGCCTCGATCCGGGCGATCGTGGCAGGCGCGAGGTCGTCGTGAAAGACCGTGACCTCGATCTCCTCGCTCTGGCTGTGGGAGAGGCTCGCCAACGTCACCGCGAGCGGCATGGCGAACTCGGCGTCTGCGGCAAGGGTTACGTGCATCGGTCGGCGTAGACGGGCTTCGTTGTGCGGCGTCTATCTGGTCAACGCACGAAAACCGCCTTCGCTTGCGAACGAGGCCAGGCGGAAGCGGCCTCGCCCGCCGTGCGTTGTTGGGTGATGAGCGAATCCTCGATCGACCAGCTCGGCGTGCGCCATTTCCTGGAGGAACGCTACCGCGGCGAGCGCGGCCGCTCGCTGCCGACGCGGGCCTATTACGGCGTCAAGCCGCTGCTGCCACGGCGGCTGCAGATCGCGATGCGCCGCCTCTACGCCCGCCGGCAGGCGCGTGTGGAGTTCCCGCGCTGGCCGATCGAGCCGCTGCTGGTCGACCACCGCCGACGCGAGCTGGCCTCGCGCGCGGCCGAGCGCGAGAACGGACGAGTGCCGCTGATCGCCAGCTGGCCGGAAGGCCGGCACAGCGCCGCCATCCTCACCCACGACGTCGAGGGCAGCGCGGGCGTCGCCAACGTGCGCCGGATCATCGAGATCGAGCGCCGGCATGGGTTCGTCTCCAGCTGGAACTTCGTCGCCGAGTGGTACCCGATCGAACCGGGCCTGCTCGACCACGTCCGCGCCAGCGGCTGCGAGGTCGGCCTGCACGCCGTCAAGCACGACTGCAAGCTGTTCTCCAGCCGCGACTCGTTCGAGTCCGAGCTGCCGGCGATCCACCGCTACCTCGAGGAGTGGGCGGCGGCCGGCTTCCGCTCCCCGGCGACCCACCGCAACCCCGACTGGATGCCCGAGCTCGGCGCTCTCTATGACAGCTCCTTCCCGGACACCGATCCGTTCGAGCCGCAAGCCGGAGGCTGCTGCTCGATCCTCCCCTTCTTCCTCGGCGACCTGGTCGAGCTGCCGATCACCCTGGTCCAGGACCACACGCTGTGGGAGATCCTGCGCCACGAGACGATCGACCTCTGGACCGAGAAGAGCGACTGGATCGCAGCCAACGGCGGCCTGATCAACCTGATCACGCACCCGGACTACATGGACACCCCGGCCCGCCTGCGGATGTACGAGGAATTCCTCGAGTACCTCTCCGGCCTTCCCGGCTGCTGGCAGGCGCTGCCGCGCGAGGTGGCCGCCTGGTGGCGACTGCGCGACCAGCTGCAACTGGTCGAGGACGAGGCGGGCGCCGAAATCCTCGGTGAGGGCGCCGAGCGGGCGGAGCTGGTCTGGGCCCAGAGCGGTGCGAGCGAAACCGACTTCCTCGCGGGACAGCGGAGCGCCTGAGATGGCCACGCGCGTCCTCGTCCTGCTCCAGAACGAGCCGGTCCCCTCCGATCGCCACGTCTGGAACCAGGTGACCGCGACCACCCGAGCCGGGTACGAGGTGACGGTGATCTGCCCGAGCGGGGACGACCGCGACCGCGCGGCGGTCGAGCATCGCGACGGCGTCGCGATCCACCGCTACCGGCCCCTCAGCTCCGACGGCGGCGCCGCCGGCTTCGCGCTCGAGTACGCCGCCGCCCTCTGGAGCATCGGCCGCCTCGTCCGGCGCCTCGGCCGCGAGCGCCGGTTCGATCTCGTCCACGCCTGCAGCCCGCCCGACTTCCTGCTGCTGACCGCGCTCGGCCAGCGCCGCCGCGGCGCCCGGCTCGTCTTCGACCACCACGACCTCACCCCGGAGCTTTACCGCACCCGCTTCGGCGGCGGCGCCCTGCACCGGGTCACGCTGGCGGCCGAGCAGATCGGCTTCCGCTGCGCCGACGTCGTGCTCTCCGTCAACGACTCCTATCGCCGGGTGGCGATCGAGCGCGGCGGTTGCGCGCCCGAGGACGTCGCCGTCGTTCGCACCGGGCCGGACCTGACCAGGTTCGTGCCCAGCGCCCCGGACCCCGAGCTGCGCCGGGGCCGGCGACACCTGCTCGCCTACGCCGGCGTGATGGGCCCACAGGACGGCGTCGACGAGGCCCTGCGCTCGCTGGCCGCGCTGCGCCGCGAGCGAGACGACTGGCACGCTGTCTTCATGGGCGACGGCGCGGTGCTCGAGGAGATGCGAACGCTGACTGCCGAGCTCGGGCTCGCCGACCGGGTCGAGTTCACCGGCTGGGTCGAGCATGAGACGATCGCCCAGGTCCTCTCCAGCGCCGACGTCTGTCTCGCACCCGACCCGAGCAACCCGCTCAACGACCTCTCCTCGATGATCAAGATCTCCGAGTACATGGCGATGTCGCGGCCGATCGTCTCCTTCGACCTCGCCGAGTCCCGCTTCGGCGCCGGCGAGGCGGCCGTCTTCGCCGCCCCCGGCGACCACGCCGGCTTCGCCCGCCTCGTCTCCGAGCTGCTCGACGACCCCGAGCGGCGAGCGGCGATGGGCACCGCCGGGCGCGCCAGGGTCGGCGAGCTGCTGGCCTGGGAGCACCAGGAACGCTCGCTGCTGAACGCCTACCAGCGGGCGCTGGCGCCGGGCCTCAGCCGCGAGGGCCGGCTGCAGATCCTCTCCCGCCTGCTGCGCGGCCGGCGCAGGCCCGACCGGCGCTCGAACGTCGGCTCGCTGACGGAATCCCCTTCATGAGCAGCGCGCGAGGACAACGGGCCGACCAGATCGGCGCAGTGGTTCTGGGTGGCGACTACCAGGGCCTCGGCATCGTCCGCAGCCTCGGCCGCCGCGGGGTTCCAATCTGCGTGGTCGACGACGAGCACTCGATCGCCCGGGCCTCACGCTTTACCGGCAGCTGGGCCCGGGTCGCCGATCTCGGTGACGAGGAGCGCCTGGTCGACGACCTGCTGCGCCTCGCCGCCGAGCGCGGGCTCGACGGCTGGGTCCTCTACCCCACGCGGGACGAGACCGTGGCGGCGATCTCCCGCCACCGGGAGCGGCTCGCGCGCAGCTTCCGCGTGCCGACGGCGGAGTGGGAGACGATCCGCTGGGCCTGGGACAAGCGCAACACCTACGAGCTCGCCGCGGCCCTCGACGTACCGGCGCCGCGGACCTGGCAACCGGACTCGGTGGCTGACCTCGACCAGATCGACGCGTCGCCGCCGTTCGCGATCAAGCCGGCGATCAAGGAGCACTTCTTCTATGCGACCAAGGCCAAGGCCTGGCGCGCCGACGACTTCGACTCGCTGCGCGAGCTGGTCGGCCGCGCCCTCGCGATCGTCGGCCCCGGCGAGGTCCTGGTTCAGGAGCTGATTCCCGGAGACGGTCGTCAGCAGTACTCCTTCTGCGCACTCTGCGAGGAGGGCGAGCCGCTGGCGACGATGGTGGTCCGCCGACTGCGCCAACACCCGCCCGAGTTCGGACGTGCCAGCACCTACGTGGAGACGGTCGAAGCAGCGGACCTGGAGCCACTCGCCCGCAAGCTGCTCGAGCGGATCCGGTTCAGCGGCCTGGCCGAGCTCGAGTTCAAGCGCGACCCGCGCAGCGGCGAGCTGAAGCTGCTCGACTTCAACGCCCGCACCTGGGGGTACCACACGATCGCGGGCGAGGCGGGCGTCGACTTCCCGTACCTCCTCTACCGCCGCCAGCTCGACCAACCGGTCGCCTCGCAGCACACCCGCAACGGCGTCCGCTGGGTCCGCCTGCTGACCGACCTGCCGACCGCCGTGGGCGAGATCGGCCGGCGCCGGATAAAGATCCGCGAGTACGCCCGCTCACTGCGCCGGGCCCAGGTCGAGGCCGTGTTCACCCGCGACGACCCGATGCCGGCCCTCGCCGAGCTCGCCCTCCTCCCTTACCTGGCCGTGCGGCGGGGGCTCTGATCGTGCTCGCCGTCTTCATCGGGGCCGCCCTCGCCCTCGCCCTCGCGCTTCCCCTCGCTTGGAAGTGGGAGCTGGGGATGCGCCGGGTGGCGCTTGCCGTCGCCGTCTTCGCGCTGCTGGCCGGCCTGCTCAGCGCCCCGTTCGATCTCGGTCTCGCAGCCCGGGCGCTGCTCGTCGCCGCGCTGGCGCTGGCGATCTCGCTCGCGGTCCTCGCTTGGCGCTTCTACCGCGATCCCGAACGTCGTCCCCCGGCCGGCGACGGCCTGATCATCAGCCCCGCCGACGGCGAAGTGCTCTACGTCCGCGAGGCTCACGACGGCGTGCTGCCGGTCGCGACCAAGCACGGTCGCGACTACGCGCTCACCGAGCTGACCAAGACGCCGTTGCGCGAGAACGACTCGATCGTGATCGGGATCGCGATGAGCTTTCTCGACGTCCACGTCAACCGTGCCCCGATCGCCGGTCGAGTGACCCTGCGCCGCCACTTCCCAGGGCGCTTCGGCTCGCTCGGCAAGCCGGGAGTCGTGTTCGAGAACGAGCGGGCGACGACCGTGATCGAGGGCTCCGGACTGGAGGTGGCCGTGGTCCAGATCGCCTCCCGCCTGGTGCGGCAGATCGCCGGCTTCGTCGAACATGATGACGAGGTGGCGCTCGGCCAGCGGATCGGTGTGATCAGGCTCGGATCGCAGGTCGACGTGGTTCTCCCCAAGCACCCCGGCCTCGAGATCGAGGTCACCCCCGGGCAGCGCACCTTCGCCGGTAAATCAGTGCTGGCGCGCATAAGCAGCCGCTGAACGCGGCTTCCACGCCCAACCCGTTTACATAACTCATGCATGATCTGGGTACCGTCCGGGTAGCGGGGTCGAACACGAGTCCAGCGACAGGGGAGTCGTTCACGGGCCAGCAAGAGCCGTCGATCCAGAATGCACATGCGAGCCTCCACTCGAGACATCCCAGGCCTGTTCACCCTCTCTCTAATGGGCGCGGTCGTCCTAGCGCTGTTCCTCTCCCCCGCCGCTTCGGCCTCGTGGGCCTCGCCGCCCAAGTGGACCATTTCTACCACCATCGAGCTGACCCGGGGTGAGCCCTCATGGCGCCCGGCCGGCCGGGCCGATCGCGACGGTGACGGTCTTCCCGACCGAAGCGAGCGCCGGGTTACCCGTACCGACCCGCGCCTGGCCGACACCGACCGTGACGGCCTCTCCGACTGGACCGAGGTGAAGCGCACGCGGACGAACCCGAGGGCTGCCGACACCGACCGTGACGGATATTCCGACGGCGTCGAGGTTCAAGCCAGCTCCAACCCGAGGAGCGCCGCCAGCGTTCCCACCGCCCCGCCGTCCTCACCCCCTCAACCGCCCGCCCCGCAACCGCCTGCGCCCGAACCGCCCGCGCCCGCACCAAAACCGGAGCCGCCGGCGCCCGTGCCGCCCGCGCCTACGCCCGAACCGGAGCCCGAACCGGAGACGCCTGCGCCGCCGCCGGTCGCGGCCGTCTGGAGCGCTCCGGTCGGCGCCGAGACCGGATCCACCGTCGAGCTCGACGGCAGCGCCTCGACCGGCGCGCCACCCCTGATCTGCGTCTGGAGCTTTGAGAACCAGAGCGGCAGCTTCGTCTTCCAGACCCGGCAGGGCTGCGAGATCGAGCTCACCTTCGAGTCCGGTGGCCAAAAGCACGTGCGTCTGCGGGTCGAGGACGGCCTCGGGCGGACCGCCTCCGCCCGGCGTAGCTTCGCGGTCAACACCCCTCCCGCGCCCGAACCTCCTGCGCCCGAACCGGAGCCGGAGCCGGAACCGGAGCCCGAACCCGAACCTGAGCCGGAACCAGAACCGGAGCCCGAACCGGAACCTGAGCCCGAACCGCCCGCCGGCAGTGGCTGCGTCGCCGGGGCGACGACGGCAACGACGGCAGCGGCGGTGCGATCCGCCGTCAGCCGCAGCGAGAACGTCTGCGTCAAAGCCGCGGTCGGCGACGTCAACCTCGGCGGCCTCGGTAAACGCCCGGTCGTGGTCTCGACCGACGGCGGTTCGATCGCCCACATCGAGGTCAACGACACGAAGAACCTGACCGTGCGCAGCGCTCGACTCGAGTCGATAACCCTCTGGTACGCCGACGGCACGACGATCGAGAACTCGGTGATCGGCGGCACCGCCGCCAACCGCACCTACGACAACCTGGTCAACGTCAACGTCTCCCCCGACGTGACGATCCGCGGCAACGAGATCGCCTGGACCCTCGCCGGGTCCAACCAGACCGCGGGTTACGGGATCCGCTCGCCGGGCAACAGCCTCGGCCACAACCACCGGCTGCGGATCGAGAACAACTACATCCACCACATCGCCGCGGATGGGATCCAGGGACTCGGGAACAGCGCCAAAGACATCGTCATCGACCGCAACCGGATCGACTACGTCGGCCAGGAGCCCGGCTCCAACGAGCACGCCGACGCGATCCAGGTGATCGACCACGGCCCGAACCTGCGGATCACCAACAACTGGATCAGCCACGAGGGCTACTTCGCGGCGGGGCAGTCCTCGGGGGGCTCGGGGACCTTGTATGTCCATGGCGGCAGCGGCGCCTCGCTGCGGATCGAAAACAACCTCTTCACGGACTCGCTGGGCCGGGTGCTGTTCGGCGGCGGGCTCTCGCCGACCGACTCGATCTCGAACCTCACCTTCCGCGGCAACACGATACTTCGCGTCGGCCGCTCCTATCACGGCTTCCCGGGTCTGCACTGGGACATAACGGAAGGCTCCGACAACCTGATCGAAGGCAACGTCGCCCAGGACGACGACGGTGGCTTCGCCAACCTGGGCTCCGCGAACACGGCGCGTTGGCGGGCCAATCTCTGGCGCCGCTCCGGCTCTCCCGGGGCGCTGCGCTTCGCCCCCACCGGCGATTGCGTTTCAGCCGCCTGCAGCCCCCACGGGCGCCGGTCGATCGGCTACCGCAAGCCCTCGGGGGTCAGCTGGTAGTGCCGCGGCAGGCGGACCGACGGCGCCCGCGCGGGCGCCGGTCGCAGCACCTCGACGCTTGCCGCGCAGGTGCACATCGCCGCCAGGAACAAGAACAGGTACGGCGCCCCGAGGAAGCTGAGCACGTCGTAGAGCGCGGTTGAGACCCCGAACGCGAGGCAGCCCGCTCCGGCCGCCAGGGCCGGGGGGCCCCGCAACGGGTGATCGGAACGCAGCACTGAGCGAACCACGACCAGCGGCGTGATGATCAGGGCGAGGAATGCCATCAACCCGAGGGCGCCGGTCTGGTAGAGCTGCCCCAGGTACTGGTTGTCGAAGATCCGGTAGATGTCGCCGCGGGAGCTGTCGAGGGTTCCGTAGCCACGTCCCAGCAACGGGTTGCTGAGCAGGTCGGGAACGACCGCCGGGTAGTCGGAAGTGCGGCCGGCCGTCGAGTCGGCGTCGGCCGAGTTGAGCAGCCCGCTCACCGAGTTGAACGCACCTCCGGAGAGGACTAGTCCGATCGCCAGGGCGACGATCCCGACAGGCGCCAGTCGCAGCAGCTGCCGCGGCCGCAGGACGAACAGGGCCAGCAACGCGAAGGCGGGGACGACGGCGCCCGATTTCCGCTGCGTGATCAGGGTCGCGGTAACGATCACGCAAGCTGCCAGCACCCACAGCAGGCGACCGCGCAGGCTCGGGGCGACGGCGGCCAGGACGACCGCGAAGGGCAGCGCCATCCCCAGCATCGAGGCGACCGAGAGCGCGTGTCTGGTGGGGCCTACCACCATCGGCCGATCGCCGAGCTCGACGCCGACCGCGCTGGTCGGCGCCGGGTCGACGGTGGCGATCGGATCGAAAACCTCGGTGGCAACGTCATAGAAGAGGTTGGTGCCGGTGCGCTGCTCGATGATCGTCGCCGACCCGGTGATCGTCGCCAAAACCGCGATCAGGACGGCGAATTTTCGCAGCTCGGCGACCCGCAGGGTGAGCGTGACGACGACGGCGAAGGCGATCAGCGCGGCCAGCACCGCGAGGCGTTTCTGCGCCACCTCCCACTCGCCGAGGTTCGTGATCCGGTCGACATTGACCGCGATGCTGGCGACGGTGACGAAGGCAAACGCGATCAGACCGGTCGCCCAGCCACGGGGCCGCGATCTCACGATCCGCTCACGGTTGCCGATCAGCCCACCGAGCGCGAAGGCCGCGACCAGGCCGGCGACGACGAAGCGGTCGAGATCGGAGCTGACCGGAAGCGAGACGTCGAGGTGAATCGCTTCGAAGGGGACCAGGAAGATCATCACCAGGAACCCGGCCAGCAGCCACGGCATCGGCCGCCGGGTGTGGGGCCAGGCGTCCGCGGTCGAGACCGCGTCCGAGCGAGCGGCGAAGCCCGCCTCCACCTCAGCTCGCCTTCTCAGGTTGCCGCGGGGGCGGCACGTGCTGCGCCGACCCGTGCCCGTTGCGGTGCGGGCCGGGAGCGAAACCCTCGTCCTCGGGATCGATCTCGCGCCAGCCACGGGCGATCGTGTGCGCCGGGATCAGCAGCATGCACCAGCCGACCAGCACGGTGAGAAAGACGAGCACGGCGATCTGCACGCCGGCGCCCTCGTTGACGACCGCGCCCTCGGCCTGACCCAGCTCGCGGATCGTGACCCGCCGGGCGGGCGGGGTCTGCTCGCGCCGCTGCGCCGCCCGCACGTAGCCCTGCAGCACCCGCGGCACCGCCGCCGCCAGCGCAACCGCCTCGTCCTCCGTGGGCGCCTGCGAGAAGGCCGTGATCAGCGGCAGTTCCGGTGGGCTCTCGAACCGCAGCCGGTAGACGGCGTCCTCGCCGATGATCTGTGAGCTGCGCTCCTCGGCGGTCGGGACTCGCTCCGCTTCGGGGAGGTTGATCTGGAAAGGACCGCGCGCCTCGAGCGCGTCGGCGGGCACGCCCGCCACCGCCGCGATCCTGTCGACGGCGTCGGTGCTGGTCAGAAACCGGGTGAAGACTTCGGCCCTGGTGCTGAGCGGGGTGAGCTCGGCATTGACGTCGGCGACCGCGGAGTCGGGGGTGTCGACCAGCATCTCGCTCGAGGCGGCGGCGAAGACATTCGCGCGACTCTCCAGCGACGGCGGCGCCAGGCTGACCTGGGAGACGCTGAGCGTCGCAGCGACGGCGGCCACCAGGACGCCGACGGCAACCAGCACTCGGCGCCGCCAGAGGACCGCGAGGGTTCGGGCCAGGTTCATCGCCGCCCCGCTACCCGTGCTCGCCGCGCTGCCCGACCTGCTCCGTCCCCGGCTGCTCGCGCTGGTCGGGAGCGAGGTGGACGATTGCGGGGTTGGGCTCCGGCACGAACTCCTGAGCAAGCTCGGCATCGGCGTTCCGCCAGGCGGCGACCAACCGGGGCCACCCGACTATCGCCAGCAACAACAGTCCGAAGACGACGAGGAAGACGACGAGCGCTATGCGCTTTCCCGAGGATTCTTCGATGACCTCGCCCTGCGCCGGGCCCAGCCCGCGGAACTGCACCCGTTTCGCCGGCGGCGTGCCCTGCTGCTCCTGAACTTCCCTGACGACGCGTCGGACCGCGTCGGGGGCGGCCGCGGCAAGCGCCACCGCCTCGGCGAGGCTCGGCGCCCGGGTGTCGACCGCGATAACCGGCAGTTCGCCCGTTTGACCGAAAGAGATCTCATATGGGCGCGCTACGGCCGCTTCGCCGGCGGCCGCGGTTTCGCCCGGGGTCGGCACCGGCCCGCTTACCGCGATCTGGTCGACGGGGACGCCGGCCTCGCGGGCGATCTCGCGGACGACGTTGCCGCCTGCCATCACCCGCGCCAGCACTCCCGCCCGGGCCGAGAGCCCGGTCACGTCGCGACGGGTGTCGGCGAGCGGAGAGCGGGCGGAGTCGACGAGGATCCCGATCGAAGCGGCTGCGCTGGCATCGGTCCGCTCCGCGATGGACGGCGGCGAGAGGCTGACCTGGAAGGTGGCCAGGATCGCGACGAGCGCCGCCAACAGCGCGGCGCCGGCGACCAGAATCCGCCGTCGCGACAGTTCCTTGAGGGTCCTGATGAAGGTCATCTGCCAATAGAACGGCCGGAGCGCCCGATACTTCTGCGCCCCGGTCTCATTCGTTTTTAGTTCTCTCGCCGCCACGCCTGGCGCAAGTACGTGGCCGCCTGGCCCGTTCTCTGTGGCAGATGACTACCGCTGATCCAATCGGGACGCTCGCCGTCGGTTACGGATACTGGGGGCCGAACCTGGTCCGCAACCTGATCGACAGCTCCCAGTTCGAGCTGCTCGGGCTCTGCGACCGCGACCCGGCTCGGGTCGCCGAGTTCGCCAAGCGCAATCCGAACATTCCCTGCGAGCAGGACTTCGAGGAGGCGCTGCACAACCCGCTGGTCGACGCCGTGGCGATCGCGACGCCGCCGCATACCCACTACGCCTTGGTCCGCAAGGCCTTGGAGGCCGGCAAGCACGTTCTCGTCGAGAAGCCGCTGGCCCGCACCGCCGGCGAGGCCGCCGAGCTGATCGAGCTGGCCGACGAGGTCGGAAAGGTGCTGATGCCCGGCCACACCTTCCTCTACAGCCCCTCCGTCAACAAGATCAAGAACCTGATCGACGAGGACGTGCTCGGGGAGATCTACTTCGTCACCTCCTCACGGATGAACCTCGGTCTTTACCAGCAGGACGGCGTCATCCTCGACCTCGCCCCGCACGATCTCTCGATCCTCCTCCACTGGCTCGGCAAACCGCTGGTCGAGGTGACCGCGAACGGCCGCAGCGTCTTCCAGGAGGGGGTCCACGAGACGGCCTTCATGACCCTCCGCTTCGAGGGTGGAGCCCAGGCCAACGTCCAGGTCTCCTGGCTGGCACCCCGCAAGATGCGGCAGATGGTCCTCGTCGGCAGCCAGCGGATGGTCCAGTACGACGACACCTCCGCCGACGGCGCCGTGAAAATCTACGATCGTGGTCTCGACTTCTCCGAGCCGCCCGCCAACTTCGGCGAGTACCGCCTCACCTACCGCACCGGCGACATGGTCGCCCCTCAGATCGCCCCGGCCGAGCCCCTCGCCCTCGAGCTCAAGGACTTCGCCTCCGCCGTCCGCGAGGGGACGACCCCCGTCTCCAGTTCACGACTGGGCCTGGAAGTCGTCTTCGCCCTGGAGGCTCTTGAGAAGTCGCTGCACGCGCACGGCGAACCCGTCGCGGTGCGCTCGGCGGACGACGTCCGCGCTGTCCAGCGCGTCTGAGCCGCACCTCCTAGGCGCCGACAGGGCCTCCTACAGGTAGCGGTCGCGCCCGGCGCCGGGCGCCGAAAGAAACTCCAGCTCCGCCAGGTAGACCAGCACCGTGTGAGCAGCCAGCCGGCCGATCGTCGTCCGCTGCCGCAGGGCCTCCTGCTCAAGCACTGCTTCGGTCTTCGGGTCGACCGTCAGATCGAAGGCGACCGTGGACCCCTCCGGCACGATGTCGTCGAGGAAGCGCGGTGGGGCAAGTGGCCCGCGCCCGGCCTTGAGCTTGCGGGCGTAGTGGAACAGCGCCTTCCGGGTGCCGGCGACGAGATCGTCCCCCAGATGGGTTTTGAGGCCAGAACAGGCTAGTTTTCCGAGCGCTACTCTCATCGTCTCCCTATGAACTCCCCGGGGGTGGTCAAGGTTTTCACCCGCCCACCCAAGTTCCTCCTAACTTCAACCTCTTTAAATACCTGTGCATATCGACCTGAAATAGTTGTGCAATTGCAGGGGCTTGAGCACGAGAATGAAATTTGGACAAATATTGGGCATTGACAACTAGGGCAATCGTCCTTAATCCTCTGCGCCGCAGCCTCT